>Ga0105047_10000700_pt1 | contig 58026 bp, 57 predicted proteins | sample MAT04_FD_78384 | JGI IMG/M metagenome (GOLD analysis project Ga0105047, IMG submission 78384) | Freshwater microbial communities from Lake Fryxell liftoff mats and glacier meltwater in Antarctica - MAT-04 (megahit assembly) | ecosystem: Environmental > Aquatic > Freshwater > Ice > Liftoff... | reverse complement strand
CCATCGCTTAACTACTTGATGGCCCAGTCCATCGCTTAGGAGACGCTCATGACCGACCAGTCCATTCACTTGCTCACGGTGGTGGCCGAATCCATCCTGCAGGATCGCCTGGTTCGCGAGGTCACTGACTTGGGCGCCACCGGATGGACGATTACGCCCTGCCGTGGGCACGGTTCAGGCAGTTGGGACGCAGGCGAATTCGAAGGCGGCAACATCCGGCTCGAAGTGCTGGTTCCTGCAGATCGTCTCGAGGCGGTGTGGGGATGGCTTGAGCGTGACTACTTCGAGCGGTACAGCACGGTGGCGTGGAGTACGCCGGTGCGCGTGGGCCGGGCAAAGAAGTACGTGGGGTAGTCACCCGCTCGCATCAAGGTGTGCACGCACTTACTGTGGTCGATTTGTCACCACCAACGCGTCAGGAGTTCGAGATGGCTGGGATGTCTGAATGGAACAAGCAAGTGGTGGATGAATTTCGCGCCAATGAGGGCAAGGTCGGTGGGCAGTTCGAGGGGGCGCCGATCGTCCTCATGCACCACAAGGGCCGCAAGTCTGGTGACGAGTTCATCAGCCCGGTGATGTATCTGCCGCACGAATCCGACCCAGACATCATCTACGTCTTTGCCTCGGCTGCTGGAAGCCCGGCTGACCCCGATTGGTACCTCAACATGACGGCATCTCAGCAGGCCAGCGTTGAGGTCGGTACCCAGACGTACGACGTGGACGTCACGGAGATCTCAGGTGACGAGCGCGACCGGATCTATGCGGAGCAGGCGGCGAAGTACCCCGGATTTGCGGGGTATGAAGAGAAGACCGCCGGAATCAGAACGATCCCCGTCCTTGCCCTGGTTCGTCACTCGTCCTAGAACTGGTCCGAGTCCTCGACCTGTTCCACGTCACGGTCCCAACGCCGAAACCACCTCAAGGGATACCGCCAATCGGTCGATTCCCACCGGTGAGGGCTGGCGCCGCTGGTTCTTAGACCACCGGAAAGCGGACGGGAACATGCGCACTCGAATCCGCACGATGCTGTCCGATGACTCGGGATTCTCGCTGGTCGAGATCCTTGTCGTGGTCATCATCATCGGCATGCTGGCCGCTATTGCGATCCCGGTGTTCCTCAATCAGCGCAAGAAGGCCGCAGCATCCTCCATGCAGGCCGATCTACGGAGCGTGGCGCTTGAGATGGAGACGTACTTCATCAACACCCGCGTGTACCCGACGGTCGCGTCGGCCAGCGGCACCGTCACGGTCGGCACCACCCTGGTGAAACTGTCCAAGGGCAACACGATCGGATCGACCATGACGGGCGCGGTGACGGGAACCTTTTGTCTGAGGGCGACCAACACCACCGTGGCGGCCGGCGTTTGGTACGTCTACGACTCCGATAAGGGCGGCCTTCGTCGGGCCAGCGCCTGTGCGTAAGAGCCCTGCCGGACGTTGCCCGCCCTCTCGGGGCATCGCAGGCGCGGGTTTCGAGCACGGCTTTGGCCCTTTTGCCCTAATCCCGGACACCGCTTTGATCACGAATTGATCTCGCCCGAACAATTCACTCAAGGTCTGCTGGCCCAGGGCCGAAGCACTTCTTGTCAACGAGCCACCCGGCCAGAACGGGCACACCCACCGCGAGGTGGGGTCGCAAAGCCAGGGGACCGCACCCGCGGTCAGCCCAGCTGCCTCGGTCGGTGCTTCTTCTCGAAGCACCGGTAGGGGACCAGACGCCGCAGGCTCTCGGTTCACCTGAAAGGGACCATCTGATGCTCGCTCGCATCCGCAAGTCCATCGAGGACAAGGACCAGGGATTCACCCTGATCGAGCTCCTCGTGGTCATCATCATCATCGGCATCCTCGCCGCCATTGCCATCCCCGTCTTCCTGAACCAGCGTAAGAAGGCGACCGAAGCTTCGATGAAGTCTGACCTCCGCACCGTTGCTAACGAGATGGAGACCTACTTCACCGACAACCAGACCTACCCGACGGTTGCCTCCGGCACCGGCACGGTCACGGTTGGTGCGAACTCGGTGACCCTCTCCAAGGGCAACACCCTCGCCTCAACCACCACTGGTGCGGCAACGGGCACGTTCTGCCTCACCGCTACCAACACTGATGTTGCCGCCGGCGTCTCGTACGTCTACGACAGCGATAAGGGTGGACTCATCAAGGCTGGTGTCTGCACCTGAGTTCTTAGGAACTCACCACCGACGCAGTTTCGGCAGGGGCCTGACCGACCTCGGTCAGGCCCCTGCTGGCGTCACAACAGTTCCAAGGGAGGCACCATGAAGCGCTTGCGCCAAAGGGGCCCAGGGGATGAGGGATTCACTCTGATCGAACTGCTTGTCGTCATCATCATCATTGGCATCCTGGCAGCGATCGCACTTCCTTTGTTCCTCGGCCAAAAGCAGCGTGCGTACGACACGGCCGCCAAGTCCGGAATTCGGACCTTGGCTCAGTTTGAAGAGGCTTACCTCGCCAGCTATCTGACCTACGCAGATATCCCAGCCCTGCAAGCCGATGCCGCCAGCATCACGCCGAGCAAGCTGGTCACCATCACGGTCGTTTACATCGCCGGAACGCAGGCCTTTTGCCTGTCGTCCAAGCACGCGAACTCTCCCGTGACCTGGTGGTACGACAGTCAGTCAGGCGGCGTGCAGGCCAAAGGCGCCACCGGATGCCCGGTCACGAACTCGACCAACACACCGGGCGGTACAGCAGGCACGTCTCTGACCGGCTGATTGTGCTGACCGGCTGATCGTTCAGCAGAGAAGTCGCATCGTTCGACGCACAAGCAGTACCTCCCCCTCACGAGTTGCCCCATCCCCAGCGGTGGGGCTTCGTCGTGTCCGGGGCCATTCGGTGGGTTTGCGCGATGCCGTCCCCCGTACGGCCCTATGGCCCCTCAAGCATGCGACCGCAGGTGTCGAAAGGGGCTTCATGGAAGCGTCGCGAAGTCATGCCGTCAGGGCGTCCGTGCTCGTCCGCATGCGCGGTCAGTCGGATGCGGGGATGTCGCTCATCGAACTGATGGCGGCCATCGTCGTCTTCGGTATCGCTGCGACCGGAATCATGGCTGGCTTTATCGCCGCTAGTCAGAAGACCCGCCTCGATAAGAATCGTGTGGCCGCGTCGAACCTTGTTGCCCGAGAACTCGAGATCGTGCGCAACCAATTCAACGCTTCGTCGTCGGGACCGATCACGATTGCGGCCGATCCCGATGTCTACAACCCCAATCCTTTGCCGGGCGGAACTGCCGGCAATCCGCTGACGCTCGACTCCGTGCCGTACACGGTCTTTCGCCGTGTCGCATGGTTGCCTGCCGGCACTGGTCAGAGCCCGTGCGATGGTGGCTCGAGCGTCACCTATCCCACGTTGGCAGTGAACGTGTCGGTGTCGTGGCCGGCCATGGGCCAGGTGAAGCCGGTCGAAGGCAACACCTTGCTCACGCCTCCCAAGGGAATCCTGGCGTCGTCGTCATCCTTCGTTGCCGTCAAGGTTGTTGGTGCCAGCGGTGCAGGCCAAGAGAACGTGCCCGTCACGCTGACTGGTCCTGGCGGAACCATCACGGGCGTGACAGCCGAGGATGGCTGTGCCTCAATGCTGGTGGGCACTGCAGGCTCCTACACCGCTTCGCTCAGCACCGCTGGCTGGGTCGACTTCTATGGTGCTGCAGCTCCTACAAAGCCGGTCACCGCGGCAGCTGCCACGATCGCGCGCATCCAGTTCAACTACGACCGGGCTGGCAGCCTGGCCCTGACGTTGTCCACGACGTCGGGGTATGCCCTGCCCACTGGCCTTCGATCCGTGACGCTGGCGAACACCGGGCTGCAGCCCTTGGGTGTGCAAACGCGCGATATCGGCACGGGTGGATCTGCCACGTTGGCCACCCTGTGGCCGTTCAGCGATGGTTACACGGTGTGGGCCGGATCATGCAACCAAAGCGATCCTGCAACCGCAGGTGGCAGTCGTGCGACGGCGATCGTCGTTCCGTCGAACGGCGCTGCATCGGTGACTCGCACATTGGCGCCGGTTCAGCTCAACGTCACCACGGCGACCGCAGTCCCCGTCGCCAATGCGACCGTGACCGCGACTCCGATCTCGACGACGAACTGCGCGGTTTCAGAAAATCCGTTGACGCTGGGCGTCACGAACGCTTCTGGTCAGCTCAAGACATCGCTTCCCGCTGGTGCTTGGCAGATCAAGGTCACCGGACGTTCACCCTCGCCAAGTTGGCCGACCACTCCGGTGCTTCTGCCCACCAGTGGCGCAACCACGATCGGGGTGACGGTCGTATGACCGAACGTTTGTGTACCTTCGGGCGACGCGTCCTGGTGCGTGTTCGTCGTGCGGGCGATGCTGGGTTCACACTGACCGAAATGGTGGTGGTGATCGCCATCCTCTCGGTGGTTCTCGCCATGGTCGCCACGACGACGATCACCGCCCAAAAGAACCTCAATGGCAGCACCGCGCGCCTCGACCAGGTGCAGCAAGGAAAGCTCGCGGTTGAGGCGATGTCGAAGACTCTGCGCACTGCTGTGCGACCCACTCAGCTGAACGCGACATGCACCGGCTGTGACCAAGCAGCCTTTCTCCAAGGCGACTCGCGAACGGTTCAGTTCTACGCCAACATCAACAACCCCTCGAACATCATCGGCCCGAGTCGGGTGTCGTACACGGTGGACGCCTCGGGCAATCTGACCGAGACGCTCCAGGCCCCAAACGCCCACTCGGCCACTGACTTCAACTATCAGTACTGCACGCCCGGCGCTGGTTGCTCAGTGATCTCGCGCGTCGTCGCGCGAGGTGTCTCCACTACGGCCGTGCTGTTCACCTACTACGACTCTGCTGGTGCGGCGATCACGACCCTGCCGTTGTCGACCACCGATCTGCCACGCGTGGACTCCGTCGACATCATCGTGTCGGTGCAACGCAGCCCGCAGGTGCGAAGCACCACCTTCACCCAGCGCGTGACCCTTCCCAATGCCGATGCTGCACAGCAAACCGCTGTGCCCACACCCTGACGTGAGGCTGACCATGCGACAGGCACTCCTCCGACGACTGAGTCTTCGGGCGCGCGCACGTGGCGACCAAGGCATCGCCATGATCATGGTGATGGGCGCCATCGTGGTTCTCAGCCTGCTGCTGGCAGCCACCTTCAGCTACGCCTTGGCCGTCGAGCCCCAGGCGCGTGAGAACCAGGACTGGAACGCCTCGATTGCCGCCGCGCAGGCTGGTGTCGATGACTATGTCGCCAAGTTGAATGCGAGCGATGCCTACTGGCAGTCAGTCGATTGCAGCAACACCGCCATGCGTGGTCCGAATGCAGGTACGAACACCTGCGGTTGGACGTCGGTAACTGCCGTGGGTTGGCAGAACGTGAATGCCTCCGATCCCGCAGCCGGCAAGTTTCACTACGACGCCGATCCCTCGGTCATCTACAGCCAAGGTGCGGTGCGGCTGACCTCCACCGGCAAGGTGCGGGGATCATCGCGCACCATCCAGGTGTTGGTGTCGCGCGGCGGCTCAACGGACTTCCTCTACTACACCGACTTCGAGGATGCTGACCCAGCGAACTCGGTGGCCTACCCCTCCGGGGCACCGAACGACGACTGCGGCAAGTCCGGGCCCACGCTGGCCAAGTACTGGTGGAACGGGCGTACCAGTGCCGATGGTTGTGTCGAGATCACGTTCGTCAGTGGAGACACACTGGACGGTCGCGTTCACTTCAACGACACCCCGCAAATCGGTGGCACTACCAAGTTTCTGCAGAGCTATGAGACATCTGCGCCGGCGTGCAAGAACACGCCATACAACGTCAACAACTGCAAGCGTGGAAGCGGTACGCCCAATCTCAACGGTCAGAAGGCTGCGTGGGCAGACGTTCTCTTGCTCCCCGACAATGCCAACAACTTCGGCACGTACCCAGGATGTCAGTACACAGGTGACACCCGAATCAAGTTCAACCCGGCCGGCACCATGACGGTGTGGAGCACGCGAAGCGTGGGCACTTCCACAGGCACCGGATGCGGCACGTTCACGGGTTCAGGGTCGGTCACGGTCAACGTGCCCGACGACCAGGTAATTTACATCAAGAACTGGTCGAGCCAATCCAAGTGCACTGTCGGTCAAGTCGGCGATGGACTTCCCGTGACTGGCGATCTCAACGTCGATGTGCCGACCTTCTACTGCGGCAATGGAAACGTCTACGTCGAAGGAACGGTGAAGGGTCGGGTGACGATCGCCGCACAGAACAATGTGGTGGTGACGGGCAACATCTTGGTCGATGGTGTCGCAGCCGGTGCTACACCTTCAGGCACTAGCGTCGTCGGGCTGGTTGCTGGAAACTCTGTCGTGATGGAACACCCGGTGAAGTGCACTCGATTCTCGGGCAATCCGTCGGTCTGTGACCAGTGGGCCAATATCGACTCAGGTGCCACCGACCGCTACGTGTATGCATCCATCCAGACCTTGCAGCGCAGTTTCTGGGTGCAGGCCTACAACCAAGGCGCCCAACTGGGCACGTTGAATGTGTATGGCTCCATCGCACAGAAGTGGCGTGGAATCGTCGGTACCGGTAGTAGCACTGGATACCTGAAGAATTACCGGTACGACTCACGGTTGCGTTTCCAGTCACCGCCTTACTTCCCGCAGTGGACGAATGCTGTGTGGTCCGGTCGTACCACCGGAGAGGTGAAGGCCGCGTACTAACAGTTGGGGTTCATCTGTGATGGTCACGGCGTCGTGGCGCCAAGATGAATCGCTTCTGCTGGGATAGCGTGCGCCCTCGTGATGATCGCTCTGGTGCTTCTGTGCGCCCTTCTGGGCGTGATCGTGGGTTCGTTCCTTAACGTCGTGATTCACCGCGTGCCGCTCGGCGAATCGATCGTGAAACCGCGTTCGCGTTGCCCGGGTTGCGGCACTGAAATCACTCCTCGCGACAACATCCCCGTGCTCAGTTGGCTGCTGCTCAAGGGTCGTTGCCGCACCTGCCACGAACCCATCAGCGCGCGCTACCCGGCGGTCGAAATCCTCACTGGAGTGGTGTTCGCTGCCATGGCCGTGCACTTTGGATGGGACTGGGTGCTCCCCGCTTTCCTGTACTTAGCAGCGGTGGGGGTTGCGTTGGCGATGATCGACCTCGACGTCAAGCGTCTGCCTGACGCGCTCACGTTGCCGTCCTATGTGGTCGGCCTCGTGCTGCTCGGAGCGGCATCGGTGGCCAATGGCGAGCCACGCCTGATGATCCGTGCCGTGCTCGGGGCCCTTGCCCTGTTCGCCTTCTACTTCGTCCTGCTCCTGGTCTATCCGGCCGGCATGGGCTTCGGCGATGTGAAGCTGGCCGGCGTTCTTGGGCTCTACCTGGCCTATCTGGGATGGGGAAGCCTGATTGTGGGTGGATTCCTGGGTTTCCTGCTTGGAGCGGTCGTGGGGGGCGGTCTCATGCTGGTCCGCAGGGCCGGGCGCAAGACCATGATCCCGTTTGGGCCCTTCATGCTGGCCGGGGCTTTCCTGGCCATCTTCGTCGGACAGCCACTGGCTGACGCCTACGTCAAGACTCTTGGCGGCTGATTCGCCCGAACTGCTCAAGGCAGCCTCCTGACAAGCCGAACCCCTTTGTGGACATACCTACGCGCATCTGCGCCGGGTAATCGCGCGGCCTCCCGGCCGTAGACGAGCCATCGTGCGGCCTCCGGGTCGCTGACGAGGGAAGGCCGACGTGGCTGGACGCACCGCCATCGGGCTCGACATCGGAACTTCCGGTGTGCGAGCAGCCGAACTGTCGTTCGGGAAGAACGGCATCACGCTGGAGAAGTTCGGGCAGGTCGCCCTGCCTGATGGAAGCGTGCGCGACGGCGAAGTTGTTGACGCGGCAGCAGTCGCTGATGCGATCAAGCAGTTGTGGGCGCACACCAAATTTTCGAGCAAGAAGGTCGTCATTGGCGTGGCGAACGGAAAGGTGATCGTTCGTCAGGTCGACCTTCCGTGGATGCCGGCGGATGAGTTGAAGCAGTCGCTTCCTTTCCAGGTTCAAGAGTTCATTCCGATCCCCGTAGACCAGGCAGTACTGGACTTCCTCGCCCTTGACGAGTACGAAGCCGAGTCCGGTGGACGCATGCTTCGCGGACTACTCGTCGCAGCTTCGCGCGACATGGTGATGAGTGCTGTTGAAGCGGTGCAGGCTGCAGGCCTCGTGCCGTCCATGGTGGATCTCACATCGTTCGCACTGCTTCGTTCACTCTCGAGCAACGGCGACCCCGCGGTAGCCCCGCAGGTCGAAGCCGTCGTCGACATCGGAGCACGCGTCACAAACATCGTCATCCACGAAGCTGGCATCCCGCGCTTCGTACGCATCCTGCTGATGGGTGGCGCCGACATCACCGAAGCCGTTGCTGAGCGAATGGGCGTGCCCGTCGGGCAGGCCGAGACGCTGAAGCAGGACGTCGGATTGACGAGTTTGTCGTCAGAAGATCAGCATGACCAGACCATCTCCCGCGTGATGGACGCGTCGGGCCAAGCTTTTGTTGATGAGGTTCGTGGATCGCTCGACTACTACTTGGCCTCCACCGGATCGGCTCCTATCTCCAGGTTGGTGGTTTCCGGTGGCGGCGGACGACTGGCCGGACTGGCCGATCGGCTCGCGCAGGCCACTCGGATTCCGGTCGTCGTCGGCAGCCCCATTTCACCCCTTCACATGGGGAGCACGGGCCTGACGCCCGAGCAGATCGCCTACCTCGAGCCGCTGGCAGCAGTGCCGGTCGGTCTGGCTTTGGGAGCCGCGTCATGAGCACCCTCACGTTGAACCGCGAGTCCACGAACACGACCACGTCGGTGCTGGTGCCGCGCGTCAATCTGCTTCCCCCAGAGATTGCCGATGCGGCGCGGTTCCGCCGGATGCAAGGCCTCATGGCCGGCGCCGTTGTCGGTTCGGTTGCACTCGTCGCCCTCATCACCTTGGCGGCAGGAGCACAGGTTTCGTCGGCGCAAAACTCGCTGACGGACGCTCAGGCCACGGGTACAACGCTTCAGACTCAGGTGAACCAGTTCGCCGAGGTACCGAAGGTCTTCGCCGCGGTGCAGAGCGCCGAGACTCAGTTGTCGAGTGCCATGGGCGCTGAAGTGCGGTGGTCGTTCTACATGAACGACCTGAGCCTCACGGTTCCCGATCGCATTGGTCTTACCTCGCTCGCTATCCGTCAAGATTTGGGCGGCGGCAGTTCGGGTGCAGTCACGAGTCCGCTCGGCAAGACCGGAATTGCGACGGTGACCTTCGAGGGACAAGCCTCAACGAACAACGATGTGGCCTCCTTCCTCGACTCGTTGGCGAAGCAGAAGGGCTACATCGACCCCTACTTCTCCAGCGCCAACAAGTCAGCCGCTGATGCGGCTGCCGCCAATCAGCAATCGGTTGTGGACTTTGCCGCGACCGTCACCGTCACAGATGCCGCGAAGTCCGGCCGCTACACGCAGAAGGCGAGCTGACCATGACCAAGTCCCGTCAGTGGGCAATCGGTACGGCCTTGGCGGTCGTGCTGGTGCTCATCGCCGGCGTGATGCTGCTGGTGCAGCCGCGTCGAAGCGAGGCGGCTTCGCTCAATGAGCAGACCACCTCGCAGCAAGCCTCGAACGTGGCGTTGCAGGCCAAGATCGTCACCTTGAAGGCGCAACAGCAGGATCTGCCGCGCCAGCAGGCTCGATTGGCTCAGATTCGTGGGCAGCTTCCTGAGGGTCCGAACCTGCCGTCGATGGTCCGATCGCTTTCCGACATTGCCAAGGCAACCGGTGTCGATTTGATCGCTCTGTCTCCCTCGAATCCCGAAGCTCTCACCCAGCCTTCTTCTGCTGGCGCTCCGACAGGTAGCGCTCCGCAACCGGTCACTCCAGATACAGCGCCGGCAGTTGCGGCGGGTGTTCAGCAGATTCCGTTGAAGATTTCGGTCACGGGTACCTACGCCGAACTCACCCAGTTCCTGGGTCGAGTCGAGAACCTTCAGCGGTCGATGATCGTCGGCGAAGTCGCCGTCGCACCACCGTCTGCTGCAGGTGCCACGTCGGCATCGGGTTCGTCTACGTCGGATCTGCAGATGGATCTGTCGGTGCGCGTGTTTATGGCACCTGCGGCCACAGCCGCTCAGTCCGCCTCGACCACGACGCCGGGTGGACCTGCCCCGTCGACCAACAGTCAGTAGTAGGAGCAATCAGATGAATCAATCCAACGTTGCGCTTGCCGAACGACCGGTCGAAGGCCTTGACGACGTCGTTGAGACCGGTGGATCCGATCGACGCAAACTCTTCATTCTGGTCGGTGGCGGTGCAGCCGTCGTCCTGCTGGGTTTGGCTGCGTTCTTCCTGTTCTTCTCAGGTTCGGGCTCTTCCTCGAGCGAGGAGGGCTTGGTCCCCAGTGCACGGAAGCCTGCAGCCGCTGCACCGGCGCCCAAGGCAACAGCTCCCGCTCCTGCGGCGACTCCGTTCGTTGAGGCCATTGGGCGTGATCCGTTCACGCCACTGATCGATCCCGTCGCAGCCGCGGCTCCGGCAGCGCCTGCCGCAGGTGCAGCTTCTGGCACCGCCGCCGCCGGCACCACCTCTGGTGGAACGACGGTGAGTGTCGAGATGGTTTCGGTGAGTCCCACTTCGGCCACGTTGAAGGTGGATGGCAAGTCGTACACCGCGAAGGTCGGCGAGGTCTTCGCCACCAACTTCAAGCTGTACGGGCTCTTTGACGCTCAATGCGCCGGATTGCTCTACGGCGACCAGTCGGTGCCGTTGTGTGTTGGGGACGTTCGCACCCTGACCAGCTAGACGCACGCTGACCAGCCTCGGCTGGCAGTACGCAAGAACGTGTGAGGGCCGGTGGGGCCGCGTGTCCCACCGGCCCTCACACGTGTGCGCCGTGGGAGGATCAAACAATGCTGCGTTGGCTGACTGCCGGTGAATCCCATGGCCCGGCCCTGATTGGTGTCCTCGAAGGACTCCCTGCCGGTGTCTCCATTACGACCGACGAGGTCGCGGATGCCCTGGCCCGCCGCCGACTCGGGCATGGACGCGGTGCCCGCATGGCTTTCGAGAAGGACGCCGTGGAGTTCAAGGGCGGAGTGCGCCACGGACTGACCATGGGTGGCCCCATCGCGGTTGAAGTGGGTAACAGCGAATGGCCTAAGTGGACGACAGTGATGTCAGCCGATCCCGTTGATGCCGATGAACTCGCAGCTCAAGCACGCAATGCTCCTCTCACGCGCCCACGACCAGGTCATGCCGACCTCGTAGGCATGCAGAAGTACGGATTCGACGACGCCCGACCCATTCTCGAACGTGCGAGTGCACGGGAGACGGCTGCCCGAGTGGCGGTCGGCGAATTTGCTCGACACTTCTTGGCCCAGGCCATCGGGGCCCAGGTGCTGAGTCACGTGGTCACGATTGGATCGGTTGACCTCCCGGACGGCGTCATCCCCGGCATCGATGATCTGGCCGCGGTCGATGCAAGTGCGGCCCGCTGCATCGACCCAGTGACGGCACAAGCCATGATCGATGAAATCGATGCCGCCCACAAAGACGGCGACACTCTTGGTGGGATCGTTGAGGTTGTGGTCTACGGCTTGCCGCCCGGTTTGGGCAGCCACGTGCACGGCGACCGTCGAATCGATTCGCGTCTGGCCGGTGCCCTGATGGGTATTCAGGCCATCAAGGGTGTCGAGATCGGTGACGGTTTTACATCGGCTCGTCGCCGGGGATCGGCGGCGCACGACGAGATCGAGAACAGCTCCCAGGGCGTCCGGCGGATGTCGGGTCGAGCCGGAGGCACCGAGGGCGGCATGACGACTGGCGAGGTGTTGCGCGTCCGCGCCGCCATGAAGCCCATTTCGACCATTCCACGAGCTCTTTCCACGATCGATGTGGCCACCGGTGAAGCAGCCAAGGCGATCAACCAGCGCTCCGATGTGTGTGCTGTGCCGGCGGCCGGAGTGGTCGCAGAGGCCATGGTGGCGCTGGTGTTAGCAGATGCGGTCCTCGAAAAGTTCGGTGGAGATTCGGTTCCCGAGGTCGCGCGCAATCTTGCGGGCTACCTCGACAACCTCATCGTGCGATGAGCCCGCGACTGGTGATCGTCGGCCCGCCCGGTGCTGGCAAGACGACCGTGGGCGAGTTGTTGGCGCTTCGCTGGGGGGTGCCGTTCGCTGACTCCGATCAATTGGCCGAGCGGCGCAGCGGACGCAGCGTTGCCGACATGTTCGTGCTGGACGGCGAGGCAACGTTTAGGGCGCTGGAGCGAGACGTCGTGGCGGAAGCACTGACCTCTCATGACGGTGTGCTCGCTCTCGGCGGAGGGGCGATTCTCGATGAGTCCACCCGAGCCAGGTTGGCGGAGCACCCGGTCATCTTGCTGACCGCGGGAGCATCAGTTGCCGCCGCTCGAGTGGGACTCAACCGCGATCGACCCTTGCTCCTGGGCAATGTGAGAGGTCAATTGCTCGCGTTGTTGAATGAACGAGCGGAGTTCTACGCCGAGGTCGCGACCTGGACGGTCGCCACTGATGACGCCGAACCTGACGCGATCGCCGACATGATCGAAGCACTCGTGAGCGGAGAGCAGGCGTGAGTCAGTTCACTGATCCGGTCACGATCGAGGTGCGCGGTGAGTCGCCGTATCCGGTGGTTGTCGGCCACGGCGCGATCAACCAGTTGTCGCAGCAGTTCGCGTCGGGCACTCGACGGGTCGCCGTGTTGCATGCGCCCACCGTCGGCCCCCTCGCTGAACGAGCCATCACGGGTCTGCGCGCGGCCGGGCTCGACGTGCTCGTCGTTGAACTTCCCGATGCCGAAGCAGCCAAGACAAGCCAGACCCTCAGCAACTGTTGGGATGCGCTGGGAACGGCGGGGTTCACCCGAAGCGATGCTGTGGTGTCGATCGGTGGCGGTGCTACGACGGATCTGGCTGGCTTTGTGGCTGCGTCGTGGTTACGTGGAGTTGACGTGGTCCATTGCCCCACGACCACGTTGGCCATGGTCGATGCGGCGGTGGGCGGTAAAACCGGAATCAATACGTCCGTCGGCAAAAATCTCGTCGGTGCATTTCACGAACCGCGCGCTGTGCTGGTCGACCTCGAGGTGCTTGCGGCACTTCCGGTGGAAGAGCATCGGGCGGGTCTGGCCGAGATTGTGAAGGCCGGCTTCATTGCGGACGAGAGCATCCTGGATCTCTTGGAGCACGATCCCGGCGTGGCTCTGGATCCCTCCTCTTTAGTGGTGGCAGAACTGATCACGAAGTCGATTGCGGTGAAAGCCGCTGTGGTGAGCGGTGATCTGCGGGAGTCGGCCGTCACCGGAGTCTCGCGAGAGATTCTCAACTACGGGCACACGTTTGCTCATGCCATTGAGAAGGCCGAGCACTACACGTGGCGTCATGGTCACGCGGTCTCGGTGGGAATGATGTACGTCGCCGAGCTGAGCGGTGCGATCGGAATGCTCGATGGCTCGCGCGTTGATCGGCATGCCAGAGTATTGACGAGTCTTGGACTCCCCATTCGCTATCACGGATCGGCCACCTGGGACACGCTCTTGGCCGCCATGCGGATCGACAAAAAGGCCCGCGGATCTGTGCTTCGATTCGTTGTCCTTAACGCCTCGGGGGAGCCCGTTGTGGTGGAAGACCCGCCGCTTGATGCGCTCGTGATCGCTTACAAAGCAGTTACTGCCCCATGATGGGGGACTCGCGTCCGATGATCGGAAGGAATGCAGTCGTGCTCTCCGTGCTCGTTCTCAACGGACCTAACCTCGGTCGGCTCGGAACCCGCGAGCCTGAGGTGTACGGCAGCGTGACGCACGCCGATCTCGTGAGCTTTCTCGAACAACAGGGACACGACCTCGGCATCGAGATCGAGGTTCGCCAAAGCGATTCCGAGACCGATCTGGTGCATTGGATTCACGAGGCGATCGATGCTCAGCGTCCTGTGGTGTTGAACCCTGCCGCGTTCACTCACTACTCCTACGCCTTGCGTGATGCTTGCGCCATGGTGCAGTTGCCGCTGATCGAGGTGCACCTGTCCAATCCAGCGGCCCGCGAGAGCTTTCGACATGAGTCGGTCATCTCGGCCGTGGCCGATGGAACGATTGCTGGATTCGGAGTCGACTCGTACGCGTTGGCGTTACGCGCCATCTTGCATCTGACGCGGTGACCTCGCGTGAGTGAAAGGTTCGTCGCCCGACGCAGACGCGCACTCGACGCGGCCCGCGTCTTCGGTTGCGAAACCGTGCTCGTCACTGGGCGCACCAACATTCGCTATCTGAGCGGGTTCACCGGCTCAGCTGGGGCCTTGTTGATCGGTGCGCAGTCGACGGTCCTCGCCACCGATGGTCGATACGTTGAACAGGCCGAAAAGGAATCGCCCAGCGTTCAGGTAGACACAACGCGCGACTATCACGGCCGGTTGCTGGAGATTGCTTCGAGCATCAGGGTCGGCCAACGCATTGCTGCTGAAACCGAGCATCTCTCCTGGCATGAGATCGATCGGCTACGGCGCTTCGCATCGGTTGATCTCGGTGTCAACTCCGTCGAACTCGTCGGCACCACCGGGCTGGTCGAAGAGCTGCGAATCATCAAAGATGAGCATGAGATCGACTGCATCAGGCGAGCGTGCGCCATCACCGGTGAGGCGTTGCTTGATGCCATCGCTGCGGTGCGAGCGGGCGTGAGCGAGCGGGTGCTGGCTCAGGTGTTTCTGGACGGGCTGATGGCGCGCGGGGCCGATGGCCCCTCGTTTGAACCCATCGTGGCCGTTGGCGCCAACGCGGCTCAGCCGCACCATCGACCTGGTGGCTCCACCGTTACGCGAGGCGAGGTGGTCCTCTTCGATGTGGGAGCCGCAGTTGAGGGTTACTGCGCGGATCTGTCGAGAACGGTGACGCTGGGCCCACCGACCGACGAGATCGCGCGCATCTACACGGTGGTGCAAGAGGCGCAAGCGGCAGCAATCCAAGTGGTGGCGCCAGGGGTTGACGTTCTCGAGGTTGATCAGGCCGCGCGGCAGGTCATCGCGTCGGCGGGCTACGGCGATCACTTCGTGCATGGCACCGGGCACGGGCTTGGCCTTGACATCCACGAGCCGCCCCTGATCGGTCCGTCCGGCGACGGTAGACTCAAGGAGTTCTCCACCGTCACCGTCGAGCCGGGGATCTATCTCCCGGGCGTCGGCGGCGTGCGAATCGAGGACACCGTGCTCGTCACCACCCAGGGTGCCGAAACCCTCACGACCGTTCCACGCGCGCTCATCGAGTGCTGAGCGCGCGTCCTGAAGCAGGAGGCGCGCCCGCCGTGGCCACCACTAACGACATCAAGAACGGCATGGTTCTCACCATCGACGGCCAGTTGTGGGCCGTCGTGGAGTTCCAGCATGTGAAGCCGGGCAAGGGCGGTGCCTTTGTGCGCACGAAGTTGAAGAACGTGCTTTCCGGCAAGGTGGTCGATCGCACCTTCAATGCGGGCATTCGCGTCGAGACAGCCGTCGTCGACAAGCGTGACATGCAGTACCTCTACCGCGACGCAGACGACTACGTCTTCATGGATCTCGATACCTACGACCAGATCACCATTCCGCAGGTGGTCGTTGGCGACAACGCGAAGTGGATGTTGGAGAACCAGAACGCGCTGGTGGCGCTGCACGAGGGAAACCCGCTTTACGTCGAACTCCCCGTGACGGTCGAGCTTCTCGTCACGTACACCGAGCCCGGGATGCAGGGCGATCGCGCCACTGGCGGCACCAAGCCAGCGACCGTCGAAACCGGTACCGAGATCCAAGTGCCGTTGTTCATTACCCAGGGCGAGCGGGTCAAGGTCGACACGCGCGACGGCGGTTACCTCGGCCGCACCAGCAGCTGACGGCATGTCGGCCAGAAGCAAGTCGCGTAAGCGCGCTCTCGACGTGTTGTACGCCTCCGATGTGCGGTCGGTGAGCCCCGAGGTGGTGCTCGCCGAACTCGTCGCAGAACGCTCGGCAGCGCGCGATGCCATCAACCCCTACACCGTCGAACTCGTCGAAGGCGTCTCAGCACATTTGGACCGAATCGACGAACTCCTGCTGACCCACGCCGAGGGTTGGGCGCCGGATCGGATGCCGGTGGTCGATCGCACACTGCTGCGGATGGGGATCTTCGAAATCCTGTGGGGCCATGAAGTTCCTGATGCGGTGGCCGTAAGCGAGGCTGTGGCGCTGGCCACAGAGATGTCGACCGATGATTCCCCGCGCTACATCAACGGGCTTCTCGGTCGAATTCTTCAACTCAAGCCGATGCTGCCTGAGGGCCGCATTCAATCGAACGAGCCGGCGGCAGCGTCTGCGCTCGAAAGCCCCTCAGGGGAATCCGGCGCTCTGGATTAGAAGGAGCCAAGCGGTTGATTCTCGATCACGCTGATGGGGTCTTGCTCGCATGAGGATTTCGCTCGGTGCCCCGGGTGGGAATCGAACCCACACGTCTTTCGACAATGGTGTTTGAGACCATCGCGTCTACCGTTCCGCCACCGGGGCCTGCTCCAGAAACTCGAAGCGGCGTTAGTCTCCCACGGGTGAACGACGACCTTGATTCGCCCCGACGCATTGTGGTGGCCGAGGATGAAGCGCTGATCCGACTCGACCTTGTCGAGATGCTGCGCGACGCTGGATTCCTGGTGGTGGGCGAGGCCGGTGACGGACGTCGAGCCGTCGAACTCGCACGCGAGATGCGACCGGATCTGGTCATTCTCGACGTCAAGATGCCGATCCTCGATGGCATCAGCGCGGCCGAAGAGATCGCCGCCCAAGAACTTGCTCCCGTGCTCCTGCTCACGGCCTTCAGCCAGCGTTCCCTCGTGCAGCGGGCCGCGGAAGCAGGTGCGCTGGCCTACTTGGTGAAGCCGTTCACCCCGGCTGATCTGGTTCCGGCCATCGACGTGGCGCTGGCTCGCTACGAGCAAATGATGGGTTTGCGCCGCGAGGTCTCCGGTCTGGAGGAGGCACTCGAGACCCGCAAGGTGGTGGAACGTGCGAAATCCGCACTCATGGAGCGCTTTTCGATGTCTGAGGGCGAGGCATTTCGGTGGATTCAGCGCGCTGCCATGGACCGCCGACTGTCCATGCGCGAGGTGGCCGACGTCGTCATCAAGGACACGCGGGGCGTAACGGAGCCGTAACAACGCGCGCATTCGCCATTCGCTTACTAGTCTCCGCGCGATACGAACAAGTTGGCGACATCTGTCGCCTGCTTGTGCAGCCAGGGAGCCGTGGCCTTGTGGTCGTCGGCGAAGGAGGAGTTCGTGAATAGGACCTTTACGCGCGGCGTCGGTGCCGTCGCGGCGGTTGCGCTGCTTTCGTTCGGCGCAGCAGCATGCGGCAGCGACAACAACGACAGCTCGTCGACAGCCTCGGTCAAAGTCGGCTTCATGGGCGACCTGACAGGCCCCAACAAGGCGCTCGGCATCAACATTCGCAACGGCGCGAAGCTGGCCATCGACCAGTACAACGCCACCAACCCCAAGACCAAGATCACTCTCGTGGAGTACGACTCGCAGGGTGACCCGAAGCAGGCCACCAGCCTGGCTCCCAAGGCGATTGAAGACGGCATCGTCGGACTCGTTGGTCCGGCCTTCTCGGGTGAGACTGCTGACACCGGTGCAGCCTGGCAAGAAGCGGGCGTTCCGTTCGTCTCCGCCTCGGCCACCCGAGTCTCGCTGTCGGACAACAGCTGGACCACGTTCCACCGTGTGCTCGCCGACGATGGATTCCAGGGCCCCGGCCTTGCGAACTTCCTCGTCAAGGGTGCGAGCGCGAGCAAGATCGCTGTGGTCGATGACGCTTCCGAGTATGGCAAGGGCTTGGCCGATGAGGCTGCCAATGCCATCAAGAGCGGTGGCGCCACCGTTGCCGTTCGTCAGTCCGTCGCGGCTGAGGGCACCACCATCCCGAACTACTCCTCGATCATCAACACGATCAAGGGTGCGAATGTCGACGCCGTTCTCTACGGCGGCTACTACGCGCAGGCCGGCCCGTTCGCCAAGCAGCTGAAGGATGGCGGCGTTACTGCCAAGTTCGTGTCTGGTGACGGTTCGCTTGACCCTGCATTCGTCAAGGGTGCTGGTGCGGCCGCAAACGGCTCGTACCTTTCCTGCACCTGCGCATTGATCAACGCTGGTTCGACAGGCACCGCTGCCACCTTCTACACCGACTACAAGGCCGCGTTCAGCGCCGACCCGGGCACCTACTCGCCCGAAGGTTTTGACTCCGCGACCATCTTCATCAATGGTGTGAAGGATGGAAAGGTGACGCGTGCCGATCTGCTGCCCGTCGTCAGCGCCGCAAGTTTCACGGGTGTCTCGAAGCAGATCGCGTTCGAAAGCAACGGCAACATCAAGGGCGGAACGGTCCTGATGTACAAGGTCGTTGACGGCAAGATCACGTCGATCGGCACCACGGACGAAGCAACGTCCTGATCCATCCCTGAAAATCTCCGTATCGGAGGGGTGGGAGTGCATGGCACTCCCACCCCTTCGTCGGAGAGAAGGCCAGGATCGTGAGCGCATTTCTGAACCAGTTCTGGGCCTCAACCATTGATGGTCTGACACAAGGCGGCATCTACGCCCTCGTCGCGCTTGGCTACACGCTGGTCTACGGCGTACTTCGCCTGATCAACTTCGCGCACTCCGAGATCTTCATGATTGGCACCTTTGCCACGGTCGCCTTCATCACGGCCGTCGGCGTTGCCTCGCCGCTGACCGGTCTCGCGCTGCTGTTCTTCCTGCTCGCGGCTGGCCTGGTTGCCGCACTCGCCAGCGGTGGCGCGGCTGTGCTGCTCGAGCGCATCGCCTATCGCCCCCTGCGGCGCAAAGGTGCCACGCAGCTCGCCGCACTGATTAGCGCTATTGGCGCCTCGCTCTTTCTTCAGCAGCTCTTCTCGCTGAAGTATCCGGATGCGGTATCGACGGTGCGGGTCATGGACAAGGTCAACTTGGCATCGATCGGCACGGGTGTGATCCGGGCCGACAAGGTGCTCGTGTTCGTCGGCGCGGTCATGATGATGGTGATTCTTGATCGCGTGGTGAACGGCACCCGTTTCGGTCGCGCCATTCGCGCGACGGCGCAGAGCCCAAACAACGCAACCCTGATGGGCGTCGATATCGACAAGGTCATCCTCATCACATTCTTGATCGGTGGCGCCATGGCCGGAATCGGCGGCATGCTGTACGTCGTCTTCTTCGAGGTCACCACCTACTTCGTGGGCTTCGTCCTCGGCATTAAGGCCTTCACCGCTGCTGTGCTTGGTGGTATCGGGAACCTGCGAGGCGCCCTCTTGGGCGGACTCCTTCTGGGACTGATCGAGGAGTACGGCGCGAGCATCTTTGGATCTCAGTGGAAGGACGTCATCGCCTTCTCAGTGCTGGTGCTGGTGCTGATGTTTCGTCCGACCGGGCTGTTGGGCGAATCCCTCGGTAAGGCACGGGCATGAGCTCGACCAAGCCGCTGCGCGGCATCAAGCTTCCATGGATCAAGACTTTCGAAACCCTCGGGACGCGTTGGCAAAGATTGCCCACGTCGGCGCGTTGGGTCGGTTACTTAGCCATGGTCCTGTTGGCGTTGTCGCTGCCATCGATCCCTGGCCTGGGCGACATCATGACGCCGGGCAGCAGTTGGGAGCGGGTGCTCTTCTACCCGATCGGCATCTACATTCTGCTGGCACTCGGCCTGAATGTCGTCGTCGGTTACGCCGGCCTGCTTGACCTCGGATTCGTTGCCTTCTTTGCCATCGGCGCCTACACAATGGCGATTCTGGGCACCGAATTCGGGATGGACTTCTGGCTGGTTCTGCCCATCGCCATCGCGGTCACCATGTTGGCCGGCCTCGCTCTTGGTACCCCCACGCTCCGGCTCAGAGGCGACTACCTCGCGATCGTCACTCTGGGCTTCGGCGAAATCATTCGAGTCACCGCCACCAACCTCTCGTTCACGGGCGGGCCGCGAGGCATCAACAAGATCCCTCGTCCGCCCTCGGTCGAAGGCGTGAGTTGGCTGACGTTCTCCATCAGCAACGTGAAGCCCTACTACTACCTCGTCATCTTCTTCATCGTGCTCGTCATCATTGGCTTGAAGCGGCTTGAGCGCAGTCGCGTGGGGCGCTCGTGGGCCGCTATCCGTGAAGACGAAGACGCTGCCGAGCTCATGGGCGTACCCACACTCACGTTCAAGCTATGGGCGTTCACCGTGGGTGCGGCGGTGGGGGGCACCGCTGGGGTGCTTTACGCCTCCTTCCAAACAGCGATTCGACCGACCGACTTCCCCTTCATCCTCTCGGCCACGGTGCTGGCGGCCGTGGTGCTCGGTGGCGCGGGCAACATTCCCGGCGTCATCTTGGGCGCGTTCTTGGTCGGTTGGGTGCCTGAGGTTTCGCGCGAGTTCAGTCAGTACCGCGTGCTCGTCTTTGGAGCAGTGCTCGTGGCTTTGATGATCTTCCGTCCGCAAGGCCTGTGGCCCTCACGGATCCGACAAGCCGAACTCAAACAAGGCGAAGGTGGAATCGGGCAACTCGGGGGAGAAGTGGGTGCTGTGGTGGCCCAAGCGGAGGACAACAGATGAGCATGCCCGAGCGGTTGCTCCGCATCGACGACGTGACCATGCAATTCGGTGGCCTCACCGCAGTCAACGCATTGAACCTGCACGTGGACGAGGGCGAGATTTTCGCGCTGATCGGACCAAACGGTGCTGGCAAGACGACCGTGTTCAACATGATCACGGGTGTCTACACCCCGACCTCAGGTGACATCGTTTTTCTAGGCACCAGGGTCAACGGCCTGCGACCCCACAAGGTCACGCGGCAGGGGATTGCCCGCACGTTCCAGAACATTCGTCTGTTCGACAACATGACCGTGCTCGACAACGTGGTCGTCGGTACTCATGCGGGGCACCGCTCAAGCGTGGCTGGTGCGTTGTTCGGACTTCCCCGATTCCGCAGAGAAGAACGCCAGGGCCGTGAGCGAGCGATGGAACTGCTGGAGTTCATCGAAATCGCCGATCGTGGGGGCGATGCCGCCCGCAACCTGCCGTATGGCGATCAGCGTCGTTTGGAGATTGCGCGCGCGTTGGCGACGGATCCGAAGTTGCTCCTGCTCGATGAGCCAGCTGCCGGCATGAACCCCTCGGAAAAAAGCGATCTCATGGCGCTGATCCGACGCATTCGCGATACCGGCGTCACCGTGCTCCTGATTGAGCACGACATGGGGCTGGTGATGGGGGTGAGCGACCGGATCGCCGTCATCGACTTCGGCCAGAAGATCGCCGACGGCGATCCCCTTGAGGTCCGCCAGAATCCTGATGTCATCAAGGCCTACCTCGGCGAGGTGTCCGATGCTTCTTGAAATCGCTGACCTGCGGGTGAGTTACGGCAAGATCGCCGCTCTCAAGGGAATCTCGCTGAGTGTGGCCGAGGGCGAAATCGTCACGCTGGTGGGCGCCAATGGCGCCGGCAAGACCACCACCCTGCAGACGATTTCGGGCTTGCGTCGGGTCAGCGGCGGTTCGGTCACCTTCGATGGCCGCGACATCACCGGGATGCCCGGGCACAAGCGGGTCGGCCTTGGGCTCTGTCAAGCACCTGAAGGGCGCGGCATCTTTCCTGGCATGACGGTCATGGAAAACCTGGCCATGGGCGCGTATATCAAGGGCAAACCTTCTGCTGCGAACCTCGATCGCGTCTTCGGCTTGTTCCCGCGGCTGCAAGAACGTCAAAAGCAATCCGGCGGCACACTCTCGGGCGGTGAGCAGCAGATGCTGGCGATTGGCAGAGCATTGATGGCCGAGCCTCGCTTGCTGTTGCTCGACGAACCTTCGATGGGGCTGGCCCCGCAACTGATTCAACTGATCTTTCGGATCATCGGCGAGATCAACGAACAGGGCACTACCGTGCTTCTGGTCGAGCAGAACGCTTCTCAAGCGCTGTCCATCGCCCATCGGGCGTACGTGCTTGAGACCGGGCAGGTCAAGAAGTCTGGGACCGGCCAAGAACTGCTCGGCGACCCGTCTGTCGTCGAGGCGTATCTCGGCGGCGGCGCCTGATCGGTGAGCCCGGCCCGCTGGGCCGGACGAAATGGCGCTGTTACCCGGAGCCACTCCGAGTGACAGGGTGGGGTCACCACACTCAACTGATGGAGCCGACATGAATCTGCGTCACCGGAACAGTCGACTGGTGCTGGGCACCTGCGCCCTAGCGTCCACTGCGCTTCTGCTGACCGCCTGTGGAAGCAGCACCTCGAGCACACCCGCGGGCACCTCACCAGCGATCGCCAAGGACGACGCGATCGCTGCCCTCGTGCCGGCCTCAGTGTCAGCCGATGGCAAGTTGGTGTTCGGAACGGATGCGTCCTACGCCCCCAGTGAGTTCATCGATACCGACGGCAAAACTGTCGTTGGCTTCGATGTTGATCTCGGCAAGGCTGTCGCGCAGGTGCTCGGACTCGAAGGGACCTTCGCTAACGCGCCGTTCGACTCGCTGATCCCCGGCGTGACCACGAGCGGGAAGTTTGAAGCCTCGATGTCGTCGTTCACGATCAATCCTGAGCGGTTGAAGCAAGTGAACATGGTGTCGTATTTCAACGCGGGCACCGCGTGGGCTACGGCCAAGGGCAACCCTTCGGGAGTGACTCAGGACAACGCATGTGGCAAGAAGATCGCCGTGCAAAAGGCGACCGTGCAGGCCGACGACATTTCCGCTCGTAGCAAGAAGTGCACCGACGCTGGCAAAGCTGCTATCAAGGTCGACATCTACCAGTTGCAAAGCGATGCGACCAGCGCCGTGGCGACGAACAAGGACGACGCCATGCTGGCCGACTCTCCGGTGATCGCCTACGCGATTCAGCAGACCGGCGACAAGCTTGAGCAGCTCGGCGATGTGTATGACGCGGCGCCCTATGGCGCCGTGGTGGCCAAGAATCAGACCGACTTGGCCAAGGCCTTCCAGCAGGCCTTCCAGAAGCTGATCGACAGCGGCGACTACGCGAAGATTCTCGAGAAGTGGAACGTGCAGTCTGGCGCGATCAAGACATCTGAGGTCAATCCGGCGTCATAATCGCCTCATGACACAACTGCTGCATAACGAGCGGGTACGGCCAGAATCGATTCGGGCCGTACCCGTTCGTCATCCCGGGCGGTGGGTGGCAGTCGCTGTCATTGCGGTGCTTGCCGCGATGCTCATCCACTCGGTGCTCACGAACCCGAACTGGGACTGGAGTTTCCAGCGCCAATGGATCTTCAGCGAGCCCATCGTTCGCCAAGGCATCGTCACCACGCTGTGGCTCACGGTCGTCGCCATGGCGTTGGGGCTGGTGCTAGGAGTGATCCTGGCCGTCATGCGGCTGTCACCGAACCCCGTGCTCTCCTCGGCCGCATGGATGTATATCTGGGTGTTCCGGGGCACGCCGGTGCTGGTGCAATTGGTGATCTGGGCCAACCTCGGTGCCCTCTATAAGTCGCTGTCTCTTGGGATTCCCTTCGGCGAGGCGTTCTTCACCTTCGACACGAGAACGCTCATCCCCAACGCGGTCGCCGCCATCCTGGGGCTCGGACTCAACGAGGCTGCCTACATGGCCGAGATCGTGCGCGGCGGGATCCTCAGCGTCGACGAGGGTCAGGCTGAGGCGTCGTCAGCGCTGGGCATGAAGCGCACCCAGACGATGCGTCGGATCGTGCTGCCGCAGGCGATGCGGGTGATCGTGCCGCCGACCGGCAACGAGACGATCTCGATGTTGAAGACCACGTCGTTGGTTGCCGTGATTCCTTACTCGGAGCTCTTCTTCCAGGCGCAGGTGATCGGTAATCGCACCTTCCAGCCGTTCCCGATGCTCATCATGGCCAGTATTTGGTATCTGTCGATCACCAGCGTGCTGATGGTGGGGCAGTACTACCTTGAACGTCGCTATGCCCGCGGGTCGGTGCGTTCGTTGCCGCCCACACCGATTCAACGCATGCGCGCCCGATTCGGCGGCGGTGACGGACCAGGGCCGGCGGCGCCCATTGCTGTAACTGCCAGTGCGCTTCCGATGGATGGTCGTGCACCCCATGAGTGAATCGATGGCGGTGGCGCCCATGGTGCTCGCCGAAGATGTGTGGAAGTCCTTTGGCCGGGCTGAGGTGCTCAGGGGCATCGACCTTCAGGTGCGACAAGGTGAGGTGTTTTGTCTTGTCGGACCGTCAGGCTCTGGAAAGTCGACGTTCCTTCGCTGCATCAATCGGCTCGAGACCATCGACTCCGGCCGCTTGTCGGTAGGAGGCGCACTTGTGGGTTACCGCGAGAAGGGTGCCCGCGTCCACGAAATGACGGAGAAGCAGATAGCCGCGCAACGCCGCGAGATCGGCATGGTGTTTCAACGCTTCAATCTCTTCCCCCACATGACTGCTTTGCAGAACGTGATGGAGGCGCCGGTGCATGTGAGGGGCGAGTCGAAGGCGACCGCCCGTGATCGTGCGCAGGCATTGCTCGACAGGGTGGGCCTGGGTGACCGCACGGGTATGTACCCCAACCAGTTGTCGGGTGGGCAACAGCAGCGGGTGGCCATCGCTCGGGCGTTGGCTATGGAACCGAAGTTGATGCTCTTCGACGAGCCCACGTCTGCGCTTGACCCTGAATTGGTCGGCGAGGTGCTCGACGTGATGCGGCAGCTCGCAGAGGACGGCATGACGATGATTGTCGTGACCCATGAGATGGGTTTCGCGCGTGAAGTCGGCGATTCACTCGTCTTCATCGACGGCGGTGTAGTCGTGGAAGCGGGGAGCCCTCGCGATGTCATCGGAAATCCCCAGCACGAGCGAACGAAGGCGTTCCTTTCCAAGGTCCTCTAATCCCTTTCAGGGCGTTCTGGTCACGGGGGTCTGCGACCAACGGATAAGGCCATGCGCGAGGGTGTTCCCATGGGCGACGGTGCGGTCGTACACAAGCCTCGGAGGTGGTGGATGATGACGCTGCGGTCGCTGCAGGCGCTAGCCCTCGTCGTTGCTGTTGCGCTTCTCGGCGGCAGTTTGGCCGCGTGCGGCACCGACCCACAGACGCCTGCGGTTCCCTCGCCGACGCCCACGGACACGGCATGGACGATCGCGGTGCTTGCGCCGCTCACCGGTCCTCGCGCTGACGAGGGTCGGGGCCTGTTGCAGAGTGTTCAAACACAAGTGAATCTTCGGTCGAAGTCGCTGAAAGCTGCCGGCTTGACCGTCAAGGTGCTGGCTCTCGATGACCGTGGGCAACCATCGGTGGGCCAGCAGCAAGCCACTCGATTGCCTGATGATGCATCGGTCGTGGCTGTGATCGGCGGAGTAACGTCGCTGGTCAACGAGGGGGTTCAGCCGATCCTCAACTCCGCAGGTTTAGCCATGGTGGCTCCCGGCGGGGGAGCGCCGTGGCTAACCGGTAGAGGCACGCCGGCTCGTCGCGCCTTTTCTACGTACTTCCGGTTGTGCGCCCAAGACGCTGACCAAGGGGCGGCTGCAGCTGGCCGAGCGCTGGCTCAGGGGGATCGGCGGTCGGTGGTGCTCGAAGACGGCTCGGCTGACCATGCTGCTGTGTCTCGCTCCTTCGTTCGTACGTTCTCTCGCACCGCCGGCACCGCTGCGACCCGCATCAGAGTGGACGTTGGCGACGCACAAGCGTTGCCGGCCGCAACCATTGACCGCATCGCCGCGCTCAAACCACAAACGGTGTTCCTCAGTGTTGATGCCGGTGACCTTCCCCTCATCAAGGAGTCGTTGGCCCGAGGTGGCGTGCGACCGCGGTTGGTGACGACGCTGCCCAAGAACTCACCAGCAACGCCAATCGAATCGCCAGACGTGTGGACCGGTGTGAGCGCCGCCTCGATCGGAGCCTTACCCAGCACGTTGCCCGGACGCTTTCCCTTCGCCACACCCACGCCGACTACAGAGCCGGTGGTGGAGCCGGGATTGTTCGGCGCGGGCGGTCTTGACGCGGCTTCCTTGATCATGGATGCGTTGATTCGCGCCCGGCCAACATCAAGCAGCGTTCAGCCCAATGCCACCCTGACGCCGACTGGTAGCGCCGTTGACGGGGCGACCCTTTCGCTGCGCCGGCAGATTGTGGACTCGGTGAGTGCAGCCTCGATCAAGGGAGCGACCGGTCCGGTCTCCTTTGACTCGTTCGGCAACGCGCGTTCTCGCCCCGTCGGCTTCTTCACGTACGACGGCAAAGCCTGGGTACCGCAGCCGGCCATGATCGTCAGGGACGGTGTCGTCAGCCGCGGTGTCGTCAGCACGGAGCCTAGGATCGGCCGGTGAGCGAAGCCCGGCCCCTCCTGATGCTTCTTGATGGTCACTCGCTGGCTTATCGCGCCTTCTATGCGCTGCCGGCAGAGAACTTCTCTACCTCGACCGGCGTCACTACGAATGCGGTCTACGGGTTTCTCTCGATGCTCATCAACACCTTGCGCGATGAGAAGCCCACGCACGTGGCTGTGGCCTTCGATCTCTCGCGCGAGACCTTCCGTTCGGCGGAGTTCCCTGACTACAAAGCCAATCGGGCTGCATCGCCGCCTGAGTTCAAACCGCAGATTCCGCTGATTCAGAAGTTCTTGGTGGCTTTGGGGATTCCGGTGGTGACGGCGCCCAACTTTGAGGCCGACGACGTGATCGCCACGATGGCTCGGCAGGCCTTGGCGCAGGACTACGACGTACTGATTCTTACGGGTGACCGCGATGCGTTGCAGCTCGTCGAGCCTGGAATCACGGTGTTGTATCCGCGCAAGGGCGTGTCTGATCTTGCACGGATGACGCCGGATGCTGTGCTGGAGAAGTACGGCGTCACCCCGACTCAGTACGCCGATCTCGCGGCCTTGCGCGGGGACCCTTCCGACAATCTGCCGGGCATTCCTGGTGTGGGGGAGAAGACAGCTGCCAAGTGGATCCAGCAGTACGGATCGGTGGCCGCGCTGGCCGACCGGGTCGACGAGATTGGTGGCAAGGTCGGGCAGTCGTTGCGTGATCACCTGTCTTCGGTGCTGCTGAATCGTCGATTGACCGCCTTGGTTGACGACATCCCGCTTGAGGTGACGCCGAGCGCCACGGTGCGTCAGCCGTGGGATCGCGCCGAAGTCGATGCCTTGCTCGACGAACTCGAGTTTCGCGCCCTTCGCGATCGCCTGTGGGCGGTTGCGCCGGGTGCGGCGCTGGATGCACCCGCGGTTGCTGATCGCATCGATGACTCCGGCGTCGAACTGACCGGAACTGCGGTGGCCGACTGGTTGACCGCCCACGCGATCAACCAGGTGTGCGGTGTCGCCGCCGAAGGCGTGTCGATGCACGGTGGTGGTCGATTTGACGCGCTAGCGATTTCGGCACCGGGAGAGTCAGCATGGATCGATGCAGCAACCCTGACCACAGACACGATGGCGCTGGATGCGATCCGTCTTTGGGCTGCAGATGCGGACTCGGGCAAGCAGGTTCATGGTGTCAATCGGACAGCCTTGATCTTGGGAACCGCCGGTATCGGGCTCGCCGGCGTCGTTACCGACACTGAACTCGCGGCGTACGTGCTCACTCCCGACGCCAGGGGATACGAGCTTGACCTACTGACGCGCACCTACCTTGGCCAAGACCTGCCCGATGCCGAACAGGGTGACGGACAGTTGTCGTTCGATTCGTCGCAGGATGCGGTGCGTGCGGCCAATCTCAGAGCGCGAGCGCGCGCCGCGTCTGAGTTGGCACCGGTGTTGCGCCAGAAGATGGCAGCCACAGCAGGAACCGAACTCTTGGAAGCACTCGAAATGCCCGTCACCGCGGTGCTGGTCACGATGGAACAGACCGGCATCGGTGCCGATGTTGAGGCGTTGAGGCAGTTGTCGGCCCACTTCGACAAGCGAGCGCGTGAGGCCATCGAGTCTGCGCATGGCGTCGTGGGGCATCCGGTGAATCTGGCATCGCCGAAGCAGTTGCAGGTGGTGCTGTTCGACGAACTCAACATGCCGAAGACTAAGAAGACAAAGACGGGATTCTCTACCGACGCAGAATCGTTGGCCTCGCTTTACGAATTGACCAAGAATCCGTTCTTGGCTCATGTGCTCGCTCATCGCGATGCCGCGAAGCTGCGGGCTACCGTTGATGGCCTGTTGTCATCAGTGTCAGATGACAACAGGATCCGCACCACCTATGCGCAGACGATTGCTGCGACCGGTCGGCTGTCATCAACCGACCCCAACCTGCAAAACATTCCGGTGCGTACCGAAGAGGGTCGACGCATCCGTGCGTGCTTCGTGGTCGGTCTCGAGTTTGAGTCGTTGCTCACGGCGGACTACTCGCAGATCGAGATGCGGATCATGGCGCACCTCTCAGGTGATGCGGGATTGATCGAGGCCTTCCGCAGCGGTGAAGACCTTCACACGACCGTGGGTTCGCGCGTCTTTGGAGTGGAACCATCCGCAGTTGATGCCGAGATGCGGCGCCGGATCAAGGCGATGTCGTATGGCCTGGCGTATGGGCTCTCGGCCTTTGGCCTGGCCAAGCAGTTGGCGATCAGCACCGGCGAGGCGCAGGGATTGATGGACGAGTACTTCCTCCGATTCGGGGGAGTGCGTGATTACCTGGCCGGTGTTGTCGCGCAGGCGCGCGGTACGGGCTACACCGAAACGATCCTGGGGCGACGCCGGTATCTGCCCGATCTGACGAGCGACAACAAACAGCGCCGTGATGCTGCCGAGCGCATGGCGCTCAATGCACCGATCCAAGGATCGGCTGCCGACATCATCAAAGTGGCGATGCTCAACGTCGACCATGCTTTGCGCGAAGCGGGATTGGCCTCACGACTGCTGCTCCAGGTGCATGACGAACTCGTGCTCGAGGTCGCATCAGGTGAGCGTGATGAGGTGGAGTCGCTCGTGCGTGAGCAGATGGGTAGCGCCTATGCGCTGGATGTTCCCCTGGATGTTTCGGTCGGCGTTGGCTCGAGTTGGGACGACGCGGCCCACTGACCTGCGGCCAAGGTGTGTCGTCGCACGAGCAGTGTGAGGGGGATCAGCAACGCGGCGCCAGCTGCCACGACGATGGCCGAACGAGGACCGATCGCATCAGCGGCGGCGCCTGCCAGCGGTGCTCCGATGGCCAGTCCGGCACTCTCGATCGCCACGATCCAGGTGAATGTCGAAACCGATGTGCCCGGAGGTGCCACGCGATCAACAATTTCCAGCACATACACGTTGGCCGGCCCGAAGACGGCGCCCGCCGCGAGCAGGCCGAGCAGAGCAGGTGCACCCAGGGGTAGCCACGCCACCGGGAGCAGCAGGAGCGGAAAGAGCGCGGTCGTGACCAAGGCGCCGCGCAGTGGGCTGCTTCGACCGTGTCCGGCGCCGGCCCACAAGCCGCCGAGCACACTTCCAGCGGCGAGCGCAGCCAACAGCAGGCCACCAGATGCCCGGGCATCGCCCTCAGTGGCGACGGCTGGCAAACCGACGGTCAGTGCGCCCATCGCCAAGCCGATGCCGGTGGCCGCCATCATCAAGGTCCGAACTCCGGGGGCTTTGACGCCACTGGACACGTGCTCCAACCGTGCCCCTGCTCGCCATGCGCGCGAGGCAGGCACCCGCACGAACAGCACCCCGCCCATCAGCACGAGCAGACAGATCAGCCACACCACGGTGGCCGGAGCAACGACGAGCACCAGGCCAGCGACCAACGCCGGACCGAGCACCATGGTCACCTGCATCGACACGCTGTCGAGGGCGTACGCGGTGCGCACCCTGTCGTCGCCCACGATGAAGCGCCACAGAGGACGCGCGCTTGCGATGAGCGGCGGCGACGACGCTCCGGCGAGTGCGCACAAGGCGACCAGCACAAGAGGGGTGTGGGCCAACGGCACGAGGGCAAACGCTGCACAAAACAGCGGGACGTAGAAGAGCAACGGCCTCGTTTGCCCGTAGCGATCCACGAGTGAGCCGCGCAGAGGAGCCAACAGACCGGCCATGAGGCTGAACGCCCCGAGCGCGACACCTGCTCCGAACGAACTGGTGCGTTCCCGTACGACGAGCACGATCGTCAGCCCGACCATGGCGTAGCCCAAACGCACCGGGATCATCGCCGCAGAGAGTCGTCGAGCGTCCCGGAAAGCCAGGACGTCGAGGAAGGAGCGCATGGGCGCAGGTTACCGGAGGGTAATAACGCCGACGCGTGCTCTGGTCAGGCCAGGTGCCCCACGAAGATCGCGGTGCCTGGCATCAACTCGCCGCGTAGGGCGCTCCACCCGCCCCAGGTCTGCAGATGCTCCTCCGGCCACGTGGGTTCCACGACGTCATCCAGGATCAGATCGGCCGCGACGATCTCGCGCACCCGATCTCCCAGTGTGCGGTGCTGCTCCATATACGTGGCCACACCTTCGGTTTGCTCTACGTAAGGCCGACGATCGAAATATGACGCAACCACGTGCAAGCCGGGGTCGCCTTCATCGTCGAGGAACATCCAGCGCACGGGGTGAGTAACGGAGAAAGCAAAGCGTCCGCCTGGCCTCAGGACGCGAGCGATCTCACGCATGACGGCGGCGGAGTCGGCCACAAACGGAATGGCACCGAAGGCTGAGCACACGATGTCTATGCAGGAATCGGCAATCGGCAGGGCGGTGGCATCGGCTTGTGTGACAGGCACGTGCACGCCATGAGCGTGGTCGATGCGCCGGGAGTGTTGAAGTTGGCGCATCGAAATATCCAGAGCCAGCGGGCGCGCGCCCTGGGCCAGTAGCCATCGTGAGCATTGGGCCGCCCCACCACCGATTTCGAGCACCCGACGACCGTGAACCGGGGCCAGAAGCTGGGCCTGCGACTCTCGCAGGCCCTCAGGGCCCCAGCAGAAGTCGGCATCGCCAAGGAACCGTCCGTGATCGTGTTGGTACTCATCAGCACTGTCATCCCAGTGTTGGCGGGCCGCATGGGTCGATTCAGCGCTGTCGACGTGCCGCCGGGTGACCGGACCCTGCCCGGGGGATGCATTCACGAGGTCACTATCCTTTTCGCAGCGTTGCCGGTCTGCGTGTCCTCAACAGGGAGCAGGCTCGCGGTCGTCTTGTCGTTGTTTCGTGGTTCGGTCTGGTCCGGTGTTCCGGACCGCGCGGTGAGGGTTCAGCCCTGACCCGCCTCCCTACGGATGAGCGGCACCTCGAACAGGCCTGCAGCGTACGCATCCAACCAAAGGCCCCTACGACTCCATGACCGTCTCTACCGATACCCCTACGACTTCATCTGATTCCCCCGCAACGAACGCGGCCCCCCAGATCGCCGTCAACGACATCGGCTCGGCTGAGGATTTCCTCGCTGCCATCGACTTGACCATCAAGTACTTCAACGACGGCGACATCGTCGATGGAATCATCGTCAAGGTTGACCGCGATGAAGTACTTCTCGACATCGGCTACAAGACCGAGGGTGTCATCCCCTCTCGCGAATTGTCGATCAAGCACGATGTCGACCCCAACGAAGTCGTCAAGGTGGGTGACCACGTCGAAGCCCTCGTCCTTCAGAAGGAGGACAAGGAAGGTCGACTGATCCTGTCCAAGAAGCGCGCCCAGTACGAACGCGCATGGGGCACGATCGAGAAGATCAAGGAAGAAGACGGAATCGTCGAAGGCACCGTCATCGAGGTCGTCAAGGGTGGACTCATCCTCGACATCGGACTGCGCGGCTTCCTTCCCGCCTCGCTGGTCGAAATGCGTCGCGTCCGCGACCTGCAGCCTTACGTGGGTCAGCAGATCGAGGCCAAGATCATTGAGCTCGACAAGAACCGCAACAACGTGGTGCTCTCGCGTCGCGCGTGGCTCGAGCAGACCCAGTCCGCAGTGCGTCAGAACTTCCTCACCACGCTCCTCAAGGGCCAGGTGCGCAGCGGTGTTGTGTCATCGATCGTCAACTTCGGTGCGTTCGTCGACCTCGGCGGAGTCGATGGTCTGGTCCACGTCTCCGAGCTCTCGTGGAAGCACATCGACCACCCCTCAGAGGTTGTCGAGGTCGGCCAAGAGGTCACCGTTGAGGTGCTCGACGTCGACATGGACCGCGAGCGCGTTTCGCTGTCGCTCAAGGCCACTCAGGAAGACCCGTGGCAGCAGTTCGCTCGTACCCACCAAATGGGTCAGGTCGTTCCTGGCAAGGTCACCAAGCTCGTTCCCTTCGGTGCGTTTGTTCGCGTCGACGAGGGCATCGAGGGTCTCGTGCACATCTCCGAGCTGGCCGAGCGCCACGTCGAGATCCCCGAGCAGGTCGTCCAGGTTGGCGACGAGATCTTCGTCAAGGTCATCGACATCGACCTCGAGCGTCGTCGTATCTCGCTCTCGTTGAAGCAGGCCAACGAAGGCACGATCGGCGAGGCCACCGACTTCGACCCGACCCAGTACGGCATGGCGGCGAACTACGACGCCGAGGGCAATTACGTCTACCCCGATGGCTTCGACCCCGAGACCGGCGAATGGCTGCCGGGTCACGAGGTTGCTCAAGCCGAATGGGAGAAGCAGTACGCGCAGGCGCAGGTTCGCTTTGAGGCCCACAAGGTGCAGGTCGAAGCAGCTCGCAAGGCTGACGCCGAGGCCGGAGAGGCCGCTCCGTCGACCTTCTCCTCCGAGGCAGCGCCGGCCGACGAGGGTGCCCTTGCCTCCGACGAGGCTCTCGCTGCTCTGCGCGAGAAGCTCACCGGAGCCAACTAGTCCGCGCGCACTCAGTTCGCACCCAACGGGGTGGATGGCCACTGGCCATCCACCCCGTTGGTCATTCATGCCCTCCGTGGGGTTGATGGCCTAGGGTCGCGCTGTGCTGGTGGTGGGACTGACAGGCGGCGTGGGCTCGGGAAAGAGCACGGTCTCCGACATGCTCGCCGAGCATGGAGCCGTGATCGTCGATGCGGATGCCATCGCTCGAGCCGTGGTCGAACCCGGCACCGAGGGCTTCGCGCAAATCATGGACGCCTTCGGCGACGAGGTGCTCGCGCGCGATGGCTCGCTGGATCGCAAAGCGCTCGCCGCTTTGGTGTTCCGCGATGCTGAGGCGCGGGCCGAACTCGAACGCATTGTGCATCCGCTGGTCCGTCGACAATCAGACCTGATGACAGCGTTGGCTGATGATGACGCCGTCGTGGTTCACGATGTGCCGCTGTTGGCCGAAACCGGTCGCACCGAGGCCTACGACGTCATCGTCGTGGTGGATGCCTCTGAGGATGTGCGGGTCGAACGAATCTTGATGTCTCGTGGCTGGGATCGGGCCTCGGCCAAGGCACGGATGGCGGCGCAAGCCACTCGGGAGGATCGGCTCGCGCTGGCCGATGAGGTCTTGACCAACGACGGCGATATCGCTGCATTGCAAGGCCAGGTGGATGCCCTCTGGGCTCGCCTGGTGGAGCGCAATGTCAGTGCCTCGGCATAGCGTGCTCGTGTGAGACCCGTTACCGATCTTCAGCGCACCGTGGCACCCCTTGAGGTCGTCACAGATTTCATCCCCTCCGGCGATCAGCCGCAGGCGATCGCCGATCTTGAGCGACGCATCAATGCGGGGGAGCCCGACATCGTGCTCCTGGGGGCCACCGGCACCGGAAAGTCGGCCACCACGGCCTGGCTCATCGAGAAGCTGCAACGTCCCACCCTGATCATGGCGCCCAACAAACTGTTGGCCGCCCAGTTGGCCAACGAGTTCCGCGAACTGCTGCCCAACAACGCGGTCGAGTACTTCGTGTCGTACTACGACTACTACCAGCCCGAGGCTTACGTCCCTTCGACCGATACCTACATCGAAAAGGACTCCTCAATCAACGAGGAGGTCGAGCGACTGCGCTACTCGGCCACGAACAGCTTGCTCACCCGACGCGATGTGGTCGTGGTGGCCACGGTGTCGTGCATCTATGGGCTAGGCACGCCGCAGGAGTATGTCGACCGCCGAGTGCGGTTGAGAGTGGGGGACTCCATCGATCGCGACACCTTGCTGCGGTCGCTGGTCGATGTGCAATACGCACGAAATGACATCGCGTTCACCCGCGGAGCGTTCCGGGTGCGTGGCGACACGGTCGAAATCATCCCGGTGTACGAACAGCATGCCGTGCGGGTGGAGTTCTTCGGTGACGAGATCGAACGGCTGAGTACGTTGCATCCGCTCACGGGCGAGATCATCAGCGACGAACAAGAGGTCGCGATCTTCCCTGCCTCGTTCTATGTGGCTGGCCCAGAGCGAATGGAACAAGCCGTGGGCAATATCGAGGCCGAACTGGCAGCGCGGCTGGCCGACTTGGAGGCCGAAGGCAAACTCCTGGAGGCCCAACGATTGCGCATGCGCACCACCTACGACATCGAAATGATGCGCCAAATGGGTTCGTGCGCTGGCATCGAGAACTACTCGCGCCATATCGACAACCGCGAGAAGGGTTCGCCGCCGAACTGTTTGCTCGACTACTTCCCCGAGGATTTCTTGCTCGTCATCGACGAGTCGCACGTCACCGTTCCTCAGATCGGCGCCATGTACGAGGGCGACATGTCGCGCAAACGCACGTTGGTGGAGCACGGCTTCCGATTGCCCAGCGCGATGGACAATCGACCGCTGCGATTCGAAGAGTTTCTCGAGCGCACCGGCCAGACGGTGTATTTGTCGGCCACCCCGGGTGCCTATGAACTCGAACGCGGCGATGGCGTGGTCGAGCAGATCATCCGACCCACCGGGCTGATCGATCCCGAGATCATCGTGAAGCCCACGCAGGGGCAGATCGATGATCTGCTGCACGAGATCCGCATTCGTGCCGAGCGCAATGAACGCGTGCTGGTGACGACGCTCACGAAGAAGATGTCCGAAGACCTCACCGACTATCTGGTCGACCTCGATGTGCGCGTGGAATACCTGCACTCAGAGGTCGACACGTTGAAGCGCGTGGAACTTCTACGAGACCTTCGCTTGGGCCGTTTCGATGTACTGGTGGGTATCAACCTGTTGCGCGAGGGTCTCGACCTTCCCGAGGTGAGCTTGGTCTCGATTCTGGACGCAGACAAGGAAGGGTTCCTCCGCTCGGGCACGTCACTGATTCAGACGATCGGGCGCGCGGCCCGAAACGTCTCTGGCCAAGTACATATGTACGCCGACAAGATGACGCCCTCGATGCAACATGCCATCGACGAGACAAACCGACGTCGAGTCAAGCAGGTGGCCTACAACACCGAGCACGGGATCGATCCGACGCCGCTACGCAAGCGGATCTCCGACATCACTGAGATGTTGGCCCGCGAAGACGCTGATACCGCCGAGCTACTTTCGACCTCTGGGGCGCGGACGAAGGCGCCCATGCCGTTGGGATCCCGCGGTCTGGATCCCTCGTCGATGCCGCAGGCCGATCTCGCGGGATTGATTCAGCAACTCACCGACCAGATGCATCAGGCCGCCGCAGATTTGCAGTTCGAACTGGCGGCTCGGCTGCGGGACGAGGTCTCAGACCTCAAGAAGGAGCTCAGGGGAATGCAGGCCGCAGGCATCGGATAGGTGCGGCGCGCGGGCACCACCCGCACGCGTGGATTCCGCCGGTCATGACATGGTGAATATATGAACGTTCGCCCCCCATCTCCTGTTGGTGCCCGGAGTCTGGAGCGGTGAACGTCCCGTTCTGGCTGTGGGCGGCGACGATCGTGGGCTTCTTCGTGATGGTCGTGATCGATCTGGTCGTGGCCGACCGCCGCCCGCATGTCATTTCCACCAAAGAAGCAGGCCTGTGGGTGGCGTTCTACGCCAGCCTGGCGGTGCTCTTTGGGATCGGCATCGGTGTCTTTGAAGGCTGGACCTATGGGGGGCAGTTCTTCGGGGGCTACGTCACCGAACTGAGTTTGTCGGTCGACAATCTCTTTGTCTTCGTGGTCATCCTCACGTCGTTCGCTGTGCCGGCGGAATTTCAGCACCGCGTGCTGATGATCGGCATCGTGATCGCTCTCATCCTGCGCGCTGCGCTGATCGCTCTCGGAGCGGCGGCGATCGAGGCTTTCAGCGGCGTCTTCTACCTCTTCGGTGCGTTCCTGCTGTTCACCGCCGTTCAACTGCTCCGGCATGGTGACGAGGAACCTGAACCCGGTAAGAACGCGGTGTTGCGCTTGGCTGAACGGGTGCTGCCGACGACATCGGAGTACCACGGCACACGTTTGACGACCAGAGCGTCTGGGCGTCGCGTGGTGACGCCGATGCTGCTGGTGATTCTGGCCATCGGTACGACCGATGTGTTGTTTGCGCTCGATTCGATCCCGGCGATCTTCGGATTGACGCAAGAGCCGTACATCGTGTTGACAGCGAATGCGTTCGCGCTCTTAGGTCTGCGGCAGTTGTACTTCTTGATCAACGGGCTCTTGGACCGACTGGTGTACCTCAACATCGGCTTAGCGGTCATCCTCGGCTTCATTGGCGTCAAACTGATTCTTCACGCGCTGCACGAAACCACCGGCACCACGCCTGAGATCTCGTTGCCGTTGTCGCTGATCGTGATCGTCATCGTGCTGGTGGTCACGACCGTGACGTCGTTGCTCAAGGTGCGTCGCGATGGGTCACCAGCCGCGTGAGCGCCACTCCTGGAGTTGCGGGCGCTCGTTGCCGATCGTGGTGTCGGCACCGTGGCCTGGGTACACCCACGTTTCATCAGGCCGGCTGAACAGTTGCCGCTCCACATCATTGAGCAGGCTGGTGAAGTCGGCCGGTGATGTGGTGCGTCCAACCCCGCCGGGAAAGAGTGAGTCGCCGGTGAAGGCGTGGGCGTGGCCGTCGGGATCGTCATAAATCAGCGCAAGGCCTCCGGGTGTATGACCTGCCAGGTGGAGCGCAGTGATCTGGATCGCGCCCAGTGAGAGCACCGCGCCGTCCTTGACCAGCAGGTCGGGGGCCAGCGGCAGGGCATCGGCATCACGTGGGTGGGCGGCCGTGCGTGCTCCGGTGGCCTGCTGAACGGCGATGAGGGCACCCACGTGATCGTGGTGCGCATGGGTGGTGACGATCAGAGCGAGCCCATCGGCGCCGATGAGTTCGAGCAGCACATCGGGTTGCGCCGCCGCATCGATCAGAAGTTGCTCTCCGGTGAAGCGGCATCGCACGAGGTACACGTTGTTGTCCATGGGGCCCACGGCCACCTTGGTCAGCACAAGTGAGGGCAATTCGCGCACCTGGGCGGGGCCGCCCACCTGCACGGTTCCGTTGTATGCGCTCATCGGACCTCCTCGCCGGGCGCGCCCCTGTCGGGCGTCCCGGTTAGCATCCCAGGGTGGGGACGCTGGGGGCGTCCTCGAAGGGCACGTGCCTCAGCCCTGGGCCTGACGACTGGGCCTGACGACTGGGCCTGACGCCTGACGCCTGACGACTGGGCCTGACGACTGATCGACTGACGACCGAACACTGAGACGACTGAACGCTGACGAGCGATGGGCAGGACTGCGGTGCACGATCGACTGGTCGTCCGAGGGGCGCGCGAGCACAACCTCAAAGACATTTCTCTCGATCTTCCCCGCGATGCCCTCATCGTGTTCACCGGCCTCTCCGGGTCCGGCAAGTCGAGTCTGGCCTTTGACACGATTTTCGCTGAGGGGCAGCGGCGTTATGTCGAGAGCCTGTCGGCGTATGCCCGACAGTTCTTGGGTCAGATGGACAAGCCCGACGTCGATTTCATTGAGGGGCTGTCGCCGGCCGTATCCATCGACCAGAAGTCGACCAACCGAAATCCTCGTTCCACCGTCGGCACGATCACCGAGGTCTACGACTACCTTCGCTTGCTCTACGCCCGTGCTGGCCTTCCGCACTGTCCCGTGTGCGGCGATGTGATCGCCCGGCAATCTCCTCAGCAGATCGTCGATCGAATTCTTGGTCTTGACGACGGCACTCGGTTCCAGGTGTTGGCGCCGGTCGTGCGCGCCCGCAAGGGTGAATACCTCGATCTCTTCCGTCAACTGCAGTCGCAGGGCTACAGCCGCGCGCGTGTTGATGGTGTCGTCCATGCCTTGGCCGACGTGCCGAAGCTCAAGAAGCAGGAGAAGCACACCATCGAGGTCGTCATCGACCGCTTGGCGGTGAAGGCTTCGGCTCGCCGTCGATTGACCGATTCGGTCGAAACCGCACTCGGTTTGGGTGGGGGACTGGTCGTGCTCGACTTCGTTGATCGAGACGAGTCCGATCCCGAGCGTGAACGAATCTTTTCCGAGCATCTTGCGTGCATGCGCGACGACTTGTCGTTCGAAGAACTTGAGCCGCGCTCGTTCTCGTTCAATTCGCCCTTCGGGGCCTGCCCGGAGTGCACCGGGCTGGGCATCCGGATGGTGGTGGACCCCGACCTGGTGATTCCCGATCCCACCCGATCCATCGCAGACGGTGCGATCGCGCCTTGGTCGGGCGGCCACGTCAGCAACTACTTCCAGCGGCTGCTTGAAGCAGTGGCCGACACCGTGGGCTTCTCGGTCGATACGCCCTGGAACAAGTTGTCGACCAAGGCCCGCGAAGCGGTGTTGAACGGTCATCCGGGTGAGATCGAGGTGCGCTACAAGAACCGATTCAATCGTCAACGCGCCTATACGACGACCTTCGAAGGAGTGCTCGGATTCGTCGAGCGTCGACATGACGAGGCCGAATCGGACGCCGGTCGTGAGCGATTCGCCGGTTACATGAGGCAAACCCCCTGTGCGGCGTGCAACGGCGCGCGTCTGAAGCCGCTCGTTCTTGCGGTGACCCTCGGGGGCGCCTCGATCGCCGATGTGGCAGCGATGTCGATCAGGCAGTGCTCGCAGTACTTGACCGATCTCGACCTTCCACCGCGCGAAGCCCAGATCGCTGGCCGCGTACTGAAAGAGATCAACGAACGCTTGCAGTTCTTGCTCGACGTCGGTCTCGACTACCTCTCGCTCGACCGTCCGGCGGCCACGCTTTCAGGCGGCGAGGCCCAACGCATTCGACTTGCCACGCAAATTGGCTCAGGTCTGGTTGGCGTGCTCTACGTGCTCGATGAACCATCCATTGGCCTTCATCAGCGTGACAACCGTCGATTGATTGAGACCCTCGTCAGGCTCCGTGACCTGGGAAACACGTTGATCGTCGTCGAACACGACGAAGACACCATTCGGACGGCCGATTGGGTGGTCGATATTGGTCCAGGCGCCGGCGAGCACGGCGGACAAGTCGTCGTCTCCGGATCAGTAGCGGATTTGCTCGCGAGCCCGGACTCAGCTACTGGCGCGTACCTCTCAGGGCGCAAAGCCATTGCCATTCCCAGCGAGCGACGCGTGATGGATCCGAAGCGGATCCTGACCGTGGTGGGAGCGACCGAACACAACCTCAAGAACGTCGACGCTCAGTTCCCGCTCGGCTGCTTCGTCGCGGTCACGGGGGTAAGCGGTTCGGGAAAGTCAACCCTGGTGAACGACATCCTGTACTCCGCTCTTGCGCGCGAGCTGCAGGCCTCGCGAGTGGTCCCCGGCCGACACGCTCGGGTCAAGGGGATGGACCAGGTCGACAAGGTGGTGCACGTCGATCAGAGTCCGATTGGTCGCACGCCACGGTCGAATCCGGCCACGTACACCGGCGTCTTCGACCACATCCGCAAACTCTTTGCTGCCACGCCAGAAGCGAAGGTGCGCGGCTACCTGCCAGGACGTTTCTCGTTCAACGTGAAGGGTGGCCGATGCGAGGCGTGCAGCGGCGACGGCACGATCAAGATCGAGATGAACTTTTTGCCTGATGTGTATGTGCCATGCGAGGTGTGCAGAGGAGCCCGCTACAACCGCGAGACGCTCGAAGTGCACTTCAAGAGCCGTACCATCGCGGAGGTCTTGGACATGCCGATCGAAGAGGCGTTGGACTTCTTCGAGGCGGTGCCGGCCATCGCCCGCCACTTGCGCACCCTGAACGACGTCGGTCTGGGATACGTGCGGTTGGGTCAATCAGCGCCCACACTTTCGGGCGGTGAGGCGCAGCGCGTCAAACTGGCATCCGAACTCCAGCGACGATCCACGGGGCGCACCGTGTACGTGCTCGATGAGCCGACCACCGGTTTGCACTTTGAGGACGTTGCCAAACTGCTGGGCGTGCTTGGCCGGCTGGTAGATGCAGGCAACACCGTGATCGTGATCGAGCACAACCTTGACGTGATCAAAACCGCGGATTGGGTGATCGACCTCGGCCCCGAGGGTGGTGGGGGTGGTGGCTACATCGTGTCGGTAGGAACTCCTGAGCAAGTGGCCGCCGATTCGGCAAGCCACACCGGAACGTTCCTGGCGCATGCGCTCCAGGCTCACGCGCCGATCGCCGCCACGCAGGCGGGCGCACGTACGAGGACGGCCACGACGAAGTCCGCCGTCAAGAAGGCGGTCGTCAAGAAGGCGGTCGTCAAGAAGGCGGTCGTCAAGAAAGTGACCACCAGCCGGTCCCGCCGAACGGCGTCCACGTAGTCAGCGTGCGCAGCCCGGAAGATTCGCGCTTAGTCTTGTGATCCATCTACTGGAGGTACCGATGTCATCGTCTGAAGGCCAGCACACCGTCCCGGTCAAGGGCGCGGTGGCAAGCGACGTCGGTCCCGCGCGTCGAACGGTGTTACGCGGCGCGGCAATGGTGGGCGCCATGACGGCAGCAGCGCCGCTGCTGGCTGCGTGCGGATCAGACACCCCGACGGCGGCCCCGCCTGAGACGACGCCCGCTGGCGTAGCGGCGGCAGGAACCATCGTGGCCGCAAGCGATGTCGCGGTCGGTGGTTCAGTGGTCAAAATCGTCGAGGATCGCAAAGTCATCGTGACTCAGCCGGTGGCTGGCGAATTCAAGGCGTTCAGTGCCATCTGCACACACAGCGGATGCACGGTCAAGGGGGTCGAGGAGGGCTCGATCCTCTGTGTGTGTCACGGAAGCCGATTCGATGCCACGACCGGTGCCGTGATCCAGGGCCCGGCTCAGGCACCGCTGGCGGGTATTGCCGTCACGGTGAAGAACGGCGACGTGGACTTCGCCTAAGACCATGGCCGCGCCCTCAAACCTCCGTCCGGTCACCGGATCGATTCCTACCGGTCCGGGCGTTTACCGCTTCAAGGACGCCAACGGTCGTGTCATCTACGTCGGCAAGGCTAAGAACCTTCGGTCGAGGCTGTCCTCGTACTTTGCCGAGCCAGCCGCACTGCATCCGCGCACCCGATCGATGGTGCAGGCGGCCGCAGATCTCGACTGGACGATCGTGGCTACCGAAGTCGAGGCGCTGGCCCTTGAGTATTCCTGGATCAAGGAGTTCGACCCGCGGTTCAATGTGAAGTATCGCGACGACAAGTCGTATCCGTTCCTCGCAATGACCATGGCCGATGACTATCCCCGCGCGCTGGTGATGCGGGGTCAACGACGCAAGGGCACGCGCTACTTCGGACCTTTCTCTCACGCGTGGGCGATTCGCGACACTCTCGATCAGCTCCTCAGGGTCTTTCCGGTGCGCACCTGCAGCAACGGCGTGTTTCGAACGGCAAAGCAAACGGGTCGGCCGTGTTTACTCGGCTATATCGACAAGTGCTCGGCTCCATGCGTTGATCGCGTGAGTGCGCAGGAGCACCGAGAGATCGCTGACGATCTGTGCACGTTCATGACGGGGCGAACGGCACCGTTCATCCGCGCGCGGGAACTGCAGATGGAGGCGGCAGCCAGCGACCTTGACTACGAACGAGCCGCGCGGTTGCGCGACGACGTGCGCGCACTCACTCGCGCCATGGAGCGCAACACCGTGGTTTTGGCACCCGGCACCGATGCCGACGTCATCGCGATTCATGACGACGAACTCGAAGCGGCAGTGCAGGTCTTCTTTGTACGCGACGGACGAATCCGTGGTCGACGCGGGTGGGTGACTGAAAAGGTCGAGGACGTGGACCGGGCGGGCCTCGTGAGTCACTTCGTCCAGCAGGTGTACGGCGCTGCTGATGCCTCTGATGTGCCGCGCGATGTGCTGGTGCAGGTCATGCCTCGGGATGCTTCGGCTTTGACCGAGTGGCTGACGGATTTGCGCGGTTCATCGGTCACTCTTCGCCACCCCCAACGCGGCGACAAGGCGGCGCTGTTGGACACAGTGGCTGCCAACGCTGCCGAAACCCTGATGCAGCACCGACTTCGCAGATCGTCCGACCTCACGTCTCGCAGTGCTGCTCTTCAGGATCTTCAGGATCAGTTGGGTTTGTCAGAGCCGCCGCTGCGCATCGAGTGCATCGATATCTCGAATCTGCAGGGCACCTCGGTGGTCGGATCACTGGTGGTCTTTGAAGACGGATTGCCGAAGAAGTCTGACTACCGACGATTCTCGATCAAGGGCAATGCCGCCACCGATGACTTGAGCTCGGTACGCGACGTGGTGCGGCGACGGTTCGCGCGCGCACAGGCGGAAGCAGAAGCGGTTGATAGCCAGCCTGAGGAAGGCACCAACACCGCACCGGGCGCGGACAGCATTCAGACCAGCGCTCGACCCTCGGCGTTCTCGTACCGGCCGGGTCTGCTCGTGGTCGATGGCGGGCAACCTCAAGCAGCGGCCGCTCAGCAGGTGATGGACGAACTCGAGATCGAGGGAGTTGCTGTCGTGGGGTTGGCCAAGAGGCTCGAAGAGGTGTGGCCCGCTGGTGTTGCCGACCCGCTCATTTTGCCGCGTGGCAGCGAGGCGCTCTACCTTTTGCAGCGCGTACGCGATGAAGCCCACAGATTCGCTATTGCCTACCACCGCCAGCGCCGATCGCGAGCGATGACCACCAGCGCCCTTGACGACGTGGCAGGGCTGGGACCGGTTCGGCGAGCGGCACTCCTCAAACATTTCGGCTCCGTCGCCAAGATCCGCAAGGCGTCTCTGGACCAAATCGAAGAGGTGCCCGGGGTGGGCCCGGCTGGAGCCGCAGCGCTGCACTTGGCCTTGCATCCGCAGGGCGAGGCCACGCCGACGACCACTGCCTCAGCCATCAACACCGCCACCGGCGAGATCATGGATTCATGAGTCGCAACGCGAGTGGCACAGATGGTTCTGCTGGTCCTGCTCGCCAGGGCCCAGCCGAAGTGGTCGTGGTGGCTGGCATGTCGGGCGCTGGCCGAAGCACCGCGGCCGATGCTCTGGAGGACCTCGGGTGGTACGTGGTCGAGAACGTTCCGCCGCCCTTGCTACCCGCACTGCTTGATCTCGTGGGACCGCGTCCCGAACTAGGGCGGCTGGCTCTCACGGTTGATACCCGTGATCGGGCCTTCTTCCATGAGTTGACCTCTGCGCTGCAGTTGATGCGCGAACGCGGGATCGAACCTCATGTGCTCTTTCTCGAGGCCTCTGACGAAGTTCTAGTGCGACGTTTTGAATCCTCCCGTCGTCCGCACCCGCTGCAGGGCGAAGGTCGCGTGCTCGACGGAATCGAACGCGAACGTGAACTCGTGCGTGATCTGCGCGGTGATGCCGACCTCGTAATCGACACGTCGCTGCTCAACGTGCACGAACTCATTGCCAAAGTGTCAGCCGCCTTTCACGATCCAGGCGCGCATCGATTGCGTGCCACCGTGATGTCGTTCGGATACAAGTACGGCATTCCGGTGGATGCCGACTTGGTGGTAGACGTGCGCTTCTTGCCGAATCCTCATTGGATCCCTGATTTGCGTCCGATGTCGGGTTTGGATGCTGAGGTGAGCGATTACGTCGTCGCGCAGCCTCGAGCACGTGAGTTCCTCGATCGCTACAGCGAACTCCTGCAATTTGTGGCCGATGGGTACATCGCCGAAGGCAAGCGTTACGTCACCGTCGCCGTCGGATGTACCGGTGGCAAGCATCGGTCGGTGGCCATGGCTGAGCACTTGGCGGCTCGTTTGGTCAAGGACGGCGTCGAGACCCTGGTGCTTCATCGCGACTTGGGGCGCGAGTGAGCAGCACCCGACCCAATCCTGCGGTGGTCGCCCTCGGGGGCGGGCACGGACTGGCCACGAGTCTGGGGGCGCTTCGCCACTGCACGGAGGCCCTCACGGCCGTGGTCACCGTGGGTGATGACGGCGGCAGCAGCGGTGTCTTGCGACGCGACTTGGGGGTGCTCCCCCCTGGTGACCTTCGGATGGCGCTGACGGCCCTGGCGTCGTCCGGTGTGGACGAGGCCCTCTGGACCCAAGTGGCGCGCCATCGATTCGATCGCGGCGATCTTGCCGGCCATCCCGTTGGCAACCTCATGCTCGTGGCGTTGATGGAAGAACTCGGCGATCCAGTGGCCGCCCTGGACCGCATGGGCGCCTTGCTGGGCGCGGTAGGCCGGGTGCTACCGATGTGCGAGGAACCGGTCGACATCGTGGCGCGCTTGACCGATACGCCTGCGCATACGAGATCACGCGGAGTCGAAGTTCGAGGTCAAGTGGCCGTTGCTCAGGCGCCCGGTCACGTGGTCTCCATCTCGCTCGATCCGGCCGAGCCCAAAGTGTGTGGCGCCGCTGTCGAGGCAATCCTTTGTGCCGATGCCATCGTGATTGGCCCAGGCTCATGGTTTACCAGCGTGATTCCCCACTTGCTGGTTCCGGCCTTGCGATCGGCGATCAGTGCTTCGTCGGCCCAGCGGATCGTTACCCTGAATCTGGCCCCGCAGCGCGGCGAGACCAGCGGCTTCACCCCGGAGAACCATCTGGAGGTGCTGGCCGCTCACGCGCCGGATCTAACCCTTGATGTCGTCATCGTCGACCCGGCCACGGTGCGTGACGAACGGAGTCTGAGAGCTGTGGCGTTGTCGTTGGGGGCTGAGGTGCTGCTGGCGCCGGTCGCCTCGACTCAGGCGGGGGAGCGCCATGACGAAGAGCGATTGGCCTCGGCCTACGCAACCGCGCTGGGTCGTGGCAGGATCCGGCCATGGCAATGACGGCGGCGGTCAAGGATGAGTTGGCACGTCTGCCGGTCACCAAGGTGTGCTGCCGCAAGGCTGAGGTCTCCACTCTGCTGCGTTTCGGTGGAGCACTTCACATTGTCAGCGGGCGCATTGTGGTCGAGGCCGAGCTTGACACCGGTGCCGCCGCACGTCGCCTTCGCAAAGACATCGCCGAGATCTATGGCCACGGAAGCGACCTCTCAGTTGTTGCCCCGTCGGGCATTCGCAAGGGCAACCGCTATTTGGTGCGCGTCATGCAGGACGGTGAACTGCTGGCCCGACAGACCGGACTCATCGATGGCAAGGGTCGCCCCGTGCGCGGGTTGTCGCCCCAAGTGGTCAGCGGTGCAATGTGTGATGCCGAGGCTGCGTGGCGCGGAGCCTTTTTGGCCCACGGCTCGTTGACCGAACCCGGACGCTCGTCAGCACTTGAAATCACTTGTCCAGGACCCGAAGCCGCACTGGCACTTGTCGGATCAGCCCGACGCCTTGGCGTCGTGGCCAAGTCGCGCGAGGTACGTGGAGTCGACCGCGTGGTACTCCGCGATGGCGATGCGATCGGACAATTGCTCATCCGTCTGGGCGCCCACGAATCTGTCTTGGCATGGGAAGAGCGGCGATTGCGTCGTGAGGTGCGAGCCACCGCCAATCGCCTCGCCAACTTTGACGACGCCAATCTTCGCCGCTCGGCCCGCGCAGCCGTGGCGGCCGGTGCTCGTGTGAAGCGGGCGCTCGAGATCTTGGGCGAGGAAGTTCCGGACCACTTGGCTGAAGCCGGACGTTTGCGCATCGATCATCGTCAAGCCAGTCTCGAAGAACTCGGCGCGTTGGCCGATCCGCCGATGACGAAGGATGCCATCGCCGGTCGAATCCGCCGACTTCTGGCGATGGCCGATAAGCACGCTTCTGACCTGGGAATTCCCGATACCGAAGCTGAACTCACGCCCGACATGTTGGGCTGACGCTCCTCGTCGAACGATCGAGAACGCGGGGATCGTCCCTCCGCCTGATCCGGCGCAGATCCACCGGCGGCTGTCGCTAGGCTCGGTGGTGTCAGCGACAGACTGTGAACAGGAGCCAGCGTGACGATCCGGGTGGGCATCAACGGCTTCGGCCGAATCGGTCGAAATTTCTACCGTGCCGTGCAAGGAAACCCCGACATCGAGATCGTGGGGGTCAATGACCTCACCGACAACGCGACGCTGGCGCACCTCCTCAAGTACGACAGCATCCTGGGACGATTGGGCCAAGAAGTCGTGGCCGGTGACGACTCGCTCACGGTCAATGGCAAGACATTCGCAGCGTTAGCGCTGCGCGATCCTGCTGAGTTGCCGTGGGGTGATCTGGGCGCCGACATCGTGATCGAGTCGACCGGACACTTCACGAAGGCCGACAAGGCCCGCGCTCACCTGGCCGGCGGAGCCAAGAAGGTCATCATCTCGGCGCCGGCCTCGGATGAAGACATCACGATCGTCATGGGCATCAACGACGGCAACTACGACCCGGCTCGGCACTCAATCATTTCGAACGCCTCGTGCACCACGAATTGCGTGGCGCCGATGGCCAAGGTATTGCTCGACAATTTCGGCATTGAGCGCGGAATGATGACCACGATCCACGCTTACACCAACGATCAGGTGATCCTCGACTTCCCGCATCCAGACCTTCGTCGGGCGCGAGCGGCAGCCATCAACATCATTCCCACCTCCACCGGTGCGGCCAAGGCCACGGCCCTGGTGATCCCCGAATTGAAGGGCAAGCTCGACGGCATCTCGATGCGCGTGCCCGTTCCTACCGGATCAGCGACCGACCTGGTGGTCACGCTCTCGCGTGATGTGACCAAGGAAGAGGTGAACGCCGCGTTCCGCGAGGCCGCCAACGGCTCGTTGAAGGGTTACCTCGAGTACACCGAAGATCCCATCGTTTCCAGCGACATCGTGACGTCTCCTGCTTCGTGCACCTTCGATGCCCAGGTCACGATGGTGCAAGGCAACCAGGTGAAGGTGCTGGGTTGGTATGACAACGAGTGGGGCTATTCGAACCGTCTGGTCGATCTGACCGCCCTCGTCGGCTCCTCGCTCTGAGCGCGGCCAGCGCACTGAGCCCGGCTCTAAGCCCGCATGCCTCATGACGATGCGCACGATCGATGACCTCAAGGTCGCAGGGCGAACGGTCTTGGTGCGATCCGACCTGAACACTCCGTTGGAAACGCTGGTCGACGGATCACGCCGCATCACCGATGACGGGCGGATTAAAGCTGCCCTGCCGACCATCACGGATCTGGCATCGAGGGGTGCTCGCGTCGTGGTGATGAGCCATCTTGGGCGGCCAAAGGGCGCAGTCGTGGCTGACCTGTCGCTCGCGCCGGTTGCGGTGCGCATGTCGGACCTGCTCGGTGCCCCGGTCGCGTTCGCCACAGACACCATCGGAACGTCGGCTCAACAGGTTGTGGCTTCGCTGTCTGATGGTCAGGTGGCGCTGCTGGAGAACTTGCGCTTCAACGCGGCCGAGACCAGCAAGGACGAAGCCGAGCGTGGAGTTTTCGCGGATCAGTTGGTGGCGTTGGCTGATCTGTTCGTCGGTGATGGTTTCGGTGTGAGTCACCGTAAGCACGCCAGCGTGTACGACGTGCCGATGCGGCTGCCGCACGCAGCGGGTCGCTTAGTGCTTCAGGAGCTTTCCGTGCTCACCCGGCTGGCGCACACCCCCAAGCATCCGTATGCGGTCGTGCTGGGCGGATCGAAGGTGTCGGACAAGCTCGGCGTTATTGATGCGCTGCTCCCCAGGGCCGATCGCCTACTCATCGGTGGCGGAATGGTCTACACGTTCTTGGCCGCACTCGGTCACGACATCGGCGCGAGTCTGGTTGAGCCCGAGATGATCGTGCGCTGCCAGGGATATCTGGACCGGGCCAAAGAGCAGGGCGTCGAGTTCGTGTTGCCGACCGACATCGTCGTGGCCGACCGGTTCGCCGCTCACGCTGATCACAAGATCGTTCCTATCGATGGGATCCCCGCCGGTTGGATGGGGTTGGACATCGGTCCTGATTCGGGCCGATTGTTCACGGCTGCGTTGTTGGATGCGCAGACCATTTTCTGGAACGGCCCGATGGGGGTGTTCGAGTTTCCTGCGTTCGCCGAGGGCACCCGCGCGGTCGCGCACGCAATGACGCAATCACCGGGACTCACGGTCGTGGGCGGTGGCGATTCAGCAGCGGCCATCCGGCGGTTGGGTTTCGCTGACGATGAGTTCGGCTACATCTCGACCGGCGGCGGAGCCAGTCTTGAATACCTTGAAGGCCGGGAGCTTCCCGGTCTCAGCGTTCTGGAGGACACCGCGTGAGCCTCACCCGCACGCCCCTGATGGCGGGCAACTGGAAGATGAATCTCAATCACCTCGAGGCCATCGCCCTCGTGCAGAAGTTGGCGTTCAGCCTTCGTCCGCAGGATTTTGACGCAGTGGATGTGGTGGTGCTTCCGCCATTCACAGACATTCGGTCGGTTCAGACGCTGATCGATGGCGACAAATTGCGCATTCAGTACGGCGCTCAAGATGTTAGCCCGAGTGATTCGGGCGCCCGCACCGGCGACATCAGCGGACCGATGCTGGCCAAGCTGGGGTGCAGCTTCGTGGTCGTGGGTCATTCAGAACGTCGTCAGTTCCACCTCGAGGACGACGAGGCCGTGCGCGACAAGGCGATGGCGGCACTGCGCAACGGGCTCATCCCCATCATTTGTGTGGGCGAGCCGATCGAAGTGCGTCAGCAGGGCCTCCAGGTGGAGCACTGCGTTAGCCAGTTGCAGGGTGCTCTCGAGGGGCTCACAGCCGAGCAAGTGGCCACCGTCGTGGTCGCCTATGAGCCCATTTGGGCCATCGGCACGGGCCAAGTGGCCACTCCAGAAGATGCTCAAGAGGTCGCGGCAGCCTTGCGGGGCCTGATCGAGTCAGGATTCGGCGAGGCGGCTGCGGAGGCCGTTCGGGTGCTCTATGGCGGCTCGGTGAAGCCCTCAACGACGGCCGCAATCATGGCCCAGCCCGACGTCGACGGCGCGCTGGTCGGAGGCGCCAGCCTGGCGGCCGATGACTTCGCCCGTATTGTTCGCTACCGCGACGAGATCGTGCTCTAACCCACCACGTATCCTGTGCGCCACCCGTCCCGCCCATTCACGGTGCAGGCTGGGTCACCATCTCTGAGGTTCAGAGCTGGAGATCGGCTCTGAGATTGAAAGAGGATTCGCCATGATCGTTGCTCTCGGCATCGTGCAGATCATCACCAGTTTGCTGCTGATCGTTCTGGTGCTGCTGCACAAGGGCAAGGGCAGCGGACTGTCCGACCTCTTTGGTGGCGGAATGTCCTCATCGCTCGGTGGCTCCTCAGTCGTCGAGAAGAACCTCGACCGGTTCACCGTGGCGATCGGCCTCATTTGGGCCGCCTGCATCGTGGGCCTAGGTCTGGTCCTCAAGGCCGCCGCCTGATCGAGCGCACCAACATCTCTGAGCACCCCAGCTTGTCCGAGCACCACTGCATCGAACGAAAGGCACTCCATGGCCGGCGGTAGCGCGATCAGAGGTAGTCGGGTCGGAGCCGGACCCATGGGTGAAGCCGAGCGTGGCGAAGCCGCCCCTCGGGTGAACGTGAGCTTCTGGTGCGCCAAGGGTCACGAGGTGCGCCCCTCATTCGCCAGCGATGCGGCCATGCCCGAGACCTGGGATTGCCCCAAGTGCGGGTGGCCGGCTGGTCCTGACAAGGACAACCCGCCGTCAGCGCAGAAGAACGAGCCGTACAAGACCCACCTGGCCTACGTGCGTGAGCGTCGCACCGAAGCCGATGGTGAGCAGATCCTGGCTGAGGCGATCGCCAAGCTGCGTGGAGAGGACTGGGCGGGCTGACCCTCCCAGTTGCCTCAGCAGCACTGGTATCTCGGCAACACGCGATACTCAGGCGTCGGACGCCTCAGCGTCGGCGAGCGTCTGCAACGCAGCATCGACCACGGCCTGGGCTGTGATCCCGAACTCGGTGAACAGCCGGGCCGCATCGGCCGAAGCGCCGAAGTGATCGAGTCCAATGCTCTGACCCAGATCACCCACGAACTCGCGCCACGGCGCGGTGATGCCGGCTTCGACCGACACCCGTGCACGGAGCGAGGGTGGGATGACGCTGTCGCGGTACTCGCGAGGCTGCTCACGGAACCACTCGACACACGGCATAGACACCACTCGCGCGTTAATTCCACGGCCGGCCAGATCGAGTTGTGCGATGAGCGCGAGTTGCACCTCAGAGCCCGTGGCGATGAGCACGACCTGAGGCGTCCCGGGCGACTCGGCGAGCACATACCCGCCGCGATCAACCGGATCGTGCAGTTCGGCCGCGGTCGCATCGGCGGTTAGCGCCGCAGTCGCCGCTGATCGGTCCAGCACCGGGATGTCTTGGCGGGTGAGCACCAAGGCGGTGGGGTGCGCGCTTTGGGACAGTGCTGCCGCCCATGCGGCGGCAGTTTCCGAGGCATCGCCAGGACGCACCACGGCCAACCCTGGAATGGCACGCAGGGCAGCGAGGTGTTCGACCGGCTGGTGGGTGGGGCCGTCTTCGCCCAGACCGATGGAGTCGTGGGTCCACACGTAGGTGACGGGCAAGCCCATCAGGGCCGCCATGCGAACGGCCGGTCGCATGTAGTCGCTGAACACCAGGAAGGTGCCACCAAAGATGCGCGAACGGCCGTGCAACGCGATGCCGTTCATCGCCGAACCCATGCCGTGCTCACGAATGCCGAAGTGGATGACGCGACCGCCGGGTCCACCTGTACTAGAACCGGCGGGCAGGAAGGACTCTTCACCCTTGAGCGTGGTGTTGTTCGATTCGCCGAGGTCGGCTGATCCGCCCCAGAGTTCAGGTATCACCGCACCGAGTGCGTTGATCACGGCCCCTGACGCCTTGCGCGTAGCGATCGAGATTCCGGGGGAGTAGGTCGGCAGTGCCGAGCGCCAATCGGCCGGCAATTCATCAGCCACCAGGCGACGCAACAAGGCTGCAGACTCGGGGAACTCCCGCGACCACGCGTCGAAGCGCAGCTGCCAGGCGGCATGAGCCGAGGAGCCGCGCTGCCCAACCTGCCGAGCGTGTGCGAGCACCCGTTCGTCGACGTCAAACGACTTGTCGGGGTCAAACCCCAGGATCGATTTCGTGGCAGCGACTTCAGCGTGCCCTAGGGCCGCACCATGGGCGGCGGAGGTGTCTTGGGCGTGCGGTGCAGGCCAGGCGATGGTGGTACGCAGCACGATGATGCTGGGGCGCCCAGTTTCTGCGGCAGCGTTGTCGCAGGCCGCCGCAAAGGCCGCAAGGTCGACATCGCCATTGGATGCCAGCGCGACATGCTGCACCTGCCAGCCATAGGCGGCGTAGCGCGCGCCAACGTCCTCAGAGAACGACAGGTCGGTGTGGCCTTCGATCGATATGTGGTTGTCGTCGTAGATCAAGTTCAGGAGGCCGAGCTGCTGATGGCCAGCCAGCGATGAGGCCTCAGCACTGACGCCTTCTTGAAGATCACCATCAGAGGCAAGCACCCACACGCGGTGATCAAAGACGCTCTGGCCGGGGGCGCTCGTGGGGTCAAGCAACATGCGCTCACGACGTCCGGCCATCGCCATTCCCACGGCGTTGGCCACTCCCTGGCCGAGAGGCCCGGTGGTGGTCTCGACGCCGGCCGTGTGCCCATGCTCGGGGTGGCCGGGGGTCAGTGCGCCCCACCGGCGGAATTGCTGCAAATCGGTGAGTTCGAGCCCATACCCGCTCAGGTACAACTGGATGTACAGGGTCAGGCTGGAGTGTCCGCACGACAGGACGAAACGATCGCGCCCGATCCAGCTCGGATCTGCGGGGTCGTGGGTCAACACGCGCTGGAAGAGGTGGTAGGCGACGGGCGCGAGCGCCATGGCCGTCCCCGGGTGGCCGTTGCCAACGGATTCGACCGCGTCCATCGCCAGCACTCTGGCGGTGGCGATGGCCGACTCGTCGCCGTCCGGCAGGTCCGTGGACTGGATTGATGCGCCGCTCACCGACGGTCTCCCTTCAAGGGGCGCCGACTCCTGCCGCGCCGCGGGGCAGCCTATCCGGGAGAGTTAGAGTGCTACCGATCAGGAACCGCCGAGCGCAAGGGTGCACGTGACTACCGTCGATCCTCGTGATGGCCTCGAACTTGAGGCAGCCACGTTCGACGCGAGCGTTGATGGCACAGGTGATAGGCCTCTGATCATCAGGTCCACGAGTCCGCGAACCTGGCGCTCAAATGTGCGGGCCTACGTCGCTCTGACCAAGCCGCGCATCATCGAGCTCCTCCTGGTCACCACGGTTCCCACCATGATCTTGGCCGCCGACGGGATTCCACCCCTGTGGACAGTGGTCGCCACTCTCATCGGCGGCACGCTGGCCGCAGGAGGAGCCAATACCTTCAACAGCTACCTCGACCGTGACATCGATGTGCTGATGCACCGCACCAAGAGCCGGCCGCTGGCCACGGGTGCCGTTGAGCCCGTCGAGGCGCTGGTGCTGGCCACGGTGCTATCCATCGCTTCGGTGGTGTGGTTGGCCGTCATCATCAACGTGGTCTCGGCCGTCTTGGCGGCGGTGGCGATTGCGTTCTACACGATCGTCTACACGATGCTGCTGAAGCGGCGGACGCCACAGAACATCGTCTGGGGTGGAGCGGCCGGCTGCATGCCGGTGCTCATCGGCTGGAGTGCTGTCACGGGCTCGCTGAGCTGGGCGCCGCTCGTGCTGTTCGCCATCATCTTCTTCTGGACGCCGCCGCACTACTGGCCACTGTCAATGCGCTACCGCGACGACTACGCAGCGGCCGGCGTGCCCATGCTGCCGGTGGTGGCCGATCGGGTCGCCGTTGCTCGGCAAATCGTGGCGTACGCGTGGGCCATGGTGGCCGCATCTCTGGTGTTGTGGCCTGTGGCCTCGACCGGTTGGTTCTACCCGACTGTCGCGGCCGTTCTGGGGGCTGCCTTTTTGCTCGAGGCTCACCGTCTGCTCCGAGGCGCACGGGCCGGTGTTCCCGAAGGGATCCTTCGTCCCATGCGGTTGTTCCATGGATCCATCAGCTACTTGACGTTGCTCTTCGTGGCCATTGCGCTTGAGCCGTTCATCAACTGATCCACGCTCTGCGCGCTGCCCGGATTAATCGGGCGCGCGACCCAACACCATCTCGACGCGCGTGCCGCCCTCGGGACCGTGACCGATCGTGGCGCGACCACCAGATGAAGCGGCAGCGCGCCTCACGATGTCGAGCCCTAGGCCGGTCGAGCCCGAGCCGCTCACCCCACGCTCTTGCAGTTCGGCTGCATCGGCTGTCATGCCTGCCCCCGTGTCGGTGACGGCAACTCGAACCAAATCATCCAGCCCTGGATGCACACTGACGGTGAACCCGATCCCTTCATCGGTATGGGCGAAAACGTTGCCAAGAATGGCGTCGAGGCAGGCGGCGAGTTCGTCGGCCCCGATGGCCACGAGTAAGGGGCCCGGTGCGATCTCGACCTGAACGGGACGGTTCTGGTCTTCGGCCAGGACGCTCCAAAAGGCCACGCGATCGTGCACGATCAAGGTGGCATCGCAGGTCGTGGCAAAGCTCAGATGCAGTGGCCGACGCGCTGTGTGAATGATGTCATCGACGCTGCGCTGCAGTGCGTCAACATCGTTCTCGATTCGCTTGCGTTCTTGGCCGGCCGAGAGCGATTCGGCGTCAAGTCGAAGTGCAGTGAGAGGCGTGCGCAGGCGATGCGAAAGGTCCGCAATGGCCTCGCGTTCTTCCACGAGCAATTCACCGATCCGGGTAGCCAACTGATTCATGGCGCGTCCGACCTCGCGCACTTCGGGCGGTCCGCTCGGTACGACACGCACATGAAGGTCGCCAGAACCAAGAGTCTCGGCAACTTCAGCCAATTCCGTCAGCGGTCGCGTCATGGTGCGTGCCATGCGATCAGCCACGATGAGTGACAGCAAAAAGAGGACGAGCGCCAACGCACCAATCACGAAGGTTGCTCTGGTGACTCCCTCGTTGAGGGCATCAGCAGTGATGTCGACAGCGATCACGCGGGCACCGCCGGTCACGAACACAGGAATCAAAATGGTCTGGCTGCCATCGGCTTGCGACACTGTTCGGGCGCCAGCACCCGATGCGGTTTCGAGGACGGCCTGGTCGGTCGGACGCGGTGAGCCGAGTACATCAGCGCCTGGCAGATAGACCGAAATGTTCGTGCCCTCTGGTGACGACAACGAGGTCAGTCCGAGGCGGATCGCTTCGGCGTCACCGTTGGACACCACGGGAACCAACGATTGCGCGATGGTCGTTCCTCGCTCGAGCGCAGCCGACTGGGCTACGTCATGAACCAGAGCGATCAGCGGCAGCGTGAAAGCCAGAATCACGACACTGGTCGTCGCGGCCACGAGAAGGACGATGCGGGTGCGCACACTTATTCCGTCGGGTCGACGAGTTTGATTCCGACGTTGCGGACGCTCCGGAGGTAGCGCGGATCGGCTGCCGTTTCTCCGAGTTTGCGGCGCAACCACGACAGATGGACATCGACTGTCTTGTCGGCGCCACCGTAGGGCTGGCGCCAGACCTCAGTGGTGAGTTCTCGTTTCGAGACCACGCGGCCTTGGTGCGTGGCCAAATAGAACAGCAGATCAAACTCACGTGCGCTCAGGTCCAACGACGCCCCATCGAGGGTCACGGTGCGGCCCGACGCATCGAGTACCAGACCGCCCACGGTGAGTGGACCCTCGGATTCGGGTCCCTGTTCGGTGCGACGCAGAACTGCTCTCACGCGGGCATCGAGAGAGGCCGATGAGAAGGGTTTGGGTACGAAGTCGTCGGCGCCGGCTTCAAGTGCGCGAACCAGTGATCCTTCGTCGTCGCGCGCGGTGACCACGATGACCGGAACTGCCGACACAGCCCTCAGCATGCGCAGCAACTCGACGCCGTCGACGTCTGGCAGGCCTAGGTCGAGGATCACCAGATCGCAGGCATCACCCACGGCCGCCTGAAGCCCGGCCATCCCCGAGGATGCCGATGCCACGACATGCCCCCGGTCGGTCAGAGCGTGCAGCATGGCGCGCCGAATCTCGGGGTCGTCTTCGACGATCAGTAACTGCGCCACGTGCGCACGCTAGCGTCCAGGCGCTCCGTAGGCGTGAACGTCACACGTCTGGCGTCTGTGCTTAGGACGCCTTTAGGGCGCGGTCCTCACCACCTTAGGCAGATGAACGAGCACAATGTGATCATGCGTCGTTGGCCTTGGATCGTGGGTTGGCTTGCTGCGGTCACGCTGGCCTCGGTGGTCGGCTTCGTAGCGATCGCCTTAGTCGGTGTTGGACTCGCGCCCATCAGCGGCTCTGGGGGTGCGTCGTTGTCTGGATCGGTGGGCGCGATCGGCCCAGTCCCTTCGCCGACGGTCGGTGGTTCAGTGCCCCTAGTGGGGGCAACAGCGGCACCATCATCTACTCCTGGTGTTCGCGGCCCGTTCTCCAATGGGACCGTGCCTGACGACACGAACGACTCGCTAGGTAACTCGACGAAGGTCACCAAGCCGGGCACGGTCGCTACCAGCCGACCGCGTACCTCAACGGCGCCGTCGAATCCTGGTTCGGGCCAGAAGCCGGCGCCTGAGGTCACCAAAGTGACGCGTTCGGTCAGCACCTCGGGCGGTTCAGCTACCGCGCGCTGCTCAAGCGACACCATCACCTTGACCGCTTGGTCGCCTGCTCCGGGCTACACGGTGAAGGAAGTGCGAGCGGGTCCAGCATCATCGATCCGGGTGATGTTTACCAGCTCGTCACGCGCCGTCGAGATCAAGGCTGAGTGCGACAACGGCGCCCCGAAGTTCGAGTACGAAGCCCACGATGACGAGGGCTCGGGCGACAACTAGTTCGTCAGCGTTGGCGTCGGTTGACGCGGATCCGAGGCTTGCGTCGACATTGCTCGTTCACGCAGGGCATAAGGAATGCGCAGCACGGCCACCCACACCAAGCATGCGCCGGCCACGTGCAGTGCGACAACAAGTTCGGGCAGTCCGGTGAAGTACTGCACGTAGCCGATGGCTCCTTGACCCAGACTCACTGCCAGGAGAAACCAGACCCGACGCTGAGCGGTCGCCGGTGCATCGACCAGACGCAACCCGAGCGCAAGCGCAATCGTGAGCCCGATGAAGGCAATCACCACATCAGCGTGCAGCCACGACATCACGCGCGGGTCGAGTCCGAAACGCACCACGGCTTCGGCGTCACCTGAGTGCGGCCCGCTCCCGGTCACCACCGTGCCCAAAACCACTACCAGAGCGCCGACGCCTACAAGGACTTTGGCGAGCACGCGCAACTCCGTGCGAACCAAAGCTGTCGTTGGTCCGTCGCCATCCTCTTGGCCGCGTTGGTAGAGCGCGACGGCCGCAACGATGAGCAGCATGGACAGCAGCAAGTGTGAAGCCACGAGGTAAGGGTTGAGCGAGGTGAGGACGGTGATGCCGCCGAGGACTGCTTGACCGAAAATCCCAACGAATCCAGCAAGGGCCAGAAGGATCAGCGGGCGTCGACGCGGTGACTGCCGCACAGCGGCCACGATGCACGCGAAAACGACGATGACTAGTACGAACGTGAGCATCCGGTTGCCGAACTCGATGTACTTGTGAACACCCTCGGCCTGACGGGCCACGGGCACGAGTGATCCCTCAGTGCAGTCAGGCCAGGTGGGGCAGCCAAGCCCAGACCCGGTGAGACGCACGAGCGCACCTGTCACCACGATTCCCGACTGGGCCACGATGTTGGCGATAAACAGTCGACGCGTGATCGTGCCCACCCGATGGGTTCCAGACGTGGTGGACTGCGCTGGAGTCGCTCCCAAAATACTCACGGTTCGATCGTAAGCCTGAGCATGGCGGCGACTGCGTCGGTGGTGCTCACGACACTGGTGATACTCACGACACTGGGCTACTCACGACACTGGGCTACTCACGACACCGGCCTACGCAAGTCGCTGGGCGAAGCAAGCCTCTGTGCTGCTCATGATGGCGCGCTCGTGGGGACCGCGGTGACCACGAAGTTGTCTTGATAGCCGCGACCCTTCACGTACTCGCCACCGCAGGTGATCACGGTGAGTCGTGGGGCACCGGCTCGACTGAAGAGGTCGTCGAGGGGCACCACTGACTTGTTGTATGACTCGGCCGAGACCACTCGATACGTGACCTTGATCCAATCGTCGCGGTAGATCGAGATCACCTCGCCCACCTTCATCCGACTCAAGGGGTAGAGCACCCCAGGCCCTGCGGCCTTGGTATCTCGATGCCCCACGATGACCGCAGAACCACGGGTGGCCCCTGGCGCGGAACCGAATCGATACCACCCCACGAGATTGCCGTTCTTGGGGATCGCTACCTGACCATCATCGCTCACACCAATCGAGCGAATCTCGGTCGAGATGCCCAGCGAGGGCACCTGAAAGATCGCGGGGCGAGCGATCGAGACCGTCGCTGGCGCAATCGTCCCGGGGGTGTAAGGCGGCGGAGGTTCCTGCGGCGCGCTGTCGCTTTCGTCGGTCGCTGGGTCATCTGAGGCAAAAGACTGTGGAACTGCGGCCGCTCTGTCGCTGCGCGTGATGAGCCAGACGGTAGGAATACCGATGAGCAGGGCCAGGCACAGCACGAGGATGACGAGTGGTCCGCGGTTGCCACGTACTCGCTTCTCGCCTATCTGGCTCACGACTTGCTGCTCGGGCACGATCCCTCCTCGTTCGCGCTGTGCCTTTTGTTGCGTACTGTGCCTTTTCGTTCGTACCGTGCCTTTTCGCTCACACGGTGTCTACTCGATCCAATGGTTTCTCCGCTGTCCCGGCCAGCGGACGTGACAGCGGAGAGGTGGACCCCGCCGACGCACGTGGGGGAGGAACGCCGGCGGGATCGTCTAGGTGACGCTGCCTCAGATACGCGAACGCGTGAGTGTCAGTCGTCGGGCAGAGAAGGCCGCTCCCACGAGGGCGACGGCGATGGCCGCGATCAACCACGCAGGGAAGCTCTGCGAGCCGACCGGTCCTTCACCGGCAGGAACGCCGGCCGGAGCTGCTCCAAGATCAGAGATGCTCTGTGTGGCCACAGCGAAGGTGGCGGGGGTGGCCGTCAGGTTGCCGTAGGCGTACACGATCGTGCTCGTGCCTTCAGGCAGTGCTAGATCGGTGG
>Ga0105047_10000699_pt1 | contig 58035 bp, 51 predicted proteins | sample MAT04_FD_78384 | JGI IMG/M metagenome (GOLD analysis project Ga0105047, IMG submission 78384) | Freshwater microbial communities from Lake Fryxell liftoff mats and glacier meltwater in Antarctica - MAT-04 (megahit assembly) | ecosystem: Environmental > Aquatic > Freshwater > Ice > Liftoff... | reverse complement strand
CTGGCGCTGCTCCTCGCGGCCCTGCTCAGCGCGGGGGAGACGGGTCTGCTGCGACTCGGGCGCGCCGCCCAGGCGGCGATCTTCGCCTCGTCGACGCCCAGCGCGCGCCGGGTCGCCCGGTTGCTCGGCGAGCCGCGGGCGGCGGCCTCCGCCGCATCCTCGGTGCGCGTGTCCGTCGAGGCGCTCGCCGCGGTCTGCCTCGTGCTGGCGGTGCTGTCGGTCGGCGCGACCTGGTGGCAGACCCTGCTGGTCGCCGGGCCGCTCGCCACGGTCGCCGCGCTGATCGTCGTGCGCCACGTGCCGCGCCGGGTCGCCCGCAACCACCCGTCCGCCGCGGTGCTGCTCACGTCCGGGCTGCTCGCGCCGGCCTACTGGCTGGCCGGGACGGTGCACCTCGCCGAGCGGACGCTCTCGGACCAGCAGGACCTCACCGACGACGAGATCCGCGTCATCGTCGACCGGGTGAGCGACTCCGAGCACATCGAGGACGAGGAGCGCGAGATGTTCCGCTCCGTGCTGGAGCTCGGGGACACCCTGACCCGCGCCGTGATGGTCCCGCGCACGGAGATGATCACGGTGCCCGGCGACACGACGGTGAGCAAGGCGCTGTCGCTGTTCCTGCGCTCGGGCTATTCGCGGGTGCCCGTGGTCGGCGACTCGGTCGACGACGTGCTCGGCGTGCTGTACCTCAAGGACCTCGTCCGGCACAGCCACCTCAACCGCGGCTCGCAACGTGACCGCGTCGGTCCGCTGGCGCGCCACCCCGCGTTCGTCCCGGAGTCCAAGCCGGTCGACGACCTGCTGCGCGAGATGCAGCGCAGCTCTTCGCACATCGCGATGGTGGTCGACGAGTACGGCGGGATCGCCGGACTGGTGACGATCGAGGACGCGCTGGAGGAGATCGTCGGTGAGCTCACCGACGAGCACGACCGCTCCGGTCCCGAGGTCGAGGACCTCGGGGACGGGACCTACCGGGTACCCTCACGCCTGCCGGTCGACGAGCTCGGTGAGCTGTTCGACCTCGATCTCGAGGACGACGACGTCGACACCGTCGGTGGGCTGCTGGCCAAGGCCCTGGGCAAGGTGCCCCTGGTCGGCGCCAGCGCCGAGGTCTGGGGGCTCGTGCTCACGGCCGACCGGGTCGAGGGCCGCCGCAAGCAGGTCGCGACGCTGCTGGTCCGGCAGGCCGGCGTCCCGACCACCGACCCGGGCACCGGGTCGGCCACCACCACGACCGGAGCCCACCGATGACCACCCCGCCGTTCCGCTCGGGCTTCGTCTGCATCGTCGGACGCCCCAACGCCGGCAAGTCGACGCTGACGAACGCGATCGTCGGGCAGAAGGTCGCGATCACCTCCGGCCGCCCGCAGACCACCCGGCACGTCATCCGCGGGATCGTGCACCGCTCCGACGCCCAGGTGGTGCTCGTCGACACCCCGGGGCTGCACCGGCCGCGCACGCTCCTGGGCGAACGGCTCAACGACCTGGTCCGCGACACCCTCACCGAGGTCGACGCCGTGGTGTTCTGCCTGCCGGCCGACCAGCGCGTGGGCCCGGGCGACCGCTACATCGCCGAGCAGCTCACCACCCTGTCGCAGGACGGCCGCACACCGGTCGTCGCGGTGGCGACCAAGACCGACCTGGTGCCGCGTGCTCGGCTGGCCGAGCACCTCATGGCCATCGCCGAGCTGGGGGACTGGGCCGACATCGTCCCGGTCAGCGCCGTCGACGGCTTCCAGGTCGACACCCTGGTCGACGTGCTGGTCGGGCACCTGCAGCCCGGGCCGCCGCTGTACCCCGACGGCGAGCTCACCGACGAGCCGGAGATCGTCATGGTCGCCGAGCTGGTCCGCGAGGCGGCCCTGGAGGGCGTGCGCGACGAGCTGCCGCACTCGCTGGCCGTGGTCGTCGACGAGATCACCGCCCGCGAGGGTCGTGACGGCTCGGACGGCCAGCCGCCGTTCCTCGACGTGCGGGTGCAGCTGTTCGTGGAGCGGGACAGTCAGAAGGCCATCATCATCGGCAAGGGTGGGGCACGGCTGCGCGAGGTCGGGGCCACCGCCCGGGCCGAGATCGAGGCGCTGCTCGGCGCCAGGGTCTACCTCGACCTGCACGTCAAGGTCGCCAAGGACTGGCAGCGGGACCCCAAGCAGCTGGGGCGGCTGGGCTTCTGACGTCGGGCGCCCGGCCCAAGGTCGGGCTGGATCGCCGCGCGACGCCACTAGACTCCCCGGGTGCGGTACCGGATCGCGTTGACCAGCACGGTTGCTGTTGCCGTGCTCGGCATCGGCGGTGCGGTCACGGGTCCGGGCTGGGACCCGGTCCCGATGACCGAGACGATCGAGGTCCAGAGCGCCGACACCGCGATCGGCGGGGCCACGGGCGTCGACGAGGTCGGCACCTACGAGGTGGTCACCTCGGTGGTCACTGTCGAGCTCGCCGGTGCGCAGGTGCAGGCCCAGATCAGTGAGCCCGTCGGGGCGCCGGGGGAGCGGGCCGGGGTGGTCTTCGTGCACGGGGCCGGCACCGGCCGGTTCGAGGTCGCCTTCCTCGCCCAGGCCAACGCGCTGGCCAGCGCCGGCGTGGTGGCGATGGTGCCGAACAAGCGGCTCGACACCTACTCCACGCGTGACCGCGACTACCCGGCGATGGCCAACGACTACCTGCGCAGCGTCGAGCTGCTGCGGGGACTGCCGGGGATCGACCCGGACCGGGTCGGGGTGTACGGCGAGAGCGAGGGCGCCTGGATCGTGCCGGTGATGGCCGCCGACAACCCCGCGGTCGCCTTCGTCGTCCTCGTCGCCGCACCGGTCGCCCCCCCACGCGAGCAGGGCGCCTTCGCCGTCGACTCCTACCTGCGGGCGACGGGCGTGCCGGTCGAGGTGCTGCGTTCCATCCCGAGGTTCGTCGGGATGGAGTTCCCCGGGGGCGGATTCGCCTACGTCGACTTCGACGTGCGCCCGTTCCAGCAGCGGATGCGCAAGCCGGTGCTCGTGGTCTACGGCACCGGCGATGCGGCGATGCCGACGGTGCAGGGTGCCCTGCAGGTGATCGACGACGTCGCGACGGCCGGGAACCCCGACGTCACCGTGCGCTACTACGCCGGGGCCGACCACGGCATCCGGGTCCGGGGCGAGCTGTCCGCCGACTTCGCCCGCGACCTGCCCGACTGGATCCAGGGGCTGCCGGCCACGGGGCGCGCCGACCCGCGGGTGGCCGGGGACGAGCCGTACCAGCGCTTCCTCGCCCTGCCCGTCGAACGCCCCCGGTGGTACGCCGAGGGTGACCTCATCGTCGCGACGCTCGTGCTCGCCGTGCTCGCGCTGCTCGTCGGACCGGTGCTGTGGACGATCCGGCGGATGCGTGGCCGGCGCGGGCCCGTCCTTGCCGACGGGGTGCGCTGGCCGCTGGCGGTGATGACGCTCAGCTCGGTCGCCGGGTTCGTCCTGCTGGTCGGCTACCTGCTCGTCGTGGCCAACCTCGCGCAGAACTACCGGACCAACGCCCTGATCGTGCAGGGCGGCTGGCTCGCGGTTCGCCTCCTGGCGGTCGTGGGGGTCGTGGCAGGTGTCGTGCTCGTCTTCCGGGTGCTGGACGGTCGTCGGCTCGGGACCACCAGCGCCGCCACGACGCAGGTCGGCCGGTGGTGCCTGTCCGGTGCGGTGGCCGGCTCGGCGATCCTGCTGGTCCAGCTCGCCTACTGGGGAGCCTTCCCGACACTGGGCTGATCGGGGTCCTCGCGGCGGACGCGCGAGGGTGAAGCCGACCGATCTTCGTTCCCCGCGAGGCCCGTGCCCGCTACGGTTCAACCAGGGGGCGGCCGCATGCCTGGAAGGGCATGCGGGTGCAGTGCTGGGGCGACCGTCCCGGCGACCAGCGCGGACCACGTCGCAGCACGACGTAGGAGGGCAGCACCTCAGATGAGCGATCCGGAGAACTTCACCGCGCAGCAGGCGGCGGACCCGAGCACCCCCGGGCAGGTGCTCGCGGACATCGCGGCTCTGCGTCCGGACCTGCGTGCGGCGGTGGCGTCCAACCCAGCCGCCTACCCGGGCCTGCTCGAGTGGCTCGGCGGACTCGGCGAGCCGACCGTCGACGCTGTGCTCGCCGCGCGGGTCGCGGTCGAGCAGCCCACCGTCGTGCTGCCGACCGCGCCGCCGGCAGCTGAGCCGCAGTGGCAGGGCCAGGCCACCACCCCGGTCGACCCGGCCGTCGCCTACGGCGCTCCCGCTCCCGCCTACGCCGCCCCGGCCTACGGCGCCCCGGCTCCTGGCTACGCTCCGCAGCCCGGTCCGCCCTACGGCCTGGCCCCCGCCGGTACGCCGCCCAAGAAGGGCGGTAACAAGGTGCTCGTCATCGTCCTCATCGTCCTGGGCGTGCTCGTGCTCATCGGTGTCGGCGCCGTCTTCGCGATCAGGGCGTTCATCGGCAACGTGGCGGACCGGATCGAGGAGTCCGACCTGCCCGGCTTCGACGTCGGTTCCACCTACGGCGACGACGCCTCGCTGGACGCCCTGTGGGACGCGTGCGAGGCCGAGGACTGGGCCGCGTGCGACGACCTGTACTTCGAGGCGCCGATCGGGTCGGAGTACGAGACGTTCGGCGAGACCTGCGGCAACCGCGCCGACGCCTCGGACGGCTCGTGCGTGAGCCAGTTCGGCTCGGACGCGCAGGACACCGAGACCGACCAGCCCAGCAGCTACGGCGACGACCCTTCGCTCGACGCCCTGTGGGACGCGTGCGCCGGGGGGGACATGACCTCGTGCGACGACCTGTACTTCGCCGCCCCGATCGGCTCGGAGTACGAGACCTTCGGTTCGACCTGTGGCAACACGACCGAGGCCGGGGCGTCGTGCGCCGCATCGGCGCCGGACAGCGGCGACGTGAACACCTACGGTGACGACCCGACCCTCGACGTCCTGTGGGACGCCTGCGCGGCCGGCGACATGGCCTCCTGCGACGTGCTGTACGAGGACTCGCCGCTCGGCTCGGAGTACGAGACCTTCGGGGACACCTGCGGCGGCATCCAGGACGCGGGGAGCAACCTGTGGTGCGACCCGGACAGATGAGCTGAGGCGGTCCTCGACCGGCCGGGTAGGGAGCCGACACTGCACGAGGCGTCGTGCGCGAGGTAGGGTGCTCGCGTGCGCACGCCCGTGCAGCGTCGGCTGCTCCTTGGTCGCCGCGACGAGACGCCCTAAGGCCGGATCCTCGTCGCGGTGGGCTTTCTGCTGGCCTGAGCCCCGTCCAGCACGAGCACAAGGACCCAGACCATGAGCATCACCCCTGACGCCGCCAGCGGCGTGCCGAACCCCCAGCAGCCCTCCCCGATGGCCGTGCACCGCTACCGACCGTTCCACGAGCAGATCACCGTCGACCTGCCCGACCGCACCTGGCCGTCCCGCCGGATGACCACCGCCCCACGATGGTGTGCCGTGGACCTGCGCGACGGCAATCAGGCGCTCATCGAGCCGATGAACCCCGAGCGCAAGCTGCGGATGTTCGAGCTGCTCGTGGCGATGGGCTACAAGGAGATCGAGGTCGGCTTCCCGTCGGCCTCCCAGACCGACTTCGACTTCGTCCGGATGCTCATCGACGAGGACCGGATCCCCCACGACGTCATCATCCAGGTGCTGACCCAGGCCCGCGAGCACCTCATCGAGCGCACCTACGAGGCGATCGCGGGGGCACGGCACGCGATCGTCCACCTGTACAACTCCACCAGCGTGCTCCAGCGCGAGGTCGTCTTCCGCACCGACCAGGACGGGGTGCTCGACCTGGCAGTCTCCGGCGCCCACCTGTGCCGGAAGTACGAAGAGACGATCCCGGGCACGGAGGTCTTCTACGAGTACTCCCCGGAGTCCTACACCGGCACCGAGCTCGAGTTCGCCGTCCGGGTCTGCAACGCGGTGATCGACGTCTTCGAGCCCACCCCGGACCGCAAGGTGATCATCAACCTGCCGGCGACCGTGGAGATGTCCACCCCCAACGTCTACGCCGACTCCATCGAGTGGATGAGCCGCCACCTGCACCACCGCGAGAACGTCGTGCTCTCCCTGCACCCCCACAACGACCGCGGCACGGCGGTCGCCGCCGCTGAGCTGGGATACCTCGCCGGGGCCGACCGGATCGAGGGCTGCCTGTTCGGCAACGGGGAGCGCACCGGCAACGTCTGCCTGGTGACGCTCGGGATGAACCTGCTGAGCCAGGGTATCGACCCCGAGATCGACTTCACCGACATCGACGCGGTGCGGCGCACTGTCGAGCACTGCACCCAGCTGCCGGTCCACGAGCGGCACCCCTACGGCGGCGACCTCGTCTACACGGCCTTCTCCGGCTCGCACCAGGACGCGATCAAGAAGGGGTTCGACGCGATGACAGCCCGCTCGCAGGCGCAGGGCGTCGACGTCGACGAGCTGACCTGGGCCGTCCCCTACCTGCCGATCGACCCGCGTGACGTCGGACGGTCCTACGAGGCGGTCATCCGGGTCAACTCCCAGTCCGGCAAGGGCGGGATGGCCTACCTCATGAAGTCCGAGCGGCACCTGGACCTACCCCGCCGCCTGCAGATCGAGTTCTCCAGGGCCGTCCAGGTGTTCACCGACGCCTCGGGCCAGGAGGTCACAGCCGACGACCTCTGGCGGGTCTTCACCGACGAGTACCTCCCGGCCGGGCCGGGAAGCGGTCTCGAGCCCTGGGGTCGGTTCGCGCTGCGTGGCAGCCGGGCGGTCAGCGTCGAGGACGGCCCGGAGCGCCTGTCGGTCGACCTCGTCGACGACGGCGTCGAGCGGACCGTCGAGGGCCGGGGGAACGGCCCGATCGACGCGTTCGTCCAGGCCCTTGGCTCGCTCGGGCAGCAGGTCGAGATCCTCGACTACGCCGAGCACGCCCTGTCCACCGGCGGGGACGCGACGGCAGCGGCCTACGTCGAGTGCGCCGTCGGCGACCAGGTGCTCTGGGGCGTGGGGATCGACCCGTCGATCACCACGGCGTCGTTCAAGGCGATCATCTCCGCGGTGAACCGCTCCCTGCGCTGAGGTGCCGGCCGTCAGCGCTTCTTGTCCGGGCGCTGGCGGTAGGCACGCTGCCGCAGCTTGTGCTCCTGGACCTGAGCGGCCCGCAGCCGGGCGTCGACCCGGGCCGCACGCGCCAGGGCCTCGCGCTCCAGGCGGCGGTAGCTGGCCAGGCGACGCTCGGGCAGCTCGCCGTCGGCGACGGCGTCCTGGACCGCGCAGCCGGGCTCGGTCCGGTGGGCGCAGTCGGCGAAGCGGCAGCGTGCAGCGAGCTCGGCGACCTCCGGGAACACCTCGTCGAGCTCCTCGCCGCCGGACAGGCCGACCGTCCGCACGCCGGGGGTGTCCAGGACGGCGCCGCCGGTGGGGCACAGGTGGAGCTCGCGCGTCACTGTCGTGTGCCGACCCTTGCCATCCCCGCGGATCTCCTGGGTGGCCATCACCTCGGCCGATGTACCGGACCCGGAGACCAGGGCGTTGAGCAGGGTGGACTTGCCCACGCCCGACGCCCCGACGAGGGCGAGCGTGAGCCCCTCGGCGAGGAGCGCGCGCAGGGGTTCCAGCCCGCTGCCGTCCGGGGTGGCCACCGCGTACACCTCGACCCCGGGTGCCACGGCCGCGACCTCCGCCAGGGCCCCGTCCGGGTCGTGGTGGAGGTCGGCCTTGGTCAGCACGACGACGGGACGCGCACCGGACGACCAGGCCAGCGCGAGCAGTCGCTCGAGGCGACCCAGGACTCCCGGCATCGGCTCGACGACGGCCACGACGTCGGGGTTGGCCGCAAGGACCTGGGAGCGCGAGGACCCGGGCTCGGCCTCGGCCCGCCGCACGGCGGTGCGCCGCTCGAGCACCGCCTGCGCTACCCACCGGTCCGTGGCGGCGGACGGCTGGTCCGGCGGCGCCAGCAGCACCCAGTCCCCGGCCGCGGGCGTCTGCTCCGGGTCGCCGACGACGACCCTGGACAGGGGGGCCGACCAGCGCGCGCCGTGCACGACGGTGGGGCGGGACCGGGCACCGTTGGGCGTTCCGTGCTGTGGTAGCAGCACGTCGCAGGCGCCGCGGTCGGCGCGGGTGACCCGCCCGACGACGGCGGTGGCGAGCTCGGGGTGCAGGTCGACGTGTCGGTCGAGGGTGGCGGTCCAGCCGTCGTCCCAGCCGAGACGGAGCAGGCCGGGAGGCGGTCCGCCGGCCGCGGCCGGCGGGGTCGGACGGTGGTGGTGAACAGCGTGCAGATCGGACAACGCAGGAACCCTTCGGGGGGCCCGCCGGGCTTCAGGGGCGCGGAGGGCGGGGGGAGGTGGCGGACGGCGCGACGACGGCAGTCATGTTCTGGTTCTCCCTCCGCTGGTGTCGCCCGGCCCTGCACGGGTCGACGAGGAGACGTTAGCCCCGACCGGGTCGTGGTGTCTCGGGATTTCTCCCGAGGTGCCGCGGCGAGCGCGGCGCGCCGCGGAGCCGGCCGGGGCGGGGGACAATGGAGCGGTGAGCCTGTACCGGGACGAGGGGATCGTGCTGCGCGCCCAGAAGCTGGGTGAGGCCGACCGCATCGTGACCCTGCTGACCCGCCAGCACGGCAAGGTGCGCGCCGTCGCCAAGGGGGTGCGGCGCACCTCGTCGAAGTTCGGCTCCCGCCTCGAGCCGTTCATGCTCGTCGACGCCCAGCTCTACACCGGTCGCAGCCTCGACATCGTCACCCAGGTCGAGACGATCGCCCCGTTCGGCCGGCCGATCTGCGCCGACTACGCGTTGTACACCAGCGGGACCGCGATGCTCGAGACCGCTGAGCGGCTGGTCGAGGCCGAGCAGGAGCCGGCCGTCCAGCAGTACACCCTCCTCGTCGCGGCGGTGCGCTCGCTCGCGGAAGGCGCCCACGCACCGGGGCTCGTCCTGGACGCCTACCTGTTGCGGGCGCTTGCGGTCGCGGGCTGGGCGCCGTCGTTCGCGGACTGCGCGCGCTGCGGCGCGCCGGGCCCGCACCGGTCGTTCGCCGTCGCCTCCGGGGGGGCGGTGTGCGCCGCGTGCCGGCCGCCGGGCGCGACCTCGCCGGCGCCGGAGACCTTCGTGCTGCTCGCCGCGTTGCTGTCCGGAGCATGGGAGGTGGCGGAGGCCAGCACGGACCGGCACCGGCGCGAGGCGAACGGCCTGGTGGCGGCGTTCGCGCAGTTCCACCTCGAGCGCGGGCTGCGCTCCCTGCGGATGGTGGAGCGAGGATGAGCGCCGCGCGCCGCGGGCGCCGGACCGCCGAGGAGCACGTCGTCGTGCCGCCTCCGGAGCACCCCTCGGGTGAGCGAGCGCCGCAGGTCCCGCGCGAGCTGGTCCCGCGGCACGTCGCCATCGTCATGGACGGCAACGGACGGTGGGCCAACGCCAGGGGGCTGCCGCGCACGGCAGGACACGCCGCCGGTGAGGCGGCCCTGCTCGACGTCGTCGCCGGGGCTATCGAGATCGGCGTGACGCACGTCTCGGCGTACGCCTTCTCGACGGAGAACTGGAAGCGCTCGCCCGAGGAGGTGCGCTTCCTCATGGGGTTCAATCGCGACGTGCTGCGCCGGCAGCGCGACACCATGCATGCCTGGGGGGTGCGGGTGCGCTGGGCCGGTCGGCGGCCTCGACTGTGGCGGTCGGTCATCACCGAGCTCGAGACCGCCGAGGAGCTCACCCGGGGCAACGACGTCTGCACCCTGACCATGTGCGTCAACTACGGGGGCCGGGCGGAGGTCGCCGACGCCGCGCGTCAGATCGCCCGGGAGGTCGCGGCCGGCAGGCTGGACCCCGAGCGGGTGGACGAGCGGACTGTCGCGCGGTTCCTCGACGAGCCGGACCTGCCCGACGTCGACCTGTTCCTGCGGACCTCCGGCGAGCAGCGGACGAGCAACTTCATGATCTGGCAGGCCGCCTACGCCGAGCTGGTCTTCCTCGAGGAGTACTGGCCCGACGTCGACCGTCGGCACCTGTGGCGTGCGGTGGAGGCCTACGCCGGCCGTGACCGGCGGTACGGCGGTGCGGTGGACGCGGCGACCTGAGCCCACGCCTCGCGTCGAACGGCTACGTCGGGGGCTGAGCGGGCGGCTCAGTCGGTCGGGGCGCCGAGGTGGTCCTGGTGGTGGTGGTGGTGTCCGAGGTGGTCGTCGCCCAGCGGGTCGCGGTGCCGGGGATCCTCGTTGAGCGTCATCGCGTCGACGGACTCCCGCTCCTGGCGCCGGCGGCGTGCCCGCAGCACCAGGGCCAGCCCGCCTCCGAGCAGCAGCACCACAACCGCTGCCAGTGCCCACGGGGAGCGGGCGGCCAGGGAGGCGGCCCCCTCGAACGCGGCGAGCCCACCGAGGGCGTAGATCGCCGCCCAGACCAGGCAGCCGGGGACCATCGCCAGGGTGTACCGCGGCCAGTGCATCCGGATGACGCCCGCGCCGGCGTTGACGGCCGTCTGGAAGCCGATCGTCAGGAAGGACAGCGGGATGATCGGCAGCCCCCAGCGGTCGATGGAGGCGATCGCCCGCCGGGTGCGCGGGCCGTCGACGTGGGCCGCCCACCGGCTGCGCAGGGTACCGGCGGCCACGGCCCGGCCGACCCAGTACGTCGCCTGGGCGCGCAGGAAGACGACGACCAGCAGGAACCCGTAGACGAGCCAGAACGGTCCGTCCTGCACCCAGGTCGGCACCTAGTCCTCCTCGGGCGCCGCAGCGCGGCAGGTGGCGCAGGTGCCGGACAGCTCGACGGTGTGCTGGACGTCGGTGAACCCGTGGGCTGCGCCGACCTGGGCGGCCCAGGACTCGACGCCGGGGCCGTCGATCTCGACGGTCCGCCCGCAGGAGCGGCAGACGAGGTGGTGGTGGTGCTCCCGACGCGCGCAGCGGCGGTAGACGGCCTCGCCGTCCGTCGTGCGCAGGACGTCGACCTCCCCGCCCTCGACCAGGGTCTGCAGCGTCCGATACACCGTCGCCAACCCGATGCCCTGCCCGTTCTCGCGCAGGAGCTCGTGCAGCTGCTGGGCGCTGCGGAACTCCTCGAGGTCGCTCAGCGCACCCGCGACGGCGGTGCGCTGGCGCGTGATCCGGGCCATCAGCTCGCTCCTGTGATGGGCTGGCGGGCGCGGGGGTCGCCGGCCGGATCCTCGGTGATCTGGACGTCGTCGGCCACGTCGGGGTGCGGGTCACCGCGCCGTCGACGCCGAGCCGGCCTCAGCAGGGTACGCATCAGAGCCACCACCGCGTACATCCCGATCGCCAGGACCACGATGGTCGAGCCGGGCGGGATGTCCTGCCAGTAGGTGATCGACAGGCCGCTGACGCAGACGAGCACACCGATCGCCATGGCGACGGCCATCGTGTGGCGGAACGAGGAGGTCACCAGCTGGGCGACGGCGACCGGGACGATCATCAGGGCACTGACCAGGAGCAGGCCGACGACCTGCATCGCGACCGTGACGGTCAGTGCGGCGATCACCGCGATGGAGAGGTTCAGGGCCCGGACGGGCAGTCCGCTGGCCCTGGCGAACTCCTCGTCGTGGCTGACGGCGAACAGCGCCGTGCGCAGGCCGACCCCGACGACGAGCACCAGGGCCGCGAGCACGACGGTCAACCACAGGTCGCCGGTCGAGACGGTCGAGATGGACCCGAAGAGGTAGCCGACGAGGTTCGCGCTCGTGCCACCGGCCTGGGAGATGAGGAGCACCCCGCCGGCGATCCCACCGTAGAAGAGCAGGGCGAGGGCGACGTCCCCGCTGGTGCGGCCACGCTCGCGGACGAGCTCGATCGCCAGGGCGCCGATGACCGCGGCGACCACCGCACCAGGGATGGCCAGCACGTCGTCGGGCGCCAGGCCCAGCACGCTGCCGATGAGCCAGCCCAGCGCGACCCCGGTGAGGGCGACATGGCCGATCCCGTCACCCAGGAGGGACAGCTTGCGCTGGACGAGGTAGGTGCCGATGACCGGTGCGGCAAGGCCGACCAGCAGCGCTGCCAGCAGGGCACGTTGCATGAGGGGGTCGGTGAACATCGCGACGAGCTCGTCGACGGCGTTCACCGACGCCACCTGATGCTCGGGGCCAGGCCTGGCTCCTGGTCGCCCTGGGGACCGGCGTCGCCGTCGTGCGGGTGCAGGTGGACGTGGTCGATGCCCGCGTGCTCGGGCGAGGGGTCCGGCGGGGCGCCGTCGTGGACGACCGCACCGTGCCGCAGGACGACGGCCCGCTGGATGAGCGGCGCGAGGGCGCCGAGCTCGTGCAGCACGACGAGCACCGTCGTGCCGCGCTCGGACAGCCGAGCCAGGGCGTCGGCGAAGACCTGCTGGCTCGGCAGATCGACCCCGGCAACCGGCTCGTCGAGGACGAGCAGGTCGGGCTCGCGCACCAGGGCCCTGGCGATGAGCACGCGTTGCTGCTGGCCGCCGGACAGCTCGCGGACCGGACGCTCGAGGACGTCGCCCAGACCCACCTGCTCGAGGGCGGTCTGGGCCCGAGCCATGGCGTCGCGGGGCGGCCGCAGCCGACGGGAGTGCAGGGTGCCGGAGACGACGACCTCGGCGGCGGTGGTGGGCACGCCGGCGGCCGCGCTGACCCGCTGCGGGACGTAGCCGATCCGCTGCCACGCCACCTGCCGCCCCAGCGCCCGGCCGAAGAGCTCGACGGTCCCGGCCTCGAGCGGGACGGCCCCGACCAGCGCCCGCACGAGCGTCGACTTGCCCGAGCCGTTCGCCCCGAGCAGCGCAACGACCTCACCCTCGGTGACGGTGAGGTCGACGTGCCGAAGGATGACGGACCCGCCGAGGCTGACCCGCAGGCCCGTCGCGTGGACGGGTGGCGTCATGCGCAACCGAGCGCGTCGCGCAGCGCGACGAGGTTCTGCTCCATGGCTCCACGGTAGTCGACGGCCGGGTCCACCTGGCTCTCCACCGGGTCGAGCACGGCGGTGGCGATCCCGAGATCGGCGGCGAGGGTCTCGGCCACCTTGGGGCTGACCAGCGCCTCGGTGAAGACCGTCGTCACGCCGTTGGCCTCGACGACCTCGCGGATCTCCCGGAGCCGGGCGGGGGAGGGTTCGGCCTCGGGGTCGAGGCCCGACAGGCCGACCTGCTCCAGCCCGTACCGTTCGGTGAGGTAGGCGAAGGCCGCGTGCGCGGTGACGATGACGCTCAGGTCGCACCGGGCGAGCCCTTCGACGAACTCCTCGTCCAGCGCCGTGAGGTCCGTGACCAGGGCCTCGGCCCCCGCCGTGTAGGCCTCGGCGTTGTCGGGGTCGGCCTCGGCGAGCATCGCGGCAACGTCCGGAGCGACGGCGGCCAGCATCGTGGGGTCGAGCCAGAAGTGCGGGTCGCCATCGGCGACGGCGGCCGTCGCCCCCGCGTCGACGACGTGCTCGGGGGTGCGCGCGGCGATCGCGTCGTCGACGGCTGCCTGGAACCCGGCCAGGTACACCACGACGCCGGCCTCACCCACCTCGCGCACCTGGCTCGGCGACAGCTCCACGTCGTGCGGCTCGGCTCCCGGCGGGGTCAGCGAGGTCACGGCCACCAGGTCCCCGCCGACCTGCTCGACGACGTACTGGAGCGGGTAGAACGAGGCGAGGACGGCGAGCCGGTCGTCGGCGGCCGGCGTGGCACCGTCGGCGCAGCCGGACAGCGCGACGAGGGTGAGGGCGCCGACGGCCGCCCCGGTGAAGGTTCGGGTGGTGTGCATGATGACGATTCTCATTCCCGTTGAGAACGATTGTCAAGTCTGTGCCTGAGCGCGGGCACCGGTAACCTTGACCCGCGCCGGGCCGAGGTCCGCGCACCCCCGTCCGCGCGAGCCACGTGCGGACCCGTGAGCACTGGAGTGCCCGTGGCTGTCAGCCGTCTCGACGCCGTCATCAACCTCGCCAAGCGGCGGGGGTTCGTCTTCCCGTCGGGTGAGATCTACGGCGGGACCCGCTCGGCATGGGACTACGGCCCGCTCGGGGTGGAGCTCAAGGAGAACATCAAGCGCCAGTGGTGGCGCACGATGGTGACCAGCCGCGACGACATCGTCGGGCTCGACTCCGCGGTCATCCTGCCCCGCCAGGTGTGGGTCGCCTCGGGCCACGTCGGAGTGTTCACCGACCCGCTCACCGAGTGCCTCAGCTGCCACAAGCGGTTCCGCGAGGACCAGATGCTCGAGGAGTTCGAGGAGAAGAAGGGCCGCGCGGCCGAGAACGGCCTCGCCGACATCGCCTGCCCCAGCTGCGGCACCCGCGGCCGGTGGACCGAGCCACGCGACTTCAACATGATGCTCAAGACCTACCTCGGCCCCGTCGAGGACGAGTCCGGCCTGCACTACCTGCGGCCCGAGACCGCCCAGGGCATCTTCGTCAACTTCGCCAACGTCATGACGACGTCGCGCAAGAAGCCGCCGTTCGGCATCGGCCAGATCGGCAAGTCCTTCCGCAACGAGATCACGCCGGGCAACTTCATCTTCCGCACGCGCGAGTTCGAGCAGATGGAGATGGAGTTCTTCGTCGAGCCGGGCACCGACGAGCAGTGGCACCAGTACTGGATCGACGCACGCACCGACTGGTACGTCGGCCTCGGCCTGTCGCGCGACAACCTTCGGCACTACGAGCACCCCAAGGAGAAGCTCTCCCACTACTCGACGCGCACCGTCGACATCGAGTACCGGTTCGGCTTCCAGGGCAGCGAGTGGGGCGAGCTCGAGGGCGTGGCCAACCGAACGAACTTCGACCTGCGGACGCACGGCGAGCACTCGGGCACCGACCTGTCCTACTTCGACCAGACGAAGAACGAGCGCTGGATCCCGTACGTCATCGAGCCGGCTGCCGGTCTGACCCGCTCGCTCATGGCGTTCCTCGTCGAGGCCTACGCCGAGGACGAGGCGCCCAACGCCAAGGGCGGGGTGGACACCCGGACGGTGCTGCGGCTCGACCCGCGGCTGGCCCCGGTCAAGGCGGCGGTGCTGCCGCTCTCGCGCCACGAGGACCTCTCGCCCGTGGCACGGGACCTGGCGGCCGAGCTGCGCCAGAGCTGGAACGTCGACTTCGACGACGCCGGGGCGATCGGTCGGCGCTACCGCCGGCAGGACGAGATCGGCACGCCCTTCTGCATCACCGTCGACTTCGACTCACCGGCCGACCAGGCCGTGACGATCCGCTCGCGCGACACCATGGCGCAGGAGCGGGTCGGTCTGAGCCAGGTCAGCGGGTACCTCGCCGCCCGACTCCTCGGGGCCTGACGCCGCCGCCGCCGCCGCCGCCGCCGCCGGCGTCGGCCGGGCCTTGGCTCCCGGTGAGCAGACCGGTCCGCAGGAGGTGCCCGGCGGTGGGCCGTCCCGCCTCCGACGCGTCGTCGCTGGGCTGCTGTGCGCCCTCATCGTGCTGCTGGTCCCGGTGGCCGCCGTCTCGGTCTGGGCGCGCAACCAGCTCCTGGACACCGATGCCTACCTGCGCACCGTGGGGCCGGTCATCGAGGAGCCGGCGGTCCAGCAGGCCCTGGCCAGTGCGGCCGCAGGCGCCGTGATGGACCGCATCGACATCAGCAGCCGGCTCGGGCCGGACACCCCAGCCATCCTGCGACCGATCGCCCTCGGTGCCGTCGCGCAGCTCGAGCCGTACGTCGAGCGGATCGCCCTGCGGGTGGTCGGCGCGGACCTGACGCGCGAGGGCTGGGTCACGGCCAACCGGCTCGCCCACACCCAGCTCGTCCGGGTCCTGGCGGGGGGCTCGCGCCTGCTGCCGACCCTGCGCGACGGCATCGTCGTGGACCTCTCCGGCGTGTCCGGGGTGGTCGCCCAGCGACTGGTCGACAGCGGTGTCCCGGTGGACGTCGAGCGGCTCGAGTCACTACCGGTCGTGGTGGTGGGCGGCGAGGTGCTGGCCCAGGTCACCGACGGGGTGCGGCTGCTCGACCGGGTCGCCGACGTGCTGCCGTGGGTCATCCTCGCCCTCCTCGCAGCGGTGGTCGCCCTCGTCCCGCGAAGGTCCTGGCGGTACGTCGCCCTCTCGGCGGTGCTCGGCGGAGCCGCGCTGCTGGCGCTGCTCGCGATCGGGCGCGGCCTGTACCTCGGGGCGTTGCCGGGTGACGCGGTCACCCAGGCCGGTGCCGCCGCGATCCTCGACCACGTGGTGCGCGCCCTCGCGGCAGCAGGCCGGGTCGTCGTCCTGCTGGGTCTGGGCCTCGCGCTCGCCGGCTGGCTCGGCACCGGCACCGGCGGCGCCGCCCGGTGGGTGCGCCGGCTCGGTCGCGGGCTCGCGGGCAGCCGCCACGTCTGGGGGCGCCCGGTGGGGACCGCGCTCGCCGTCGTGACGATCCTCGTGCTGGTCCTGCCCGTGGCGCTCGCACCGGCGTCGGCCCTGGCGACGCTCGTCGTGGCCGGTGGTGGAGTCACGCTGGCGCTGACCAGCCGGCCACCCGCCCTGGTCTGACCCGGCGACGGCGGGCCGACGACGGCGAGCCGCGGTCTCATTCCGGGGCTCGGCCGACGTCAGTGTGCGTGCGTCGGGGCCGCCTCGCGGTGGCGGCGTCGGCCGGGGGTCTCGGTGGTCACGACGGCCGCAGCGATGGCCGTGGTCAGCGGGATCGCCAGCACCAGGCCGATCGAGCCGACCAGCGTTCGGGCGATCTCCTCGGCGAACTCGCCGCTGCTCAGGGTGAGCAGGAGCGGCAGTCGGTAGACCTCGAGCAGGAGCAGCACGGGCAGCGCCGCGCCCGCGTAGGCGAACGCGATGGTGTAGACGGTCGAGGCGATGTGGTCCCGGCCGATCCGCATGCCCCCGGAGAACAGCCTGGCCCGCGAGGCCGTCGGGTCGGCGGCCCGCAGCTCCCAGACCGCGGAGGCCTGGGTGATCGTCACGTCGTTGAGCACGCCGAGGCCGGCGAGCACCACCCCGGCGAGGAACAGCCCGCGCAGGGCGGTCCCGTCGAGCTGGCCGGTGAGCACAGCCAACCGGTAGCTGTCCTCGGTGGAGATCCCGGTCAGGTGCGCGGTCCGGGCCGCGATCACCCCGAGCAGGGCCGTGACGGCCAGGCCGGCCATCGTGCCCAGCAGGGCCGTCGTCGTGCGCCGGGAGAAGCCGTGGGCGAGGTAGAGCACCACGAACATGATCGCCGAGGAGGCGACCAGCCCCGTGAGCAGCGCGTCGCGCCCGTCGAGCAGGGCCGGCAGCAGGAAGGCCCCGATGACGACGAAGGCCATCGCCAGGCCGATGAGCGCCCGCAGCCCGCGCAGACCGGCCACCGCGATGACCACCGCAGCGAAGGCCAGGGCGAGCGCGCCCAGCGGGAGGCTGCGGGAGAAGTCGTACCAGGCCCAGACCTCCGGCTCGTCGTCGGTCGCCAGGTAGCGCACCAGGACGATCGCGGTGCCGGGTGGCAGGTCCGTCGCGCGGACGGTCGCGGGGGCCCAGACCTCGACCACCTCCCCGGCAGCCGCCCCCGAGGTCACCTCGGCGCGCAGCGTCGTGCAGGGCACCTGCTCGGGGATGGCGCCGTCCGGCAGCCGGTCCTCGTTCTCCCCGGCGCAGGCCTCGCTCGTCGCGCTGAGCACATGGGCGGTGGGGTGCTCGGCGGCCACCTCGACGACGCCGCTGTCGTGCCGCTCGCCGGAAGGCCACAGCGCGACCAGGCCGACGACGGTGGCCAGGGCGATCGGCAGCAGGATCGCCGTCAGCACGGCCGAGGTGCGGTCGAGGCGGGTCACGCCCCGATCATCGCGCACCGGGGCCGGGATGGCAGGATCGTCCGATGACCACCACGCCCGGCACCGGCTCCGCCGCAGTGCTGCCCGCGTTGCGGATCGGGCCGCTGACCGTGCAGACCCCGGTGGTCCTGGCCCCGATGGCCGGGATCACCAACCGTCCGTTCCGCCGGTTGTGCCGCGAGCACGGGGCGGGGCTCTACGTCGCCGAGATGGTCACCTCCCGGGCCCTGGTCGAGCGGACGCCGGAGTCGTTGCGGATCATCCGGCACGACGACGACGAGCGGCCACGGTCGGTGCAGGTCTACGGCGTGGACCCCGCGACGGTCGGCGCCGCGGTGCGGATCCTCGCCGCCGAGGACCTCGCCGACCACATCGACCTCAACTTCGGCTGCCCGGTCCCCAAGGTCACCCGCAAGGGCGGTGGGGCGGCGTTGCCGTGGAAGCGGGACCTGTTCGAGGCGATCGTGCGGGCCGCCGTCGACGCGGCGGATCCCCACGGCGTCCCGGTGACGGTCAAGATGCGCACCGGGATCGACGCCGAGCACCTCACCTACCTCGAGGCGGGTCTGGTCGCCCAGTCGGCGGGCGTCGCGGCCGTCGCGCTGCATGCCCGCAGCGCGGCCGAGTACTACTCGGGCACGGCCGACTGGACGGCGATCGCCCGGCTCAAGGAGACGGTGACCCGGATCCCCGTGCTGGGCAACGGCGACATCTGGTCGGCCGAGGACGCGCTGGCGATGGTCGAGCAGACCGGCTGCGACGGCGTCGTCGTCGGCCGTGGCTGCCAGGGCCGCCCGTGGCTGTTCGCCGACCTCGCCGCCGCCTTCCACGGCTCCTCGGCGCGCGTGCGACCCGGTCTGCGCGAGGTCGCGACAGTGATCGGCCGGCACGCGGACCACATGGTCACCGAGTTCGGCGAGGTCCGCGGGATCCGGGAGATGCGCAAGCACATGGCCTGGTATCTCAAGGGGTACGTCGTCGGCGGCGAGCTGCGCGCGGCCCTCGGCCTGATCGCCTCCCGCGCCAGCCTGGAGGAGCTGCTCGGCGAGCTGGACCTCGACCAGCCCTATCCCGGCGCCGGCGCCGAGGGACAGCGCGGCCGGGCCGGCACACCCAAGCGACCCTCCCTGCCGGACGGCTGGCTGGACTCACGCGACCTGTCCGAGGCGTTCCGGCGCGAGCTCGACGCGGCCGAGCTCAGCGTCTCCGGCGGCTGACGCCCGGCCAGGGTTGCGGCCATCCTCCGCACGATCGCGGTCGAGAGCCACCGCTCGTTGCAGCATGTCGTGCTCGGGCTCATGCCACTCAACGTCGTCACCGGGGCGAACGGCAGCGGCAAGACCAGCGTGTACCGCGCCCTGCGTCTGCTCGCCGACATGGTCGCCACCGGGGCGATCTCCACCCTCGCCCAGGAGGGCGGGATGCGCTCGCGCTGCATGCGGGCGCCTGCGCCGACGAGCCTGTCGCGATGCGGCTGGGGTTCGCCAGCGACGACCTGTCCTGTGCGATCGACCTCGGCCTGCCGACGATGGGCCCGTTCCCGCTCGACCCGGTGATCAAGACCGAGGTCGTCTGTCTCCGGCCAGCTGAGGTTCGAGGGTCCGTCCTGGTCGTGGCCGCGGCGTGAGGCCCGCCGCGCCGGTGGTGGGCCTGCCCGGTGGGGGGACCGAGCGATGGCGCCTGCGCCGGCTCCCGCGGGGTGAGTCGTCCCAGGGTGGTGCAGCAGGCGAACACCTCGGCGCAGTGCGAACAACCGTGCCGGTTGCGAGCTCCGGGAGTTCGCACCCCGCGGGGGTGTTGGCACTCCGCGGGCTCCTTCGCACCGGGGATGCGGCGACCCGCCCGGCGGCGGGGGCACCCGGCTACGCTCGGCCGGGTGCGGTACGACGCGTACGTCGAGGTGGAGCTCGTCGAGGAGGACGAGGCCCCGAGCCTGCGCGACGCCCCCGACCGGCGGCGTCCGCCGTCGTGGCCGCTGCGTCGCTGGGCCGGCGCGGCGACGGTGCTGGCGGTCGTTGTGGCCGGCGCGGTCACAGTCCAGGGGTCCGACGTCGCCGCGGACGCGCGCCGACGCCAGGACGTGGCCGGGCTGACCGTCTCGCTGACCGTGCCCCTGGTCGAACGGTGGAACGTCGCGGACGCCGCCTACCTGATCGGTGCCTGGGACGACGTCGTCCTCCTCCCGGGGGCGGACGCCTCGGGGGTGCGCGCCGTGCGGCTCGCCGACGGAGCGCCGGTCTGGGAGTCCGGAGCGGACCGCCAGGAGTCGTGCTGGCTGGACGGGCCCACCGGGCCCGACCCGACCGAGGCATCGGCCGCCGACGTCGTGCTGTGCCAGCCGGCGTCCGTCGGCCTCGACGTCCCGACCCAGCCGAGGTCCCCGACCCGGCTGAGGGCCCTCGACCCCACCACCGGCGCCGAGCTCGACGTCCTCGAGATGCCCGGCAGCGTCATCCTCTCCTCCTCGGTCGAGGGCGACGTGCTGCTCGGGGGGATGGACGCCGCCGGCACCGTGACGGTGGCCCGGTGGTCGCCCCGCGACGGCATCATCCGGTGGCGCACCGTGGTCGAGGACCTCACCATCCTGCTCGCCGCCGACGGGTCGTTCCTCGGGGGCGCGTGGCTCGACGCCCCGGGGGTCGTCGTCGAGGGTGATCGGACCGTCGTCCTCGACCTGGGCACCGGCGTCGAGGTCGACCGGGCGCTCGGCGCGTCGTCGGGCAGGACCGTCTCGACCATGATCCCCGCCAGGACCCTTCCGGACGGCAGCACCGTCGAGGTGGTCACCGAGGGTACCGGCTCGGTTCGGACGGTCGTGCGCGAGCCGGACGGGCAGGAGCGCTTCTCCATCGACGGATGGTTCGTCATGACCCAGGTCGACGACGGCTCGTTGCCCCAGGTGCTGCTCGCGGAGCGCGCCGGGGACGGTGCGCTCGTCGGGCTCGACCTGCGGGACGGGAGCCTGCTCTGGGAGGGTGACTCGCCGCTCTGGATGACGCTGCGCCTCGACGGCATCGGCGTCGCGGTCGCCGAGACCGGGTGGCTCGGCCTCGACCTCGCGTCGGGGGCCGAGCTGTGGCGCGTCGACACCGCCGCTCAGAGCTGGGGCACCGTGGTGAGCGACGGCACGTCGACAGCACGGATCGAGCTGGTCGAGGGCGTGGTGCAGCTGGTGGCCAGCGACCTGCGCACGGGCGCGGAGCGCTGGTCGATACCCCTGCCCGGCGACTCCGGGTCCTTCCTCGAGGTGCTCGACGACGGTTCCGTCGTCGTCGCCGGAGCACAGGGCGGCATCGCCGTTCTGGGGGCGCCGTGACGAGGCACGTGCCGCGCCGCACCCTCGCCGCGCTGGCCGCCGGGCTGCTGCTCGGCCCGCTGGTGGCCTGCACACCCCCGACCCCCGAGCCGGCGAGCGACGTCGGGGTGCAGATGTTCCAGTGGACCTGGGACGCGATCGCGACCGAGTGCACCGACGTGCTGGGCCCCGCCGGCTACGGGTGGGTGCTGACCTCCCCACCCCAGGAGCACGTCCTCGGCCCCGAGTGGTGGACGGCCTACCAGCCGGTCTCGCACCTGGTCGAGTCCCGGCTCGGCACCCGCGAGGAGTTCGCCACGATGGTCTCGACCTGTGCCGATGCGGGCGTGCGGGTCGTCGCCGACGCCGTCATCAACCACATGTCCGGCCGCTCCGAGGGCGGGGTCGGCTGGGCGGGCAGCCCCTTCGAGCACTACGAGTACCAGGGTCTGTTCTCCGACGCGGCGGGCGACTTCCACCACTGCGGGCAGACGCCGGACGACGACATCGGGGACTACCAGGACGCCGAGGAGGTGCAGACCTGCGAGCTGGTCAACCTCGCGGACCTGGACACCTCGAGCGAGCGGGTCAGGCAGCGGCTCACCGACTACCTGCGGGACCTGCTCTCGCTCGGCGTCGCGGGGTTCCGGATCGACGCGGCCAAGCACATGGCCGTGGCCGACGTCGAGGCGATCGTGGCGGGGCTGCCGGAGGGGACCCTCGTCCTCCAGGAGGTCATCGGCGGCGCCGGGGAGCCGATCCAGCCAGCCGACTACCTCCTCGCCGGGGACGTCTTCGACTTCCTCTACGGCCGGGAGCTCGAGTCGATCGCGCGGACCGGATCGTTGGAGCGCGCCGAGGTTCTCGGGTCGAGCCCGGGGTCGCTGCCCAGCGACCAGGCCGTGGTGTTCGTCGAGAACCACGACACGGAGCGCAACGGCTCGACGCTGCGCTGGGACGACGGCTGGTCCTACCTGCTGGGCGCCGTGCTCATGCTCGCCGGTGACTACGGCACCCCGGTGCTCTACTCCGGCTACGCCTTCACCGAGCGCGACACCGGGCCGCTCCAGGACGCCGCCGGCGCGGTGCTGGACGCCGCCTGCGACCCGACCTCGGGTCCCGAGGTCGAGCTCGAGGACGGCGCGTGGGTCTGCCAGCACCGCTGGCCGGTGATGACCGGCATGCTCGCCTGGCGGATCTCGGCCGGTGAGGCCCCGGTGGTCGACCTGTGGACCGACCGCAAAGCGATCGCGTTCGGCCGCGGCGAGGCGGCGTTCGTGGCGCTCAACGGGCTGCCGGACGAGCGCACCGAGACCCTGACCACCTCGCTGTCGCCCGGTGCCTACTGCGACGCCCTGACCGGCGGGGCCGTGGATGGTGCGTGCGTCGGGACCGAGGTGGTCGTGGCCGACGACGGCTCGTTGCAGGTCACCCTGCCGGGCCGCTCGGCCGTCGCGCTGCACGTCGGAGCGCGACCGGCCGGCTGACGGGGACGGCGACAGCGGTCGACCGGCCCCCGCCGGTCAGCCGATCCGGGCCCAGACCGTCGTGTCCGGCGGGACGAGCCACGCGCCGTCCTCGGCCAGGGGCAGCTGCTGGGACGTGACCAGCACGTCGAGGTCGGCCGGCAGGGGCAGGGCGGTGGTGCCGGTGTTCGTCAGCACGAGGACCTCGCGGTTGACGAACGCGAGGGTCTGGGCCGTCCCGACCGGCAGGCCGTCCACCCAGGCCAGCGAGCCGCTGCCGAGCGCGAACTCGCGTCGCAGGCGCAGGGCGGCACGGTAGGTCTCGAAGGTCGAGCCGGGCACGCCCTGCTGGTTGTCCAGCGCGTAGCCGGCGAAGGACTCGGGCTGGGAGAGCCAGCTCGCCCCCGTCGGGGAGAAGCCCAGCGCCGGCTGGGTCGAGGACCACGGCAACGGCACGCGGCAGCCGTCGCGCCCCCGCTCGGTGTGCCCCGAACGCAGCCAGACCGGGTCCTGCCGCTCGGCGTCGTCGAGCGTGGTGTGCTCGGGCAGGCCGAGCTCCTCGCCCTGGTAGACGTAGGCCGAGCCGGGCAGCGACAGCATGAGCAGAGCGGCGGCGCGGGCCCGGCGCAGGCCGAGCTCCTCGTCCGGCTGAGGGTCGGCGGCACCGATCCCGCCCGGCATGCCCTCGCCCTGGGGCAGGCCCAGCCGGCTGGTGTGCCGCACGACGTCGTGGTTGGACAGCACCCACGTGGTCGGGGCGCCGACGGCATCCATCGCGCTCAGTGCATCGGTGATGACCTCGCGCAGGGCCGGCGCCGACCAGGCTGCCGTGAGGAAGGCGAAGTTGAACGCCTGGTGCATCTCGTCGGCCCGCAGGTAGCGCGCCAGCCGGGGCATCGGCTCCACCCAGGCCTCGGCGACGAGCGCACGGTCGCCGTCGTACTCGGCGAGCACCCGGTGCCATGCGCGGTAGACCTCGTGCACCCCCTCCTGGTCCCACATCGGGCCGTGATGGTTGCCCGCCTGGACCCGCTCGGGCGCGGTCTCGGTGGTCGGCTCGTCGACGCCGGCAACGCTCACCTCGCCCTCGAGCGGGCTGTGCAGCAGCACCGAGGTACCGTGCCAGTCCGGCAGGCCCTCGGCCTTGACCAGGCCGTGCGCGACGTCGACCCGGAAGCCGTCGACCCCGCGGTCCAGCCAGAACCGCAGCACCGACTCGAACTCGGCGGCCACCTCGGGGTTGGTCCAGTCGAGGTCGGGCTGGGTGACGTCGAACAGGTGCAGGTACCACTGGCCGGGTCGCCCGTCGGCCTCGGTGACCCTCGTCCAACCCGGACCGCCGAACACCGACCGCCAGTTGTTGGGGGGCTCGGCGCCGTCCGGTCCGCGCCCCTCGCGGAAGAGGTAGCGCGCCCGCTCTGCGCTGCCCGGGGCAGCGGCCAGCGCCGCGACGAACCACGGGTGCTCGGACGAGGTGTGGTTGGGCACCAGGTCGACGAGCACGCGCAGGCCGCGCCGGTGGGCCTCGGCGAGCAGCGCATCGGCGTCGGCGAGCGTGCCGAACAGGGGGTCGATGTCGCGGTAGTCGGCGACGTCGTAGCCGCCGTCGTTCTGGGGGGAGCGGTAGAAGGGCGAGAGCCACAGGGCGTCGATGCCGAGCCGGGCGAGGTGCCCGAGTCGGGCGGTGATCCCGGGCAGGTCACCGACGCCGTCGCCGTCGCCGTCGGCGAAGGAACGTGGGTAGACCTGGTAGATCACCGCGGTCCGCCACCACTGCGGGCTCGGGTTCGCGGTGTGCACGACGCTCGTGGTCGTCGTGGTGTCATCGGGGCGTTCGGTCACGAGAGCCAACTCTCCCACCTCAGCCGTGCTGGGCGAAGGGACCTTCCAGGCCGAGGTCGCGCAGCGCGGCCACCGCCGCCCGCCGCCCGGAGACCAGGGCGCCCTGGATGCTCGGGGTGTCGCGATGGTCGCCGGCGATGTACCGGCCGGCGGCGAGGCGCACCGGCCGCCGCAGCGACGGTGCCAGGCCGGCCGCCGGCAGGGCATCCGGCACCCGCACCGTCCTCAGGTGCACCCAGCCGCGGGTGTCCGCCCGGTGCAGCACCGCGAGCTCGGCGCGGACGAGGGCCTCGCCAGGTTGCTCGCGGCCGAGCACCGAGCTGGCCACCAGGGCTCGACCGTCCGGCGAGCACGAGGGCGAGACACTGCTCATGACGACTGTCGTCACGACGGGCCCGCGGGCCGGGCCGCGCCCGTCCAGAACGATCGCGCGGTGACGGCTCGGCGCGACGGGGGCCACGTGGTAGTAGGTCGCGACGCCGCGCATCAGCACCGGGGGCAGCCCGAGCAGGGCGCTCGCGGCCGGGGGGTCGGCGGCCACCACCACGGTGCGGGCCTCGACCTCACCGGCCGCCGTGCGCACCCCGGTCGTCGTGACGGCCTCGACGCGGGTGCCGAGGTGCACCGTCCCCGGCGGCAGCCCGTCGGCGAGCTGGGCGGGGATCTGGCCCATACCGCCCGCCGGCACCACCGATGCCCCGCGCAGCAGCGAGCGCCAGACCAGGGTGACGAAACGGGCCGAGACCTCGAGCCGCTCGTCCAGCAGGATCCCGGCGAGCAGCGGCCGCAAGAATCGCTCGAGCACGTCGCCGGTGATCCCCCGGCGCTCGAGCTCCTCGGCCATGGTGCGCTCGGGGGCGGCGACCACCCGCTGCGGCGGGGCCGTCGCGGCGAACGCGCTGTAGCGGGCCAGCTCGGCCAGCGCCCGGGCGGGGCGCAGCGGTGCCCGCAGGTCGCCGAGCGCCGCGGCGGGCCACCCGCGCGGGTCACCCACCGCGTAACGGCCGTGCTCGGTGACCAGGAGCGCGCCGCGGGCGAACCGCTGCAGGTCGAGCGCGGGCAGGTCGAGCACGCGCGCGACCTCGGGGTAGGCCGTGCTCAGCACCTGGAACCCTCGGTCCAGCCGGAACCCGTCGACGACATCGGTCCGCACGCGCCCGCCGACGCCGTCGCCGGCCTCGAGCACGACCGTGTCCAGCCCGGCGGCCACGAGCACCCTGGCGGCAGCCAGGCCGGCGAGCCCAGCCCCTACCACCACGGCATCGGCGCGGCGGGGCGGGGGCGGTGGCATGCCTGGAGGGTAGTGCCGCGCCGACGGCCGGGCACTGCCGAGGACGAACCGTGGCTAGGGTTCACCTGTGCCCCCGACCCCCGCCGGTCGGGCCGGTCCCGGGACCGGCCCCTACACCGACGCCGACCGCCAGCGACCGTTCGACGAGGCGGCGAAGAGCAAGCAGCGCACCCCGTTCGAGCGGGACCGGGCCCGGATCCTGCACTCGTCCGCGCTGCGCCGGCTGGGCGCGAAGACCCAGGTGCTCGGCCCGGCCAGCGACGACTTCGTCCGCACCCGCCTGACGCACACCCTCGAGGTGGCCCAGGTGGGCCGCGAGCTGGGCAAGGCGCTGGGCTGCGACCCGGACGTCGTGGACGCCGCATGCCTGGCGCACGACCTGGGCCACCCACCGTTCGGGCACAACGGCGAGCGCGCGCTGGCCGAGGTGAGCGGCTCGATCGGCGGCTTCGAGGGCAATGCCCAGACCCTGCGCCTGCTCACGCGGCTCGAACCGAAGGTGATCGACCCGGTCTCGGGTGACGCCGTCGGGCTCAACCTCACCCGGGCCAGCCTGGACGCCTCGATGAAGTACCCGTGGTTCGCCGCGGACGCCCCCGTGCGCGCGGACGGCTCGCCCTCGGGCAAGTTCGGGGTGTACGACGACGACGCCGGGGTCTTCGCGTGGCTGCGGGCGGGTGCGCCAGAGCGGGTGCGCTGCCTCGAGGCGCAGGTGATGGATCTTGCCGACGACATCTCCTACTCGGTGCACGACGTCGAGGACGGTGTTGTCGGCGGGCGGCTCGAGCTCGACGTGCTCGACGACCCGGAGGTGCGCGGCAGGGTCGCGGCCGTGGTGCACGACTGGTACGGCGCCGCGGTAGACCTGGCGGACCTGGACGCGGCCATGCACCGGCTGCCGACCCTGCAGCCCTGGGTGCGCTCCTACGACGGCTCACGCCGCGCGCTCGCGGCTCTCAAGGACATGACGAGCCAGCTCATCGGCCGGTTCGCCGGAGCGGCGATCGACGCGACGCGGTCGAGGTACGGGCCAGGGGCGCTGACCCGCTACGCGGCCGAGCTGGTCGTCCCCACGCCGGCGCTGGCCGAGATCCTCGTGCTCAAGGGGCTGGCAGCCGCCTACGTCATGGCGCCGCGCGAGCACGAGCCGCTCTACCGCCGCCAGCGGGAGCTGCTGGCCGAGCTCGTCGTCCTGCTCGCCGATCGCGCACCTGACGTGCTGGAGATCCCCTTCCGGGCCGACTGGGCGCAGGCGGTGGACGACGCGGGGCGGTTGCGCGTCGTGGTGGACCAGGTGGCCTCGCTCACCGACGTCAGCGCGCCGGAGTGGCACGCGCGCCTGCACCCGCCGCGACACTGAGCCGGTCCTGTCGACGGCGGAGCGGGGTCCGACGCAGCACCTAGACTCGCGGCGTGGCAGGCCGGATCCGACGCGAGGACGTGGCAACCGTCCGCGAGCGTGCCCGGATCGAGGAGATCGTCGGCGAGCACGTCACGCTGAAGACCGCTGGCGTCGGCTCGATGAAGGGCCTGTGCCCGTTCCACGACGAGCGCTCTCCGTCGTTCCACGTCCGACCCCAGGTGGGTCTGTGGCACTGCTTCGGCTGCGGCGAGGGCGGTGATGTCATCTCGTTCCTGCAGAAGGTCGACGGGTTGGGGTTCACCGAGGCGGTCGAGCACCTGGCCGGGCGGGTGGGGGTGCAGCTGCGCTACGAGGAGGGCGGCGCCGTGCGACCGGGCGAGGAGCCCGGGCGTCGTCAGCGCCTCCTCGAGGCACACCGCGCCGCTGCCGCGTTCTACGTCGAGCAGCTGGCGACCCCGGAGGCCGCCGTCGGGCGCACGTTCCTCGCCGAGCGCGGCTTCGACCGAGCCGCGGCGGAGCACTTCGGCGTGGGGTTCGCCCCGCAGGGCTGGGACCACCTGCTGCGCCACCTGCGCGGTCGCGGGTTCACCGAGGGCGAGCTGACGTCCTCCGGGCTGATGAGCCAGGGCAACCGCGGCCAGTACGACCGGTTCCGCGGCCGCCTCGTCTGGCCGATCCGCGACGTCACCGGCGACGCCGTCGGGTTCGGGGCGCGGCGCCTGCTCGAGGACGACCAGGGGCCGAAGTACCTCAACAGCCCCGAGACGGCGCTGTACAAGAAGACGCAGGTGCTCTACGGCATCGACCTGGCCAAGCGGGAGATCGCCAAGGCCAAGCAGGTGGTGGTCGTCGAGGGGTACACCGACGTGATGGCCGCGCACCTGTCCGGGGTGCCGACGGCCGTGGCCACCTGCGGGACGGCGTTCGGCCCGGACCACGCCCGGATCGTGCGGCGGCTGGTGGGGGACACCACGGCCGGCGGAGGGGTGCAGCTGTCCTCGGGCACGTCCGTCGGCGGGGAGATCATCTTCACGTTCGACGGCGACGCCGCCGGTCAGAAGGCGGCGCTGCGTGCCTTCGGCGAGGACCAGCGCTTCTACGCCCAGACCTTCGTGGCGATCGAGCCGTCGGGGATGGACCCGTGCGAGCTGCGCCAGGCGCGCGGGCCCGACGCGGTCAGGGCGCTCGTGGCCGGCCGTCAGCCGCTGTTCGAGTTCGTCCTGCGGTCCACCCTGCGGGCGCACGACCTGGACACCGTCGAGGGCAGGGTGGCGGCGTTGCGGGCCTCGGCCCCGGTCGTCTCCGGGATCCGGGACGACGCCCTGCGACCCGAGTACGCCCGGATGCTCGCCGGCTGGCTCGGGATGGAGCTGGACGCCGTGCGCCAGGCGGTCGCGGCCGCCGGCCGCGTGACGGCGCCGCAGCCGGGGACGGGCCGAGGCGAGAGCCAGCGGGCCGGCGACGGCGACCGCGGTGGCCAGCGCGGTGAGGGTGTGCCGGCGCCGGTCCGGCGACCCTCGGCCCGCGAGCTCGCGCCGGACCGCGGCGATCCCATCGCACGGCTGGAGCGCAACGCCCTGGAGGCGGTCCTGCAGTACCCCGGGTCGGTGGATGCCGCGGCCTTCGGCGCGCTGGGGGACGACGCGTTCGCGGTGCCGGCTTTCCGTGCCGTGCACGAGGCGATCCGCGCGGCGGGCGGGCCGGGCGGGCAGGGCTCCACCTGGGCCGAGCGGGTGCGCGAGGAGGCCGCCGGGCCCGTGGTCGACCTCGTCACCGAGCTCGCCGTCGCGCCCCTTCCCGAAGACCGGCCCGAGGCGCTCGAGGACTACGTCCGCGGGGTGGTCGAGGCGTTGGTCGACCTTGGCCTCACCCGGCAGATCGCCACCCTGCGCGGCCGCGTGCAGCGGATGGACCCGGTCACCCAGGCCGAGGAGTACGGCGCAACCTTCGCCGAGCTCGTCGCTCTGGAGACCCGGCGCCAGGCGGTGCGCCGGCGTGACTGAACCGCCCCCGGTCCTCGAGCCGAAGGAGCCCCCCCTGGTCGTCGCACTCGTCTTCCGCCCGTCCCGGACCCTGGCCGCGGGAGTTGTCGAGCACATCGACCGGGTCCCGGTGGACGGTGCGCGAGGTGCCCGACGTCCGGCGCTAAGCCTGCGTCCCCGTACACGTGACGGTGCAGCTCAGCGCCCACAACCCGCTGAGCGAGGCCAGAGCGTCCGCGCGGATCAGGCGCTCGCCGTTGGGGCCGACCCTGGTGGCTGCCGGCGTCGTCGGTGTGGTGCCACCCCCGGAGCCGGCGTCCCCGTCCGGTCCGGTGTCGTCGCCGGAGGCGTCGTCGTCGCCCGAGCCTCCTGAGCCGCTGTCGCCGGACCCATCGGGGGCTCCCGAGCCAGTGCCGCCCGAGCCGCCCGAGCCCCCGGAGCCCGCGCCGCCCCCGGACGCCGGCCCGCTCGACCCCGCAGCGGGTCCGCCCGCCCCCGCCGACGGGTCGGTGGCGCCCGGACCGCCAGAGCCCTGCGAGCCGGGCTCGGACCCGCCCGTGCCGGGGGTGGGCGTCGTCGTACGGCCGGAGGTCGGATCGCCGACGACCAGGGCGCCCGGTAGCACGCTCGTGCGCCAGTGGTGGAACAGGGTGACGTCGTAGGTCCCGGCGACCGCCGGCGGGCTGAAGAAGACCAGGGTGGTCGGGGAGACGAAGACCACGTGGGCGGGCGTCGTCGCACCCACCCGCACACCGGTCCCCGCCTCCAGCGCCCGCGCGGAGACGACGACGAGCGCGCCGCCGGCCGTCGGCACGTGCACCGGGGCGATCCGGGTGACCCGGAAGTAGCCGATCTCGTCGTAGGAGGTCGCGTCAGGCTCGGTGCTCGGCACGGGTGCCGTGACCGGGGATGACGGCACCGTCGGGGCCGGGTCGACGCCGGGCCACGGCTCGGTGCCGCCCGGAGGGCTCGGGGCGAGGTCCGAGCCGGGGTCCGTCCCGCCCCCTGAACCGCCCGCCCCGTCGTCGGACGGACCGGGGCCGGAACCCGGGTCCGCGCCGCCGGGCGGGCCCGAGCCCGCGTCGCCGGCGCCGCCGCTGCCAGGACTGCTCGACCCGCCGTCGTCCGTCCCGCCGTTGCCCGTCCCGCCAGGCGCCTGGCCCGTGCCGTCACCGCTCGCGCCGTCACCCACCCCGCCGTCGCCCGCACCGCCGGGCGCCTCGCCCGTACCGGAGGCGCCGTCGTCCGCACCGCCGTCCTCGTCACTGCCGGCGTCCCCCGAGCCGCCGGCCCCGTCGTCGGCCGACACCCGGACCACGAGCGGCGCGGCTCGCGGCCGGCCGAGCGGCTGCCCGTCGAGCAGGATCTGCACGGTCAGCCCGAACGACCCGGCGCCCAGCTCGATCTCCGGCGCGATGACCTCGGTACCGAGGAAGGCCTGGGCGCCCAGGTCGATCCGCACCTGACCGGCGTCGTCCGTGGTCAGCGCGACCCCGGCAACGGTCATCTCCTGGCCGGCCACCGCCCAGATCTCCCCGTCGACGAGCATGGCCAGACCGACCACCGCCTGATAGGAGCCGTTGCCCGCTGCTGAGCTGACGGTCACCTGGGGGTGCTGCACACCCGGCGTCCCGACCATCCCGGCGAACGAGTAGCGGACGTCCTCGTCCAGGACTCCACGCACCGCACCGACCGACAGCCGACCGCCGGTGGCCGATCTCCCGGCCATCGAGGGCAGCCGCTCGGCGTCGGCCAGCAGGCTGGTGCGCAGGTCAGCGACGGGTTGGAGCGGGTTGACGCTGCGGTACAGCGCCGCCGCCGCGGCGACGTGCGGGGCGGCGAAGGAGGTCCCCGCGACGACCCGGTAGCCGCCGTCGTTCCACGGCACGACGATCGCCTCACCCGGGGCGAAGACGTCGACGCTGGCGGCGCCGAAGGCCGAGTGCGCTGCCACGGTGTCGGTGGGTGTGCTCGACCCGACGGTGAGCAGCAGCGGGTTCGGTAACGAGGCGGGGTAGACGGGGGAGGCGTCCCGGTCGGCGCTGTCGTTGCCGGCCGCTGCGACCACCACGACGCCGCGGTCGATCGCGTAGTCGACCGCGGCGCTCAGGGCCGTCAGGGCCTGCCCGGTGAAGGCCCCGCCGAACGAGGCGTTGACGACGTCGGCCCCGTTGTCGGCGGCGTAGCGGATCGCCTGGGCGGCGAGGTACACGTCGACCGACTCCCCGCTGCCCACCACCAGCGGCATGATCTGGGTGCGCGGGGCGAGGCCGACCGAACCCTGCCCGTTGTCCCGGCGGGCGGCGACGGTGCCCGAGACGGCACTGCCGTGCGACCCGCCGGCGCCGTTGTCGACATCGGCGGTGCCGGCCCAGAAGTTCCAGCCGTGACAGTCCCCGGCCAGACCGTTGCCGTTGGAGTCCTGTGCTCCGCAGCCCTCGGTCGGGCTGGTCCACAGCGCCCCGGCCAGCTCCGGGTGGTCCGAGTCGAAGCCCGTGTCGACGACCGCGACGACGGTGTCCTGGCCCTGGGTGGTCTGCCAGCCGGTCGGGGCGTCGACGTCGGAGCCCGCGGTGGCGCTGGACCCGTAGGCGTTCGACCCGGTGTTGTGCAGGTTCCAGCCGTAGGGGCCGTAGTAGGGGTCCGTCGGGTCCAGGCCCAGGACGGGCACCTCGACCGAGGGCTCCGCAGCGGCGACCTCCGGCAGGGCGAGGATCGCGGTGAGGTCCAGGTCGGTGGTCACCACGGCGTCGCCGCCGATGTCGAGCGGGGTCACCGCGTGCACACCCGGGCGCTCGGCCAGTGCGGCCAGGACGCTCTCGGCGATGACGGGTGCGGCGGTCGGGACGAGGACGGCCGCACCGACCGGGACCGGCCCGGCCGTTGCGCCGGCGTTGATCGCCCGGGCGCCGAGCGGGGTGACGTAGTACACCGCCGCGCCGTCGGCGATGACGTCGCCACCCGCGCCGAGCTCGGCCTGGGCGCTGCGCAGCAGGCCGGCGTCCACCGCCAGGCGGGTGGCGCGCGGCCCGCCCTGGCCCGTGGCAGGGCCCGCGTCGACCGACGAACCGGCCGGGGCGCTGGCCGAGGTCCCACCACCCGGTGCTGTGGTGCCGCTTGCGGCGGTCGTCGCTCCCTCAGGGCCCGCGAGGGTCACGACGTAGTGGTGCAGCCCGTCGCCCTCGCCGTACGACGTCGCGACGCTCAGCCGCTGCTCACCGGAGGAGCCGACGGCGGTCAGGCCGCCGATCGCCAGGGCGACGCCCCCCGCCGTCGCTACCACGGGAGCCCAGCTGTGCATCGAGTGCTCCTCGGGATCGGGCAGCGAACACGTGCCCATCGACCGGGAGGGGCGGTACTGAGCGGTCGGCCCGCCGAGTCGCGCGAACGGCCCAGCGGGACCACCCGTTCGGCCCTCGGTCGGCTCAGACGACCGTCGGCCCAGCGGACTGCCCGCTCAGAAGGCGATCGTGACGAGCTGGGTGAGCAGCGGTGCGACGAGGAGCGCCGGCAGCATCGAGGCGACCGGCAGGTCCTCGCGGATGCGTAGCACGCCCGGCGAGGTCGGCGCCGCTCCAGCGGCGTGACGTCCAGTCGTGCACCCGCCCGCCGAGCCCGGCGAGCCGATCCTCGAGCACCGGCGCCCCGCTGGGCACGGCGTCGACCAGTGCCGGGTCCGTCACGCTGATCGCAGACAGCGCCGCGACGAGCAGCGTGACCAGACCGAGGCTGTCGGTGACCACCGACCGGGGGCGCTCGCGCAGCCGATGACCCACCGCGATCCCAGCGAGCGAGCCGAGGACGATCGTCGTCATGTTGATGAGGGTCCCGAGCCCGGGAACGGTGCCGTCCACCCCGGAAGGCTAGTGGTCGCAGGCGGGCCCACCGCGCGAGCCGCAGCTCCCTCGGCCGTCATCGCGGCGGGCTCGAGGGCGAGCATGTTCCCGTAACGACGTCCCGCGACCTGAGATCGATCGGACGGCCGGTTGACCCGGACCGCACCGCGTCGTTGACTGGCGGCACATCGGTCGATGAGGCCGAGTCGAGCCGGGCGGGTCACGTCAGCCCCCGGCCAGAACCTCAGGAGTCATGGTGGACGCTCGGACCCCCGGCACCGTCTCGGTGCGTCGTGGTGTCCTGGGCACGACGTCCATCTCTGCGATGTGGTACAGCGCCGTTCTCGTCATCTGCTGACGGCGGCGCCGCCGGACTCGGCGGCCTCGGGCTCCGTCCGAGGCGCACGTCAGCCGACCGCTGACCCGTGCCGCGCCCTGGCCACCTCCTGTCCCCGCACTCCTCGCACGCCCCCTGAAAGGACCCTTCATGTCCAGCAGTGCACCCACCCCGCCGACCCTGCCCGACAAGCCCCGCCGCAGCTGGCGGCAGCTCGCGATCGGCGGGGGTGTCGTCGCCGTCGGCCTCGCGGCCTGGCTGATCGTCGCCAACCTGGGTGGTGGCTCGCCCAGCACAGAGGCCGACGGCGTCGCGAGCCCGAGCCCCGACAGCGAGTCGGCCGAGACCGAGGAGCGTACGACCGTCCGGATCGGCACGACCGACATCAGCCAGCCGCACTGGCAGATCCTCGCGGACCTCGCTGCGCAGGAGGGTATCGACGTGGAGTTCATCGGGTTCAGCGAGTACACCGAGCCGAACCCTGCGTTGGCCGAGGGCCAGATCGACCTCAGCTCCTTCCAGCACCTGCTGTACCTGGCCGACCACAACAACAACACCGGTGACGACCTCCAGCCGATCGGTTCGACCCTGATCGTGCCGCTGCCGCTGTACTCCAACCAGTACTCGGGCGTCGAGGAGTTCCAGCCGGGCGACGAGGTGGCGATCCCCAACGACGCGACCAACCAGGCACGGGCGCTGTTCGTCCTCGAGGCGGCCGGCCTCATCGCGTTCACCGGTGAGCCGGCCGTCCCCACGCCGGACGACATCGACACCGCGGCGTCCACCGTGATCGTGCAGCCGGTGGAGGCGTCCCAGACGGCGACGCTGATCGACGAGCTCGCCGGCGTCGTGGTGAACAACAACTTCGCCACCGATGCGGGCTTCGACCTCGACGGCTACGTGTTCGCAGACGACCCTGCCTCGCCCGGTGCGCAGCCCTACATCAACATCTTCGCCGCCCGTGCGCAGGACGTCGGCTCGCCGATCTTCCAACGGATCGTCGAGCTGTACCACGACCAGTCGGTGCTGGGCTCGGTCATCGAGTCGTCCGGCGGCACCGCGGTCATCGTCGAGGGCTACGACGGCGCGCAGCTGCGTGAGGTCCTCGCCCAGGTCCAGGAGAACCTGCTCACCGCTGGCTGAGCTTGCGGCCTGGACGATCCGGGGTCGGCGGGCGAGTGCCCGCCGACCCGGTCACGGACCACTGACACAGGAGAGGGCGGTTGGCGTGCCCACCGAGTTCCGCGACGCTCATCACATCATCGAGTTCCGCGCTGTCCGGAAGATCTTCTCCGCACCGTCGGGGGACATCGTCGCCGTGGATGGCATCGACCTGAGGATCCGGCAGGGGGAGATCTTCGGTGTCATCGGCTACTCCGGTGCCGGGAAGTCCACCGTGGTGCGTCTGATCAACGGCCTTGAGCTCGCGACGAGCGGCAGCATCGTGGTCGACGGGGTGGACATCACGACGCTCACCGAGCGGCAGCGCGAGATCAAGCGGCGCGACATCGGGATGATCTTCCAGCAGTTCAACCTCTTCACCTCCCGCACGGTCGCGGGGAACGTCGCCTTCCCGCTCAAGGTCGCCGGCTGGAAGAGGGCCGACCGGGACCGCCGGGTCGCCGAGCTGCTCGACTTCGTCGGCCTGCTCGACCGGGCGCACTCCTACCCCGACCAGCTCTCCGGCGGGCAGAAGCAGCGGGTCGGCATCGCACGAGCGCTCGCCACCTCGCCCAAGATCCTGCTCGCCGACGAGGCGACGTCGGCCCTGGACCCCGAGACCACCTGGGACGTGCTCAAGCTGTTGCGGAAGGTCAACCGCGAGCTCGGTGTCACGATCGTCGTCATCACCCACGAGCTCTCCGTCATCAGGGCGATCGGCGATCGGGTCGCGGTGCTGGAGGACGGCAAGGTGGCCGAGATCGGCACGGTGTTCGACATCTTCACCGCCCCCCGCGCGGGCGTGACGCGCCGGTTCGTCGACACGGTGCTGCACGACCGGCCCAACCCGGCCGACCTCGAGCGCATCCGAGGGGCCTTCCCCGGGAGGATCGTCACGGCGCACATCGCCGACGGCCACCGCCTGGGTTCGGTCCTCGGTTCGGCGGGCGCCCGCGGGGTGACCTTCGAGATCGTCTACGGCGGCATCGGTTCGCTCCAGAACAGGTCCTTCGGCTCCCTCACCCTGGAGCTGACCGGACCCGACGACGGGGTCGATGCCCTCATCGCCGAGCTCCGACAGGTCACCGACATCGTCGAGGTGGGCACGTGAGCACCGCGAACGAGTTCCTCTGGGACTTCCATGGACCCCTTCTGCTGCAGCGGCTGGGCGAGACGCTCTACATGGTCGGCACCACCCTGCTCATCGGAGGGGTGCTCGGCCTGCTGCTCGGTCTGAGCCTCTACACCACGCGCCGCGGGGGTCTGCTGGCGAACCGGGCTGTCTTCACGGTGCTCAACCTCGCGGTGAACATCGTCCGGCCGATCCCGTTCATCATCCTGCTCGTGGCCATCAAACCGCTGACGCTCCTGCTTGCCGGGAGCACGATCGGGTCGACGTCGATGATCGTGCCCCTCTCCATCGCGGCGACCTTCGGCTTCTCGCGCATCGTGGAGCAGAACCTCGTCTCCATCGACCCGGGCGTGATCGAGGCGGCGCGGGCCACCGGTGCGTCGCGATGGCGCATCGTGGCTACCCTGCTCGTCCCGGAGGCGCTCGGCCCGCTGATTCTCGGCTTCACCTTCCTGGTCGTCGCCCTGGTCGACATGTCTGCGGTCGCCGGGATCGTGGCCGGCGGCGGGCTCGGCGACTTCGCCCTGCAGTACGGCTACAAGCGATGGAACAGCACGGTGACCTGGGTGACGGTGGGGGTCATCATCGTCATCGTGCAGATCGCCCAGGCCGGCGGCAACCGACTGTCCCGGCGGGTGCTGCGCCGCTAGCCGGTTGGCCACCGGGTATGGATTTACAGCCAGGAATGCCCCGACCGGTCGCGTCGCTCTGCGCGCACCAGATCGGCCGGCCGCAGGCCCGCTACCGGTTGAGGTGCAGGTGGGGACGCGGCGGGACGCGGTAGCCGAGCCCGTGCACCGTGGTGATGAGAGACGCGATGGCGGGGATGGTGCGCAGCCGTCTGACGTGGACGTCCACCGTCCGGCTGGAGGCGGAGACGTTGCTGTCGGACCAGACGGTACGACGGAGCTCGTCACGGGTGACGACCCTGCCGTGCGCTCCGGCGAGGTGGGCGAGCAGGTCGAACTCCTTGGGGGTGAGGCGCAGCTCGTGCTGGTCGACGGTGACGACCCGCTCGCGCACGTCGACGACGACCTGCGGGGTGTCGGGGATGGCCGCAAGGGTGGCGCGCAACGAACCGGCGGGCGGCCGGGCGAGCGTCGCCGGGCCCGGGCGGTCGGCGGTCGACAGCACGGTGCGGGTCCTGGCGTTGGGCAACCACTCGTGGGCCAGCTCGCGCAGCGTCTCCGCGGTGCGCTGGACCTGCGCCGACATGGCGGCGAACCCTTCGGCGTCCAGCTCGACGTAGAGCACGAAGCCGGTGGGGGCCGGTGCGTGGGTACCGGGTCTGGTGGCGGGACCACGCAGGGCGGTGGGGCGGGGGGCGACAGCGAGAGCCGGTGCGTTCATCAGGTGTCCCAGGGGTGTCGTCCGACCCGGCCGCCTGGGGCACGGTGTCGGCGCCGGCAGGTGCCAGCAGGAGTGAACGAGAGTTCAGACCTGACAGGGACGCATTCGCATGCTCAGGAGCGCGCTGATGGCGCCGGGGTTGCACCCGGGACGCTGCGGCGACCGACTCATGGGACGAGGATGCCAGAGGCGGGGGCCGGTGCTGTCCGATCAGCGGAGGCGTCTCGCAGGGTGAGACGTTGTGGCCCTCGGGTGACCGTCACGCGGCACCGGCTCGGGCGGGACCTCCGGTCGCGAGCTCGGTGGCCATCTCCTCGAGGACGAACTCGAGGTAGGCGAAGGTGCCCTCGGGTGCGTCGGCGTGCCAGACGGCCTGGCCGAGCGCGCCGAGCCGCCGCTCACCGTAGGTCCGGTACTGCCCGACCGGGGTGGACCAGCGGGTCGGGGTGAAGCTCGAGCCGTCGGCCGAGGCGCGCAGGCGGTCGTCGCTGACGAAGTCCACCAGGTCGCCCCGGTCGTCGAAGATCAGGTCGGCGCCGACGGTGTGCTCACCGTGGGTGTAGGTGCCGTGCACGCTCCGGTCGCCGATCGGCGTCCAGGTGACCGGGGCGTCGACGAGCCCGGCCGGCGCCAGGAGGCACAGGTCGTTGAACAGGGTGACGGTCTCGGCCCGGTCCATCTCGGGACCGGCGGCGTCGACCATCGGCACAATGGAGCACAGCACCACGCGCATCGTGGCGTGTCCGTCTGCCAGGACGTGCAGGACGTCGACGGGCACCCCGCGCATCGTCGCGTCGATCCAGAAGTGGCGGGTCGGTGCGGCGCCGAAGGTGTTGACCTGCTCCCCGGTGAAAGCCATCCACGGCTGGTCGGGTCCACCGCGGATGCGGCCGCTGATCCGGGCCCGGAACCCACGCACGCGCGGCTGGCCGACGGCGCCGGTCCGGCGCAGGTAGCCGGCGACCTGCGCCGGCAGCGCCGCGAGGTCGGCCTCGGTGAGCACGGCCGTGGAGGTGAGGGTCGCGACCGCCGCCTCCGCCCCGGTGCGGTATCTCGTCCGCAGGCTGCGCGGCCCCTCGGCGGACCAGCCGTGGACGACGGCGGCCAGCAGGATGACGTTGGCCACGGTGCCGGCCGCGGCATGGGTCCAGTCGGTGACGAGCAGGACCTGCGACAGCACGACCCCGACGGCGCCGAGAGCCCACCAGCGGCGTCGGCCGGCGAGCAGGCCGACTCCCGCGGCGATGACGAGCAGGCCCGCCGCCAGCCACACGAGCCCGGCGGCCGGCGCGACGTCGAGGGCGTCGACCTGAGCCAGCCCGAGCCCGGCAGCGGCGCCGATGAGGTGCACCGCGCCATGGGCGACTGTCAGGCCGCCGACGAGGGACCGGACGAGGAGCCGCTGGGAGAGGGTGCGGCGGGCGGGCGGCGGGGTCGAGGAGGCGAGGGCGGTAGGGGTGGGCGATGCCGTGGTCATGACGGGTCCTGATGGGTAGGGGAGGGTGTCGTGGTGCATACGTAAGGTATTACCTAATGTCGGGACAGAGCGGGACCATCGTCCCCGGCGCGCGGGACCTGGGTGTCGCGACGCGCCCCCGCAACCGCGCGCGAGCCCACGACGAAGGCCCCTCACCTGCGCGTCTGCGCGTGTGAGGGGCCTTGGTCCGGTGCTCCCGCGAGTGGACTCGAACCACTAACCGTCCGATTAACAGTCGGATGCTCTGCCAATTGAGCTACGCGGGATCGCGCGAGGAGATGCTACCTGATCCGCGGGGCCAGGACGCACCGCCACGGTCGGGGTGGCCGGGTGCTACAGCCCGGCTGCCTCCCTCACCCGTGCCTCGGCCGCGTCGATTGCCGCGCCGACGGTGGGGTCCGACAGGTCCACCCCGCCGGTGCCGATCACCTGCGTGAACAGCGAGCCGTCGGCCCGACGTCGCAGCACCACGCGTGCACTCTGGCCGGCCGGGACCGGGACCTGCTCGCCGTGCACCACCGAGGACTGCACCCTGTCGTGCACCGCCCGGGGCAACGCGGGGGAGTCGTCGACCAGGTGCAGGACCGTCGGCGCCGCACCGTCCACCCAGGTGACCGTCAACGCGCGGATCTCGGCGTCGAGCCGCGCCGCGTGGACGTCCGACCACGGGCGCCGCAAGGGTAGCTCGTCGACGAGCGCACGCAGACCCTCGAGGGTCGCGACAGCCCACCCGTCGGTGAGTTGGCCGACCGCCAGGGGGCGGTCGGCGCCCAGGTCGAGCCGGTCGCGGACATCGTCGGGCAGGCGCGGAGCGCGGCGGAACAGGGCCATGGCTCACGGTAACCCCGGGTAGCCTGGGCGACCGCGGGCCAGTAGCTCAGCCGGTCAGAGCAGCGGACTCATAATCCGTCGGTCGTGGGTTCAAGCCCCACCTGGCCCACCCGTGTTGGTGCGGGGCGGGCGCGCCGCCGGGGCGGTGTGCTCGAAGCAGAAGCGCCGCCGGGGGTTCAGGGCGGCGCAGAGGCGGTCGTCGACGGCGCCCCAGGAGGCCGCTCCTGAACCGATCCCATGACGCGCCGCAGGCCGTCACCCGCGCACTGACCCGAGCTGCGTGAGTGACGGACGTCACCCCGCTCGGATGTGACAACACCCGACACAGCGGTGATGTACAGGTCAGTGGGCCACGCTCCCCCGGAACGGATCTGGCGATGCAGGGGCTCACCAGACCCCACCCGATGCTCCGCAGTCACCCTCGTGCCTGCGACGCGTGGGCCGATCTCCGCGTGGGCTCCACAGGGTGGGCGTTCCGCCGCTGCAGGCATGCCAGCGGCGGAAGCCCACCCCTGCGGATCTAGGCTGTGGCCGCACTGCCCAACCCATGGCGCCTGCCCCCGGGCATCTCGTGCCACAGTGGCGCGGCGAAGTCGCGCAAGAGCAGTCGCACGAGAACAGTCAGAAGGAGGAGCGTGCCGGTCGAACGAGCTCGGCGGCAGCAGTTCCACGACCTGTTCGTCGTCATGCTGCCCGAGGTGCGCACCTGGCTACGGCGACAGGGGCTGGATCAGGATGTCGATGACGTCGCGGCGGAGGTGTTCACCGTCGTGTGGCGGCGCTGGTCGGACGTACCTCGAGAGCTCGGCGACCGGCGAGCTTGGGTCTATGGGGTTGCGCACAACAAGGTGCGGCAGGCTCGCGCCGCGAGCGCGAAGGCGCAAGACAGGTCCGCTCTGGGTGTCTTCGATCCCACGGCGCCGGGCCCCGATCCGGCCACCAGAGTGGTTGGTGACGACTGGGTTCACCGCGCACTGCAGATGCTCCCACCGTCCGAGCGTGAAGCGGTCTCCTTGACCCTCCTCGCGGACCTGAGTCCCACGCAGGCCGCGCACGCCGCGGGGTGCTCAGTCACCGCGATGACCACTCGCCTTGCTCGGGCACGAGCCCGCCTCGAACGTTTCGCCGCCAGCCAGCAGTACCAACCCGAGCCGACCGGGAGGACCCGGTGACCGACGACGCGAAAGTGGCAGACGACCTATCCGTGCTGGGTCGCCTGCTGGGGGCTCTTCCCGACCCCGACCGGCGAGACGAGTGGGACGCAGTGCGTGATGAGCTGCTCTTGGAGACGATCCTCGAGTCGGGCACCGTGAGTGTCCCGGCACTGTCCCACCCGCCACGGCCAGCTGACCGCGATCGCCGGACCGTCACGCGCCCGGCAGCACGACGGGTGACTCGTATCCGAACGTGGCGGTCCGTCGGGGCACTGTGCGCGCTCGCCGTCGTCATGACGGTCCTGGTGCCGAGCCAGGACCTTCTCGCAGCTGCCCGCGGGCCTCAGATGCTCAACTTCGCCGTAGCGAGCCCCGACGACCTGGCTGCGGGATCTGCGCCCTCTGCGAGCAACGCGTTGCTCGCTCTGGCCGGCGCCGCCCAGGGTCGTGTCGAGCCGGCGAGTGCCGGGCCGGTTCAGTACGTGGAGATCTACGGCTGGTACAGCCAACGGGACGACAAGGGCACCCAGGTGTTCCCCACCCATCTGCGCAGCTGGCTCAGCTCGGACGGATCAAGGCTCATCCGCACTGCGCGAGACGCCGCCCTGCAGGACCTCAGCTCGGCCGGGGGGCAGGTCCCGGACACGGCGGTGCCGTTCGACAAGGCCGTCGACCACCTGCCGGCAGGCTCGGTCGCCCAGGTGAGTCTCGATCACCTGCCACGAACCCCGTCCCTACTGCGTAAGAGCCTCCTGGCTGCCTCCCCGCCGGGCGCCTGCGAGAGCGTCGATCTCACGGCGCAGTGCCTGGTCCAAGGGGTCACCGCACTGCACTCGTCCTATGTCGTTCCGCCGGACCTGGACGCTGCGCTCTGGCAGGTCCTGGCAGACGACCCCGGGGTTCGCCTTCTGGGCAGCGTCATCGACCGACGCGGACGGTCGGGGGTTGCGGTTGCTTACGCGGTCCGCTGGGCGGAGCAGACGGAGATCGAGGTCCTCATCATCGACGAGCGTGACGGAGCCCTGCTGGCCACCGAGATCATGCTCTACCCCTCGGGCTCACGGGTTGCCGAGATCCGATCCCTGAGCCTGCTCCTGGACGCACGATGGGTCGAAGACATCGGAGCCCCCTGATAGATGCTTCGTCGGCGTTGCTCGACGAGTCACGGGGTGACCGCCACCATGTCCACGACGCCCTCACCGACGACGGCACTTCGCACACCACTCTGTGAGTGTTCGAGGTGGCCGCACGCGGGCGCTCGGGCACAGGGCGTCACCAGAAGCACGGTGGGGCACGGCCTTCCCTCGTTGCCGCAGTCCGCACGACACGGAACACGTCACCGGCCTCGCCGACGGTCTACCCGGAACACGGGATAGTCGGCCGCCACGGCCGCCACCTCACGCAACGTCGAGTGCCACGTGACGGACATGTGCGGGCGCGCACCCCATGCGAAGAGCAGGTAGCGGCGAACGATCGGGGCCCGCTGGTCAGCCGGGACCTCGACGAGGTGCACGGGCCGCCGCCGCCCGTGCAGGAGTAGGGCTTCCCCGCCGGCCGCCCGAGCGTTGCGGACCCAGTTCGCCTGATCACCGAGCATGGAGACCAGGTACCAGCGGGCTCGGTACGGGACGATGACGAGCGGCACCTGGATCGTCGCCCCGCTGACCCTGCCTGGCACCTCGAGCACCGCCGCGATCGGGACCAGGCGCGGTATCGGGCCGGCGGTGTACCGGCGATGGATCGCCTTGGCCTCCGCGTTGGGTCGCCCGCCTGCATACCTGGCACGCGCGCGCTCGGCACGCTCCTGACGCCGACCGCCCATCCCCCGACCTTAGGGTGCCCGGTCGCGCAGAAGGGGCGAACGAGCCAGGACATGGGCTCGCCGAGGGATGCTTCGATGAGATCACCGGCATAGCAGCGCCGCAGGCGCCACATCGGTACGAGACGGACGCCGACAAGAGCCAGATCGCCGCGGGTGGCGACGGTCCGTCTCCTGTGACCACTCACCCCTGGGAGAGCACCATCGTCGCGAGCCAGAGCGCCGAGCCGAGGGCCAGCGCGGCGACCGCTGCCCGGAACAGGCGGCGCTCGCCGGCAACGTCGCGCGCCTGGCCAAGCCGGTAGGCCGCGACGAGCAGCAAGGCGCCGCCGAGCGTGCCCGCCGCGCCCAGGATGAACGTCACCACCGTCACGTCGTGGCCACCCGCCCATCCGGGCGGGTGCCGCACGACGTCATCCGAGGTGGTCGTCGTGCCGGGCCTGCGGGTTGACGGACTGGACCGCACCGGCCACCAGGTCGCGCAGCTCCGGCGCACGGTCCTTGACGAACTGGGTCGCGCGCTGCTGGCCGTCGGCGACGACGTCCTGGACGCGTGGGTCGGCCCAGGCCCGCCTGGCCTGCTCGCGCACCGCCTCGAGCTGCCCTCGCCCGGCCCGGGTGCCCAACGCGTAACCGACCGCCCCGCCGATGAGGAGTGCCGCCTTGACCCGCATGCCCTGGTCCTTCCGTCCGTCCGTCCGGGTGTCTGCCCGGTCTGCTGCGACCAGCCTACGGTGGGCGCGTGCGGTCCGTGGGTTGAGAGATCGGTCGCACGGCGCCCGGCGGTTGCCGCTGGCGGGCCGTGACGTGGGAACATGTCGCCATGGCCATGAGAGACATCCGCGTCATCGGCGATCCCGTGCTGCGCACCCCGTGCGAGCCGATCACCGAGATCGACGCCCGTGTGCGGTCGCTCGTCGAGGACCTGCTGCAGACCGTCGACAACGATGGCCGCGCCGGCCTGGCCGCCAACCAGATCGGCGTCGGGCTGCGTGCCTTCTCGTGGAACATCGACGACGAGGTCGGCTACGTGCTGAACCCGAGGATCGTCGAGCTGTCCGAGGACGAGTACCAGGACGGCGAGGAGGGCTGCTTGTCCGTCCCGGGCCTGTGGTACCCGACCAAGCGCGCCTGGTACGCCCGCGTCGAGGGGATCGACCTCGACGGCAGGCCGGTGGTCATCGAGGGCACCGAGCTGATGGCCAGGGCCCTGCAGCACGAGGTGGACCACCTCGACGGGATGCTCTACATCGACCGCCTCGAGCGGTCGATCCGTAAGAAGGCCATGCGCGCCCTGCGCGAGCAGATGGCCTGAGGTCTCGCCGGGCCGCCCCGGTGGTGGCGCCGGGGAGCGGGATCGGGCATGCTGAACCCAGCACGCCGCGAGACCGTGCCCACCTCCCGGATCGGGATGAGGTCGTTGGGGAAGACGAACCTCGACCCGTCAGGAGGGATGACATGGCTGGTGCCATCACCCGCGGTGTTCTTTTCGTGCACTCTGCACCCCGCGCGCTCAGCCCCCACATCGAGTGGGCGGCCGGTGGCGTGCTCGGGGTCCGCGTCTCCATGGACTGGACCGACCAGCCCGCCGCACCCGGCATGCTGCGCGCCGAGGCGTCCTGGCAGGGCGTGGCCGGCACGGGAGCGCGCCTGACCTCGGCTCTGCGCGGCTGGACCCACCTGCGGTACGAGGTGACCGAGGAGGCGAGTCACGGCACGGACGGCGGCCGCTGGAGCCACACGCCCGAGCTGGGCATCTTCCACGCCCCGACGGACGTGCACGGCAACACGATGGTCCCCGAGGACCGGGTGCGCGCCGCGCTGGAGCACGCCGCCGAGCCGGAGCGGATGCGCCGCGAGCTGCACCTGGCCCTGGGCCAGGCCTGGGACGACGAGCTCGAGCCGTTCCGCTACGCCGGCGCCGGTGCGCCGGTGCGCTGGCTGCACCGCGTGGGCTGACACCGCGTGGGCTGACACCGCGTGGGCTGACACCGCGGGCGCGGGGGCTGACACCGCGTCGACTGAGCCCCGGCCATCACGCGCTCAGGCGCTGGTGACCACGAGCGCGACGTTGTGCCCGCCGAACCCGAACGAGTTGTTCACGGCGGCGATCTGGCCCTGCGGCAGCGCGCGCGAGGTGTCGCGGACGAGGTCGAGGACCAGCTCGGGGTCCGGGTCGCTGACGTTGATCGTCGGCGGTGCGGTGTGGTGGTGCACGGCGAGGACGGTGAAGATCGTCTCGAGGGCGCCCGCGCCGCCGAGCAGGTGCCCGGTCATCGACTTGGTCGCCGACAGCGCGACCCGGTCCGCGTCGTCGCCGAGCAGGGCGCGCACCCCGCGGGCCTCGATCAGGTCGCCGACGACCGTCGAGGTCGCGTGGGCGTTGACGTGCACGACGTCGGACGTGCTGATCCCCGCGTCGGCGATCGCCGCGCGCATGGCGGCGATCTGACCACGGCCCGAGGGCTCCGGGGACGTCATGTGGTAGCCGTCGGAGGACAGCCCCACGCCGGCGATCGTGGCGTAGACCCGCGCCCCGCGGGCCGCGGCGTGCGCGGCGCTCTCCAGCACGACGATCCCCGCGCCCTCGCCGAGGACGAACCCGTCCCGGCCGGTGTCGTAGGGGCGCGACGCGGTCGACGGGTCGTCGTTGCGGGTCGAGAGCGTGCGGGAGGCGGCGAACGCGGCGATCGGCATGGGGTGGATGGCGGCCTCTGCACCACCGGCGACGACGACGTCGGCCCGGCCGCTGCGGATCATGTCCACGGCGTAGCCGATGGCCTCGGCGCCGGAGGCGCAGGCCGAGACCAGGGCATGGGCGCCGGCCCTGGCGCCGATCTCCAGCTCGACGTAGGCAGCGGGGGAGTTGGGCATGAGCATGGGCACGGTCATCGGCAGGACGCGACGGGCTCCCTTGTCCTTGAGGGTGTCCCAGGCGTCCAGGATCGTCTGGATGCCGCCGATCCCCGAGGAGACGACGACGCCGAGCCGCTCGGGCTCGAGCACGGGTGCGCCGGCGTCGGCCCAGGCCTCGCGGGCGGCGATCATCGCGTACTGGGCCGACGGGTCCATCCGCTTGGTCTCGGGGCGCGGCAGCACGTCGATCGCCGGCACGGCCAGCGAGGCGGCGAACGACACGGGGATGCCGTAGCGCTCGGCCCAGTCGTTGTCCAGCGAGCGCGCGCCGGAGGTTCCGGCCAGGGCGGCGCGCCAGGTGCTGGCCACGTCCCCGCCGAGCGGGGTGGTCGCGCCGAGACCGGTGACGACGACGTCGGGTGCTGGGCTCACAGGTCCTCCTGGGCGGGTGGTGGTTCGGTGGGGGTCGGGGCCCGCTGGTGCGGGCCCCGACCCCCGATCGGGCTCGATCAGGCCTGGGCGCCGGTGATGAACGACACGGCGTCGCCCACGGTGGCGAGGTTCTTGACCTCGTCGTCCGGGATGCGCACCGAGAACTTCTCCTCGGCGAGCGTGACGATCGTCATCATCGACAGGGAGTCGATGTCGAGGTCGTCGGTGAAGGACTTCTCGAGCGAGACGGAGTCGGTGGGCAGCCCGGTCTCCTCGCTGACGATCTCGGCCAGGCCGGCCAGGATCTCCTGCTCGCTGTACGCCATCGTGGTGTCTCCTCGGGTGGTGGTGGTGGGCGGCACCCGGTCGGGCACCGTGTCTGTCGGGTCGTGCGGTCAAGGTCGAACCGGTGGGTGGACCCCGCCGTGCTCAGGGTAGGACGACGACCTGCGCCGCATAGGCAAGGCCGGCACCGAAGCCGATCTGCAGGGCGACGGCGCCGTGCGGCGCCAGACCCTCGCGCAGCAGGCGCTCGGTGGCCAGGGGGATCGAGGCCGAGGACGTGTTGCCGGTCTCGGCGATGTCCCGCGCCACCACGACGGTGCCCGGGAGCTTGAGCTGCTTGATCATCTGGTCGATGATCCGCATGTTGGCCTGGTGCGGGATGAAGGCCTCGACCTGCTCGGGGGTGACGCCGGCGGCGACCATCGCGCGTGCCGCCACCCCGGCCATCTGGAACGAGGCCCACTTGAAGACGCTCGCGCCCTCCTGGCGCAGGGTCGGCCACGCGGCCTGCTGCTCGAACGCCTCCTTCCAGGAGTGCGTCTGGGTGATCAGCGAGGCCTGGCCGCCGTCCGATCCCCAGACGGTCGGGCCGATCCCGGGCGTGTCGGAAGGGCCGATGACGACCGCTCCGGCGCCGTCGCCCAGCAGGAACGAGATGGAGCGGTCGGTCGGGTCGATGAAGTCGCTCATCTTCTCCGCGCCGATGACCAGCACGTGGCGCGCAGCCCCGGACCGGACCAGCGCGTCGGCCTGGGCGACCCCGTAGGAGTACCCGGCGCACGCGGCGGACAGGTCGTAGGCGGCGGCCGGGGTGGCGCCGACCCGGTCGGCCACGAGGCACGCCCCGGCCGGGGTCTGGTGGAAGTAGGTCGTCGTGGCCAGGAGCACCGCGTCGATGTCGGTGCCGGTCAGGCCGGCATCGGCGATCGCGGCGATGCTCGCCTCGACGGCCAGGTCGATGACGTCGGTGCCCGCCGCCGCGCGTCGGCGGGTGACGATCCCCGTGCGCTGGCGGATCCACTCGTCGGAGGAGTCGATCGGCCCGGCGACGTCGTCGTTGGTCACCGTCAGCTCGCCGCGCACCCCCCCGATGCCAAGGATGCGGGTGTGGGCCGGTCCGGTGGCCTGGGTGAGGACGGGTCGGCTCACGCGGAGTGCTCCTCGCTGCTGGGGGCGCTGGTCTGGCCGTGCTGGGCGTGCCGTGCGACGAGCTCGCGGGCGGCCGCCAGGTCGTCCGGCGTCCGGACCGCGACCGTCTCCACGCCCGGCAGGGTACGCCGTGCCAGGCCCGTGAGCACCCCTGCCGGGGCGAGCTCGACCAGACCGGTGACCCCCATCCCGAGCAGCGTCTGCTGGCACAGGTCCCAGCGGACCGGCGCCACCACCTGGGCGACGAGCCGCTCGAGCACCTGGACCCCGGTGGTCCCCGTCGGGTAGGCGGTGCCGTCGGCGTCGGACAGCAGCGCGACGGTGGGGGAGGCGGCCGGCCAGCCGGACGCGACCGCGGCGAACTCGTCGGCGGCCACCTGCATGTAGGGCGTGTGGAAGGCGCCGGCCACCTGCAGCGGGATGACCCGTGCCCGTGCCGGCGGGTTCTCGGCCAGCCGGGACATCGCAGCCGTCGACCCGGCGGCGACCACCTGACCGCCCCCGTTGACGTTGGCCGGGTAGGCGCCTGCGGCGCTGATGGCGGCCTGCACCTCGGCGGGGTCGCCACCGACGATGGCGGTCATCCCGGTCGGCTCGAGCGCCGCGGCACGGGCCATCGCGCGGGCCCTGGCGGTGACGAGCGCCACCGCGCCCTCGTCGGTGAGCACCCCTGCCAGCGCCGCGGCGGCCAGCTCGCCGACCGAGTGCCCAGCGGTCACTCCCGCGACGCTCGCGGCGTCGGCGCCGTCCAGCAGCGCGCGCAGGGTCACCAGCGAGGCCGAGACGATGAGCGGCTGGGCGACGGCCGTGTCCCGGATCGTCTCGGCGTCCGAGGTGGTGCCGTGCGCCAGCAGATCGATGCCTGCGGCCTCGGCGAACCCCACCAGGCGCTGCGCCACGCCGGGCACCTCGAGCCACGGGCGGAGGAATCCGGGCGTCTGGGAGCCCTGTCCCGGGCACACGATGGCGAGCACCCGTCCACTGTGCCGGTCCGGAGCCCGTTGCCCGGGCTACGACGCCTACGAACCTCGGCCAGGCTCCTTGTACGGAACCTACAAGGGAGTGCTGCGCAGCCCGTCGAGCCGCCCGAGCGACAGGGCCGTCTGCAGGACGTAGGCCTCGCGCGCGTCGAGCGGGTCCCAGCCGGTGACCTCGGCCACCTTGCGCAGGCGGTAGCGCACCGTGTTGGGGTGAACGTAGAGCACCCTGGCCGCGGCCTCGAGCGAGCGGCCGTGCTCCACATGGGCCGAGAGCGTGTCGAGCAGCGACCCACCGGCCGCGACCAGCGGACGGTAGGCCTGGTCGATGAGCGTGCGGCGCGCCACGGCGTCGCCGACCAGCACCCGCTCCGGCAGCAGGTCATCGGCCAGCACCGGGCGGGGGGCGTGCGGCCACGCGGCGGCGGCCGCGAGCCCGGCCAGCGCCGCCGCGGCGGAGCGTCCGGCGTCGGCGACGGTCGGTACCGAGGGGCCGAGCACGACCGGGCCGGGGCCGAACCGGGCGGCCAGGCCGCGTGCCGCGGCGCGCAGGTCACCATCCCCGCCGAGCACGACGACCAGACGGTCGCCCTGGATCCCCACGAGCGCGTCGTCGGCGGCGCGGCGCGTGGCGCGGCGCATCTCTGCCGCCCGGACCTCGTCGAGCGGGGCGGAGAGGGTGCCGACCATGACGAGCGCGCTGCCGTGGCCGCTCCAGCCGAGCGCCGCGATCCGCGAGCGCAGGGCGTCGTCGTCGTCCCCGCGGACCAGGGCGTCCACGACCAGTGCCTCGAGCCGGGCGTCCCAGGCGCCACGCACCTCGGCCGCCCGGGCGTAGACCTCGGCGGCGGAGAACGCCACCTCGCGCGAGTAGCGCAGCACGGCCTCGCGCAGGTCGCGCTCGGTGCCGGGTGCGGCGAGCCGGTCGGAGTGGTCCTCGACCACCTCGACGATGAGCCGCACGAGCTGGAGGGTGTGCTGCAGCGAGATCGAGCGGGTCAGCTCGGGGGGCGCCGAAGCGAAGATCTCGCCGGCGCCGTGCGGCGGGGTGCTGGGATCGGAGAACCAGGTGATGAACGAGGAGATGCCGGCCTGGACCACCAGGCCCACCCAGGAGCGGTCCTCCGCAGGCAGCGCGCGGTACCACGGCAGGTTCTCGTCCAGCCGGCGCATGGCCGCGGCGGCGAGCAGACCCGACCCGTCGTGCAGGCGGCGCAGGGTGTGCGCCTGGTCGCGCTGCGCCGGGGTGGCCATGGCAGCGAGCATAGGCGGATCCGGCCGGGGGACAAGGCCCGATGAGGTCATGGTGTTGTCGGGAGTCCACAACTCGCCGGATCGCCCCGCCGGCTCGCTGAGACGCGTCGGATGTCTCTCGGGTGCGACGGGTCAAACGCGGCTATGGTCGGAGTCATGGCTCTGCTCGCACGGCTCCGCCGGCTCTTTCGGCATCCCGTGTCGGCGTCCACCGTGGGGGTCCGGCGGGTCAGTCCCTCCCACCACGGCGACACGACACGCGAGGATGCTCTGCGCTCGCGGTTGAACCACGACCCCAACGATGCCGTGGCCTTCGCCGGGCTCGCCGAGATCGTCCGGCGGCGGGCGGCCGAGGTCGCGGAGGACGGCGACCCGCTGACCGCACCGCTGGACGACGCCGAGCGGCAGCGTGCCGCCGACCTGGCAGTCTGGGCGTTGGCCGAGGAGATGGCCGGCCACCCGCGCGCCTGGTACCCGCTCGTCGAGCTGGCCCGGCTGTCGGTCCGGGACGACCGCGAGGGAGCGTTGCGGCGGCTGGCGACTGCTGCCGAGCGCGACCCCTCCGGCCAGGCGCTCATCGGCGGTCTGGGCGTGCTGCGCGAGGCCGGCCTGCCGGTCGAGGCGCTCGGCCTGGGGGTCGGCCACTGGCGCGTGCGGGACCACCAGCCCCAGGTGGCCCGACACCTCGTGCTGGCCGCCATCGAGGCCGACCGCCCGCTGGAGGCCAGGCACCACCTCGACGCGCTCGACCTGCACCCCGACCGGGTGGCTACGGCCGCCCTGCGCGCCGAGCTCGAACCCATGGTGGCCAGGGCCGCGCGGCCCTCGCCCTCGGCCTGACGCACCGAGCGCCCGGACACCGGCCCCGGACAGTACGACGCCCGGCGGACCGAGGGTCCGCCGGGCGTCGTCGTCGTGGGGTCAGGAGTCCCCGCCCGCCGAGCCTGACGTGCCGGCCCGGACGTCGTGCAGCTGGTAGCGCTCGATGGCCTGGGCTGCGGCGTCCGGGGCGACCTCCCCACGGCGGGCGAGCTGCTGGAGCACGCGCACAGCGGTCGAGGGTCCGTCGATCTTGAAGTGCCGGCGGGCCGCGGCACGGGTGTCGGAGAAGCCGAAGCCGTCCGCGCCGAGCGTGGCGTAGTCGCCGGGGATCCATTGGCGCACCTGGTCGACGACGAGGTGGTCGTAGTCGCTGGTGGCGACGAACGGACCGGCGGCGTGGGCGAGCTTGGCGGTGAGGTAGGCCGTGCGGGGATCCTCGGTCGGGTGCAGGAAGTTGTGCTTCTCGGCGGCGAGGCCGTCGCGTCGCAGCTCGTTCCACGACGTCACCGACCAGACGTCGGCGCGCACCCCCCAGTCCTGCGCGAGCAGGTGCTGGGCCTCCAGCGCCCACGGCACCCCGACGCCCGAGGCGAGGATCTGGGCCCGCGGGCCCTCACCCTGCGCCACCGAGATCCGGTGGATCCCGCGCAGGATGCCCTCGACGTCGACGTCCTGCGGCTCGGCCGGCTGGATCATCGGCTCGTTGTAGACCGTGAGGTAGTACATGACGTCCGGGTCGCGCCCGTCGTCGCCGTACATCCGCTGCAGACCGTCGCGCACGATGTGACGGATCTCGTACCCGTAGGCCGGGTCGTAGTGGATGACCGCCGTGTTGGTGCCGGCCAGCAGCGGGGAGTGTCCGTCGGCGTGCTGAAGGCCCTCGCCGGTCAGCGTGGTGCGACCGGCCGTCGCGCCGATGATGAACCCGCGGGTCATCTGGTCCCCGGCGGCCCAGAACTGGTCGCCGGTGCGCTGGAAGCCGAACATCGAGTAGAAGATGTAGAACGGCACCATCGGCTGGCGGTGCGTCGCGTAGGCCGTCCCGACCGCCTGGAAGGCGGCGGCGGAGCCGGCCTCGTTGATCCCCGTGTGCAGGATCTGACCCTGCTCGGACTCCTTGTAGGAGAGCATGAGCTCGCGGTCGACGGCGAGGTAGTGCTGGCCTTGGGTGTTGAAGATCTTGGCCGTGGGGAAGATCGAGTCCAGCCCGAAGGTGCGGGCCTCGTCCGGGATGATCGGCACGATCCGGTTGCCGAAGTCCTTGTCCTTGATGAGGTCCTTGAGCAGCCGGACGAAGGCCATCGTCGTCGCCACACTCTGCTGGCCCGAGCCCTTGGCCAGGACGTCGTAGACCTTGGCGTCCGGCAGGGTGACCGGGACGTGGTCAGAGCGTCGCTCCGGCACGTAGCCGCCGAGCGCACGACGGCGCTCCTGCAGGTAGCGGATCTCCGGCGCGTCGGGGCCAGGGTGGTAGTACGGCGGGACGTAGGGGTTGGCCTCGAGCTCGGAGTCGCTGATCGGGATGTGGAGCGTGTCGCGCAGGGACTTGAGGTCGTCGATCTTCAGCTTCTTCATCTGATGCGTGGAGTTGCGGCCGGCGAAGCCCGACCCCAGGCCGTAGCCCTTGATGGTGTGGGCCAGGATGACGGTCGGCTGCCCGGTGTGCGCCATCGCGGCGGTGTAGGCCGCGTAGATCTTGCGGTAGTCGTGCCCGCCGCGCTTGAGCGCCCAGATCTCGTCGTCGGTCATCTTCTCGACCAGCTGCTTGGTGCGCGGGTCGCGGCCGAAGAAGTGCTCCCGGACGAAGGCGCCGTCGTTCGCCTTGAACGTCTGGAAGTCGCCGTCCGGCGTGGTGTTCATGAGGTTGACCAGCGCGCGGTCCTTGTCGGCGTTGAGCAGGATGTCCCACTCGCGGCCCCAGATCACCTTGATGACGTTCCAGCCGGCGCCGCGGAACTGTGCCTCGAGCTCCTGGATGATCTTGCCGTTGCCCCGAACCGGGCCGTCGAGCCGCTGCAGGTTGCAGTTGACGACGAAGGTGAGGTTGTCCAGCTGCTGCTGCGCGGCGAGCTGGAGCATGCCCCGGCTCTCCGGCTCATCCATCTCGCCGTCACCGAGGAAGGCCCAGACGTTCTGCTGGCTGGTGTCCTTGATCCCGCGCAGGTGCAGGTAGCGGTTGGTCCACGCCTGATAGATCGCCGAGGCCGGGCCCAGACCCATCGAGACGGTGGGGAACTCCCACAGGTCGGGCATGAGGCGCGGGTGGGGGTAGGAGGACAGCCCGCCGGCCGGCGCGGAGACCTCCTGGCGGAAGCCGTCGAGCTGCTCAGCCGTCAGCCTGCCCTCGACGAAGGCGCGGGCGTAGACGCCGGGGGCCGCGTGGCCCTGGAAGTAGATCTGGTCGCCGCCGCCGGGGTGATCCTTGCCGCGGAAGAAGTGGTTGAGCCCGACCTCCATGATCGTCGCGACCGACGCGTAGGACGAGATGTGGCCGCCCACGCCGATCTCCGGGCGCTGGGCACGGGTGACCATGACGGCGGCGTTCCACCGGATGAGGCGCCGGTAGGCACGCTCCATGACCTCGTCACCGGGGAAGTAGGGCTCCTCGTGCACGCCGATGGTGTTGACGTACGGGGTGTTGACCGACGTCGGGATCGCGACGTTGCGCTCGCGGGCGCGCTTGAGCAGGCTCAGCAGCACGTAACGGGCCCGGGGTCCGCCCCGTTCGGACAACAGGTCGTCGAACGACTCGAGCCACTCGCCGGTCTCCTCGGGATCGATGTCCGGGACCTGGCTGAGCAGTCCGTTGATCAGCGGTCCCGTCGTGTCACTCGCAGCCACCAGCAACCTCACCTCTCGTCAGCACCGCCCAAGGGGCCCGGCGGGCCCCGACGACTCTGTGCTCGGGTCGGAGCGTGCGGCAGAGATTCCGCGCACTGTCCTGGGACCATTGTCCGACCTTTCAGGCCAGAAAGTCACACCGAGCCCTCGGTGATCTGCGCGACAGGGCGTCGGTGCGCGGGATCCACCGCGCCACAACGACCTCTTGCCGCGACCAGGGGGGATGGTGTGGGCTACCTTGGGGACGCTGCCCCGTAGGGGGTGGCCCCAGCAGCGGCCCCGCCGCTGCCCTGACGAGAGGAACGACGCACCAGTGGGATCGACCGCGGCGCCGCAGGGTGTCCAGGACGGGTCCGGGGCCGAGCGGCTCGGCTTCGCGGCAGGGCAGGTGGTCCAGGAGTTCGGCTGGGGCGACGACGTCGACGACGCCTTGCGCTCGGGCATCGAGGGGATCATCGGCTCCGAGCTCGTCGACGAGGACTTCGACGACGTCACAGACGGGGTCATCCTGTGGTGGCGCGACGACGACGGCGACCTCACCGATGCGCTCGTCGACGTGCGTGCCGCGCTCGACGACGGCGGGCTCATCTGGTTGTTCACCCGCAAGGCCGGTCGGGACGGCCACGTCGGGCACAGCGAGATCGAGGAGGCCGCGACGACCGCCGGCCTGCACGCCACCAGCACCCTTGCGATCGCCCCGGACTGGTCGGCGTCCCGGCTCGGCACCCGGAGCAGAGGACGCTGAGCCTGACGCCGCCCGGCCCGGGTGACCTCGCGCCGGAGCTCGTCCTGCCGGACACCCACGGCACACCGGTCTCCCTGACCGCCCTGCGAGGCGGCCCCGTCGCCCTGGTCTTCTTCCCGTTCGCCTTCTCCCGGACCTGCACCGATGAGCTGCGCGAGCTGCGCGACAACCTCGAGGACTTCGAGGCCGCGGGGGTGAGGGTGTTCGCCGTCTCCTGCGACCCGATGTTCACCCAGCGCGCCTGGGCGGAGCAGGAGGGGTTCGGTTTCGACCTGCTTTCGGACTTCTGGCCGCACGGCGCGGCGGCCGCCGCCTACGGAGTCTTCGACGAGGCGGGCGGGAACGCCCTGCGTGGCTCGTTCCTCGTGGACGCCGACGGCATCGTGCGCTGGAGCGTGGTCAACCCGCGCGGTCGGGCCCGAGACCTCGGCGCCTACCGTGCTGCGCTCGCCGCCCTGTGATGCCCACCGTTGCGGCAGTTGTCGCCGCGGACGAGCCGTGGGGCACGGCCCGCCGCTAGGCTGGGCGGCCGTCGGGCCTGTAGCTCAGTTGGTCAGAGCGCCGCGCTTACACCGCGGAGGTCGTCGGTTCGAGACCGGCCGGGCCCACCCCCGAGCGGTAGCGTGCGGACCGTGACCGCAACGCTCGCCGACGTCATCGCCCTGCTGGACCGCCGCTACCCGCCCTCGACGGCGGAGAGCTGGGACGCGCCAGGGACGGTCTGCGGCGACCCCGACCAACCGGTCGAGCGGGTGCTCTTCGCCGTCGACCCCACGGCAGCCGTGGTCGACGAGGCGCTGACCTGGGGGGCGGACCTGCTGGTCACCCACCATCCGCTCTTCCTGCGCGCCGTCCACTCGGTGGCGGCCACGAGCTACAAGGGCGCGCTGGTGCACCGGCTCGTCCGTGGCGGGTGCGCGCTGCACGCGGCCCACACCAACGCCGACGTCGCGGCCGGTGGGGTTGCCGAGGCCCTGGCCACGGCCGTGGGACTGGTGGATCTCGTCCCCCTGACGCAGACCGGGATCGGACGGATGGGCCGGCTGCCGGTGCCGATGAGCCTGCGCCACTTCGGCGAGAAGGTCGCCGCCGCGTTGCCTGCCACCGAGCACGGGGTGCGGCTGGCCGGCGACCCGGACGGCCTGGTGGCCACCGTCGCGGTCGTCGGCGGCTCGGGGGACTCGCTGTTCGACGCCGTGCGCGACGCGGGCGCCGACGCGTACCTCACGGCCGACCTGCGGCACCACCCGGCCTCCGAGCTGCGCGAGCGGGCCACCTTCGAGGCCCGCAGCACCGACCCTCGGCACGGCAGACCGGCCCTGGTGGACGTCTCCCACGCCGCGAGCGAGTGGCCGTGGCTCGCCGGGGCGGCGGCCGCCCTGGAGCGTGACCTGGAAGCCCTCCGGCCGGGCACTACGGTGGTCACGCGGGTGAGCACCCTGCGCACCGACCCGTGGACCGCGCGGATCGCCTCACCAGACCCGACGCCTGCACCCGGAGGACCCGACCTGTGACCACCGCCCCCGTGGCCGACCAGCTGCGACTCCTCGAGGTCCAGGCCCTGGACACCCGCACCCAGCAGCTCGCCCACCAGCGCCGCAGCCACCCGGCGCACGCGCGCGTAGCCGAGCTGGCCGCGCAGGTGGCCGACCTCGAGTCCGCCGTGGTCACCTCGCGCACGGCCGCCGGTGACCTGCGCCGCGAGCTGGCCAAGGCCGAGGCCGACGTCGAGCAGGTGCGCAGTCGTGCGACGCGCGACCAGGCCCGGATGGACTCTGGCGCCGCCTCGGTCAAGGACGTCCAGGCGCTGGCCCTCGAGCTCGAGGCCCTCGGCCGGCGCCAGGAGGCACTCGAGGAGATCGAGCTGGACGTCATGGAGCGGCTCGAGGCGCACGAGACGGCGCTGGCCGGCGTCACGCGGGCGCGCGACGAGCTGCTCGCTACCCACCAGACCGCCGTCGACGACCTCGCGGCTCAGCTGGCCGTCCTCGACGGGGAGACCGCCGCCGTAGCCACCGAGAGGGCCACCCGGGTCCAGGGGCTCGACGCCGGCCTCGTCGCGCTCTACGAGCGGTTGCGCGAGCAGCTCGGTGGGCTCGCCGTCGCCCCGCTGCGCGGCCGGCGCTGCGAGGGCTGCCGCCTCGAGCTCAACCCCAGCGACGTGGCGCACCTCAACGCCGCCGAGCCGGAGCAGGTCGGCCGGTGCGAGGAGTGCGGCCGGATCCTCGTGCGTGGGGCGCCCGTCGTCCGGTGAGCACACCCCTCGCGCGGTGGCGCACGCCCGCGGGGCGCCCCTGATGGACCACGACGACGCGCTGACCCTCGTCGTGGTCCGGCACGGCCAGACGCCGATGACGGTGACCGGCGCCTACTCCGGGTCCTCGGTGCCCGGCCCCGGCCTCACGGCGGCGGGCCGCGTCCAGGCGGCCCAGGCCGCCGATCTCGTGGTCCGGATCGGGCGCTCGGCCTGGCCGGAGCTGGCGCACCCCGGTGCGGTGCTCGCCTCGCCGATGGTGCGCGCCGGCGAGACCGCCGCCGCCGTCGGGCGCCGAGTCGGCCTGCCCGTGGAGATCGAGCCCGCGCTGGCGGAGGCGGACTTCGGTGCGTGGGAGGGGCTGACGGCCGCGGAGATCGACCTCGGCTGGCCCGGCCACCTGCGGCGCTGGCACCTCGAACCGGAGCTGCGTGCCCCGGGCGGGGAGTCGCTGGTGGACGTCGGCGTGCGGGTGCGCCCGGTGCTCGACGCGCTGGTCGCGGGCGGGCCGGGCCGCACCGTCGTCGCCGTGACCCACTCGATCACCACGCGGGTGGCGGTCGGCCTGGTGCTCGGTGCGCCGCCGACCACCTGGTCGCGGGTCCGGGTGGGTCCCGGCACCGTGAGCATCCTGCGGCTGCGGCCGGCCGGGGACCACGAGGTCCGCGTCGTGGGGATGCCGCCGGGCCGCTGAGGCCTGGCACCCCGCCGGCGCCCCGCCGGTGCCCCCTGGATCGCCGGTCTGAGGCGAGATCGCCGGTTTGAACGGGCGATCTCGCGACGAGCCAGCGAACCCGCGTGAGCCTGATACCCGGGCTTCTCCAGCTCAAAGGCAGCACGTCGGCCGGGTGCGACGATCGCCCGGTGCTCGACCGCTGCGGTGGCGCAGCCCCGGAGGGGCGCCCACTCAGTCGCGGGTGACGAGCCAGAGCACGCTCATGCCGCGCTCCACGGTCACCTCGACGCCCAGCCCGGGGAGCTCACCGGCGGCGGACGCCAGCGCGCCCACCGTTGTCGGGAGTGGCTCCGAACGGTGCAGCAGGTGCCCGGTGAGCAGGCCCCGGGTGTGCTTCGCCTCGTGCGAGACGACGCTGCGCACCCCGCCGCGCTCCCGCAGCACCCGCACCGCGACCCGGTGCGCGCCGACCGGGGGCGTCCACGCTGCCTGGTAGGCGGCCGAGCGGCAGTCGACCACGAGACCCCCGTCGGCCACCGCGTCAAGCTCTGCCGCCAGCGGCCGGCGCCAGAACGACGCGAGCGGGCCGGCGCAGGGCAGATCCGTGCCCATCGACAGCCGGTAGGCGGGCACCCGGTCGCGCGGTGCGAGCACGCCCCACAGCGCCGAGACCGTCCGCACCGAGCGCTGCGCCCGGCGCAGCGCCGTGCCGTGCAGGTCCGCGAACCCGGCGGCCGCGTACAGCACCCCGGTGTAGACCGAGCGCGCCTCGGCCGTCGGAGAGCGGCGCAGGGCGAGGTTGCGGTCGACGTCGCCGGACGCCCGCGCCCCGACCCCGAGCACGGCCGCGGCGTCGGGCCGGGCGCTGGCCCGCACCAACGCCTCGAGCACGGTCTCCCGGGACGCGGTCAACCCGGGATGGCTCAGCATCGCCAGGTCCAGAGGTCCGCCGGAGGTCGGTGCTGTCTTGCTCTCGGACGGTGGCAGGAGCAGGAGCACGCCCCGACTCTAGGCTGGCGCGCCCCTCGCCGGTGCCACCCGCGAGGTAACGGGGCTACCCTGGGCGGGCGGATGAGTCGGCCAGGCGGCCGCGTCGGGGGTGGGTAACCACCCCCGCCGAGGAACGTCCGGGCTCCGTAGAGCGAGGTGGTGGGTAACACCCACCCGGGGTGACCCGCGGGAAAGTGCCACAGAGAGAAGACCGCCACGACGGCTCGGACCTGGTCCGGGACGGCGCGGTAAGGGTGAAACGGTGGTGTAAGAGACCACCAGCGCACCGGGCGACCGGTGCGGCTCGGTAAACCCCACCTGGAGCAAGGCCAGACAGGGAGCGTTCGAGGGCTGCTCGCCCGAGCTCCCGGGTAGGCCGCTGGAGGCGTGCGGCAACGTACGTCGTAGAGGGATGGCCGCCACCCGCGCGAGGGCAAACCGCGCGCGGGGACAGAACCCGGCGTATCGGCCGACTCATCCGCCCTGAGGGGGCTGACCTGCGGAAATGCTGGTCCGCGCCCTCGGCGGTCCGCAGAGAGTCCGCAAGAGCCGCAGGAGGCGACTCTGCAGGAGTCCCGAGGACGACGTCCATTGCCTCCTTGGTGCGGTCGTCCGAGTCCGGCCACAGGTGGCTGTAGGTGTCCAGCGTCTCGACCGCCGACGTGTGCCCGAGCCGGTCCTGGACCGTCTTCACGGGTTCACCATGCCTGCCTGGACCAGCTGGGTGCCTGCAGCGTCACGG
>Ga0105047_10000698_pt1 | contig 58051 bp, 38 predicted proteins | sample MAT04_FD_78384 | JGI IMG/M metagenome (GOLD analysis project Ga0105047, IMG submission 78384) | Freshwater microbial communities from Lake Fryxell liftoff mats and glacier meltwater in Antarctica - MAT-04 (megahit assembly) | ecosystem: Environmental > Aquatic > Freshwater > Ice > Liftoff... | reverse complement strand
TGCACGATGACCGTGATCTGGCCGTAGCGCAGACCGTTGAGCGCCTGCAGAATCTCTTGCAGCACGTTCGCCGGCACAGGCTCTGTGTCGAGCGATGCAGTCGAACTGGCGATTGAATTCATCGTCTGACTCCTGACTATGGCGCTGGCGGATGACGCTCCGTCGGACCGGGGAGAGTTGGCTCCCGCGGCTATCTGGCAACTCACACTGGCGATTCCCTAAATCACATAATCCTGATCCGGCGTGAACACGCGGGCCGTTCGTGGCCGCACATGGACCTGATCGCCGACGCGTAATGCGAGCACCATGGCCCGATCGCGCATCAGGTCCACACTGAGTTCAATCCCGAATTCGTCCGATGTGACTCGCACCTTCTGCACGGCCCCAGCGGGATTCACCTGAACCACGCGCCCGGGCAGCGACAGGGGCGATGCCACACGGTCGATTTCTAATTCATGCGGCCGGACATAAGCAGTCGCCGTGCGCGAGTCGGCATGGGCATAAGCGGCGATGTCCATGGTGAACGGCCCGACTTCAGCCCGGCCGCTCTGCACGCGGCCGTGAAAAACGTTCACGTTGCCAAGAAAGTCCAGGACGAAGGGGGTCGCCGGGTGATCGAAAACTTCTTGCGGGCTACCGATCTGTTCGACGTTGCCCTGCCGCATCACGACCACTTGATCCGCAACTTCAAACGCCTCTTCCTGATCGTGCGTGACGAACAGCGTCGTTACATGCATCTCTTCATGCAGCTTGCGCAACCAGGTCCGCAACTCTTGCCGGACCTTGGCATCCAGCGCGCCGAACGGTTCATCGAGCAGTAACAATTTGGGTTTCACTGCGAGCGCGCGAGCCAAGGCGACTCGTTGCCGCTGACCGCCGGATAACTCCGAGGGATAGCGTCCGCCAAGGCCTTCGAGCCGGACGAGCTTCAGCAATTCCGAGACACGGTCACGGACTTCGGGTTTGGGCGTCGAGCGGACGCGCAGACCGAAGGCGATGTTCTCGAAGACCGTCATGTGACGGAATAGCGCGTAATGCTGGAACACGAAGCCGATATCGCGTTCGCGGGCCGCGCGCCGCGTCACGTCCTCATCTTGAAACAGGATCACGCCGGAATCGGCATGATCCAGGCCGGAGATGATCCGCAAGAGTGTTGTCTTGCCGGAACCGGATGGGCCGAGTAACGCCGTCAATTGACCGGTGGGAACCGTCAGGCTGACATCGTTCAACGCGGTAAACGCGCCGTAGCGTTTGATGATGTTTTCTACACGGATGCTCATGGGGTCGCTCCTTCTGTCGTCGCGGCATTGACCGACCGCTGCGACCAGTATTCGAGAATGAGTTTCAGCACCAGCGTCGCCAGCGCGATCAGTGTCAGGACTGCTGCCACGGCGAACGCACCGGGGTTGTTGTATTCCTGGTACAGCTTCTCCACCCGCAACGGCATCGTGTCGCTTTCCCCGGCGATGTGGCCCGAGACGACATACACGGCCCCGAATTCGCCGATGGCCCGCGCGTTGCATTGAATCATGCCGAACAAGAGCGCCCATTTGATATTCGGCAGCGTCACCCGCCAAAACATCTGCCACGGACTCGCCCCCAGGCTCACCGCCGCCAGTTCTTCATCGCTGCCGAGGGCCTGCATTAGTGGGATCAACTCGCGGGCCACGAAGGGAATCGTGACAAACGTTGTCGCCAGTACCAGTCCCGGCCAGGCGAAGATGATTTTCATCCCATGATCACGCAAAAATTCGCCCAGGTAACCTTGCAGGCCGAAAATCAGGACGAAGCAGAGACCGGCCACGACCGGTGAAACGGCAAAGGGGAGATCCAGCATCGTGATCAGCAGCGTACGGCCGGGAAACTGGAACTTTGTCAGGCACCACGCCGCTGCGATGCCGCATAAGGTATTCACCATCACGGCGATCGGCGCGACGGTGAAGGTCAGCCAGATGGCATGCAACGTATCCTCATCGTCCAGCAGATTCGCGCGGAGCGCTTCCCAGCCTTCCGACATCGCCTGCACGAAGACATAGACCACCGGGACGATGATGATCCAGGTGGTGATCAGCACGGCGGAGACGATGAGAATCGCCTTCAGCCACAACGGCTCTTCCGCGTTAAGGCGGACGGCCGTTCGTTTGAGTCGACTGGCATTAGGATGCATAACGCCGGCTCCTTGCTTCGAGCCAGTTGATCAGTCCCAAAGAACCAATCGATCCGATGAGGAGTACCGTGGCAATGGCGGTCGCTTCGGCGTAGGCGAATTCATCCAGCCGCGCGACAATCAGCACCGGCGCGATTTCCGTCCGATACGGCATATTGCCGGAGACGAACACCACCGAGCCGAATTCCCCCAAGCCCCGTGCGAACGCGAGGGCGAAACCAGTCATCAGGCCGGGCCAAACAGACGGCAGCAGCACCCGCAGGAATGTTTGCCAGCGGGAAGCCCCCAGCGAAGACGCCGCTTCTTCAATGTCTGCGTCCAGACTTTCCAGCACCGGCTGCACAGTTCGCACCACGAACGGCAGGCCGAGAAACACCAGAACCAGCACAATCGCGGTTTGCGAATACGCGCCTTGAATACCGAGCGGCACGAGATATTGGCCAAACCAGCCCGACTTCACATACAAGCTCGAATAGACCAGTCCGGCGACAGCGGTGGGCAAGGCGAATGGCAAGTCGATCATGGCATCCAGCACACGCCGTCCGGGAAAGGAATATCTCACCAGCACCCAGGCGATCAACAACCCGCAGAGGACTGCGATTGCGGCCGCCACGGCGGAGGCACCAAAGGTGACGGCATACGCCGACCGGGCGCGGGCCGACCAGGCAGCCGCCAGAAATCGATGGGGACCAAGCGTCGCCGCTTTGACCACGCAGGCTGCCAGCGGCAACACGAGCAATGCCATCAACCAGATCACTGTTACCGATAATGCCGGGCCGAAGCCCGGTAGCGGTGAACGAAAATTCCGACGAAACATAAAGCCTCCCGAGGACGGGTCAGCGGTTAGACAGTGACCACAAGAGAACAGTGAGAGAGAAACCGACGGGCCGAAACCGTCGGTTCTCCGCATCCGAAATTAGAACTCACCCACAATTTCGCCACCGCCCGGCGTCACCAAGCCGATGAACGTGTTGAAGTTGATGTTCTCGCTGATGAACCGGACCGCACCGTCGCCCAGAGTGAAGTGCGCGCCGCCCGTATGGAACGAGTAGGGCGAACTGGTCCCATGCACGCCGAACGCGATGGGTGTCGTGTACGGGTACGGGGTCAAAGCGCCGACGTCATACCCGTTGGTGGCGTTGATCGCCGTGGTGCCGAGGAAATCGGTCCCGGCGGCGTTCGTGCCATAGATCATGATGTCACTCGCCGGGCGTGCCCAGCCACCAGCGTTTAGCCGGTTGGTCGGCAGCGCGCCGAACGCCTTGCCTTTGCGGAAGACGGCCGGCCGGCCCGCGGATTCCGCGATGGCAATCGTGTTTGACAAACCGTCGGTCGCGTCGCGGAACTTGCGGCCTTGCTTTTGATTCGCCACGCCGCCAACAACTGTGGCATTCTTCGGGAAGAACCCGGCGACATAAACGTGGGTCGAATCATCAGGATCGGTGAACGTGCCCGGCTTCGGGTTGGTGGTCAGCAAGTTGTCATAGACCAACTGCGACACGCCGTAGATCGGCGAATAGCTGGAAGCCGAGGCCACATCCTGCACCCAGGTACCGGCAGTGGGAGAACCGTCGAGTTGTCCGCCGGAGACATCCGAGGGGCAGATGAAGGCTGGAATCTTCGTATTGACGAGTGCCTTGTTCCCGGAAGCGACGTGATCCCAGTTGAAGGACTGGTTGTACAAATTGTAGATCGGTGCCTGATCAATGTAGGGCAGCAGTGCCGTGAGGACCGCCAACCGCGTCGAAGTCACCGATGTCGGGCGAATGCTGGTCGGCAGATAGGTGTAGGTGCTCTCGAAGTTGTGGAACGCCAGGCCAATCTGCTTCAGGTTGTTTTTGCACTGCGTGCGGCGAGCGGCTTCGCGGGCCTGCTGCACGGCCGGCAACAGTAAGGCGATCAAAATCGCGATGATCGCGATCACGACCAACAGTTCGATCAGGGTGAACCCGCCCCGTTCCTGACGTTGCGGCTGTTTCAAATTCAATCGCTGCATCTCAACTTTCCTTCTCAAAAACGAATTCGCACATGTGGAACAATCGGCGACACTGCCGATGCCCTCCCGTATCCATGAAATCTTCAAGTTCTCCGACAACCGGGCAGATCAACGACAACTCATGGCCGTCTCCTTTCGGAATTCTGGTCTCGACGAGAGCGAGCTGCGAATCGTCGTGGCGACCCGCGATGCCGAAAACCCGTGCTTATCGCAGTTCCAACGTCGGAATATCGTTCACACCTTCGGCCAATTCGATGGTCAAATCCGTGGTTTCCACCTTGGCATACTTCTTTGGCAACGAGTTGGGGCCCGGAGACGGATTTTCTTTAGGTCCCACAGTGGGGAAATGCAGTACCAACGCCTTGTAATTCCCAGCCGGCGCGCCGTCGCTCTTGTCGTAAGTTCCCAGTTCAAAAGTGCCGTCTTCCGACGATGTCGCGGAAGGACGAACTGTTTCGGGCACATCGCCATCCTGGGGAATCAACGTGATTCTCGCCCCAGCGAGCGGTTCGCCCTTGTAATGGACCACGCCCTTTGCGGGATGCACAACTTCCCACGGCTGCTTCGCTTTACCGCAGCCCGAGAGCAGTCCCACCGTCACCAGCGGCAACAGCCACCATGTCTTGCTTGTCATCGTTCGACCTGTTCGTGTCGCCATCGCAATCACCTTCTTTTCTGACTAAAACGTGCGGCGGTCCATTCCGCCGCGGATCTCTGAATTGGAATCACCTGGTTAGGCGGCGATCATCCACAGGCCATAACCGGCGAGAATCGCCACTGCGGTTGCGAGCAGCGCACCCAACACGCGGCGGCGAAGTTGCTTTGAACCGGCCGTTGTGGTGGCATCGCGATCTGCCGCACCGCTTTCCCGCACTTCGATGTCATGTTCCACGCGGTCGAGCCAATTCACGCGGCGGACCAGTTGCAGCGCGAGTTGCAATTCAAATTCGGTCGGGAGCACGCCGGAGACCATCGCCACGCGATCCCGCACCACAACAGTCAGTCGCGAGAACCCGCTCAAGCCACTACGTAACAGCGCGTGCTGAGCCAACGACGACAGCTCATCGTCCGTGGGCTGATTCATCGCTGCACGCTGAAGACGAGGTCGCCCCGCCGTGGTGGCCCGATCCGAATCGTGCCGGAGCGAGCGTTGTAGTGCCGTGCGTTGAAAAGCAACCGCCGCTTCGTCTCCCACGTTGTCCCGGTTGGTAGCCAAACGGTGCGGACCGGTTTCCTCCGGCTGCGGCAACCGCAACGGCAAAGCGGTTTTGGCCGCCTTCCAGGTCTCCGCCGAGACTTCCCAAGTTGTGTGCTGCGCGGACTTCGACATGATGGCTCCTGGCCGATGGCACCCATCGGATGAAAGCGTCTTTAAAAATGAACTCGCGATGAACTGTCGCTTCGTGATAGTTCGCAGGGTGAATTACAGTTCCGAGGGTTTTTTCTCTGCCGGGGGCGTGTTCGATTCGTAGATCGCATCGAACACGCCGGTGTCCGAGAAGAACTTGCCTTGCGCGTCGTCCCAACTGGCCGCCAGATCGGTGACGGCGAAAAGCTTGATGTCAGGGAACTTGGCTTTGTGTTCTTCAAAAACTTTCGGGTCGCTCGGCCGGTAATAGTGCTTGGCGAAAATCGCCTGACCTTCCGGCGTGTAGAGGAACTGGAGATACGCCTCGGCGACTTCCCGCGTCCCTTTTCGGTCGACATTCACATCCACCACCGAGACCGGCGGATCGGCGAAAATACTCGACGGCGGGAAGACGATGTCCAATTCGCCCTTCGCTTCTTCCACTTCCAGATGGGCTTCGTTTTCCCACGTCAGATGCACATCACCAATTCCCTTTTGAGCGAACGTTACCGTCGAGCCGCGAGCGCCCGTGTCGAGCACCGGAACTTGCTTGTACAGCGTGGTGACAAACTCACGCGCCTGATCTTCGGTGCCGCCGCTCGTGATCACACTGCCCCATGCCGCGAGAAAGGACAGCCGCCCGTTGCCGGAGGTTTTCGGATTCGGCGTGATGATCTCGACGCCTGGCTTTACGATGTCCGCCCAGTCCTTGATCCCCTTGGGATTGCCTTTGCGGACAACGAATACGATGGTTGAGGTGAACGGCAGGCTGCGATTCGGCAGCCGATCTTCCCAGCCATCCTTGATCAAACCCTTCTTACGAAGCTGATCGGTATCGGGCCATAGCCCCAAGGCGACGACATCGGCATCCAGGCCATCGATCACCGCGCGGGCTTGCGGCCCGGACCCGCCGTGCGATTGCTTGATCTTCACTGGCGTGCCGGTCTCTTTCTCGTACTTGGCCGTGAAGACCTGATTGATGTCCTTCCAGAGTTCACGGGTCGGGTCATTGCAGACATTCAGCAACTCAACGGTCTTTTTCGCCCCGCCAGCCGTGGGTGCCGCTGAGCTTCCCCCCGTGCAACCCGCCAAGGTCGTGGCGAGTAGGATTCCGATTGCAATTTTCAATTCGAGATTCATGCCGCACTCAGTATAACACCCATTAGCTGGGTAGTAGATTACATCAAATAAAAATCAAATCCCGTCGCCGTAAAACATCCCCGGGCTAAACACCTCTTCATTTTGCACAATCGGCCCCGTAAAGACGCTGGCCAGGGTCGCCGTATCCATCAAGCGGGCCATGTAGTTACGAATATCGAGCAGAATTCGACGAAACCGGCAGACCCCTTCCTGCGAACACGGTTCGTAGTGAGAGGTTGAAACACAGGAGATGGGAGCGATAATCCCGTCAAAGTGACGCACCACCTGCCCCATCGTGATTCGTTCCGGCGGCAACGCCAACACAAAACCGCCGTCGCGACCGGAGACGCTCTCGACCCAACCGCGTGATTTCAACTCCAGCATAATTTGCTCTAAGAACTTGCGAGGTATATCGTTTCGCTCCGCCATCAACCGGACAGATAACGGCCCTTTGCCATGATGGGCGACGAGCGACATCAGCGCTCTCAAGGCGTAGTCTGATTTCCGTGACAGTTTCATCGGCATGACCGGTACAGGGTGATCACAAAAAGCCCACCAAGTTGGTCATATTTATATCGCCGCAAGGTCTGCTTGTCAATCATAAGTTCGCAATTCCCAAATTTTTTTGAGAATTTCTCAATCAACCGTCAATTGGAATGCAGATTTTCAACGGAATGCCATTTCACACGGCTATTTTTTAGGCCGAAAAGCGACAACTTTCGTCTCATCAGTCGTCAGGTATGGCCCCTCAAGCAAATCGATGCAATATGGGATCGCAGGCAATACGGCACCCAGGCATTCGCGGATCGCTCTGGGTTGGCCGGGCAAGTTGACGATGAGGGAGCGACCGCGGATGCCGGCGGTCTGCCGCGATAGGATCGCCGTCGCCACCTTCTCTAACGACACCTTCCGCATCAACTCACCGAAGCCCGGCATTTCCTTCTCGCAGACGGTGAGCGTCGCCTCGGGGGTCACATCGCGTATCGCCGGGCCTGTGCCGCCGGTTGTCACCACCAAACAGCAGGCCTCGTGATCGCAGAGTTCGCGTAATGTCTGCTCAATCGTGGCACGGTCATCGGGAATGACGCGTGCGACGATTTCAATGGGCGAGGTTAGCACTTCTTCCAGGTATTCCCGAATCGCCGGGCCGCCCCGATCTTCATAAACACCCTGACTGGCGCGATCAGAGACAGTCACGATACCGATTCGTGCGGAAGCTAAGGTCATGGGAGATGCACCATGTTCATGTTGGAGAAAGCATGATCATGGCCGTGCAACCTACCGACCGCAACCCGCCGATGGCAGGTCATGCGGGATGTTTTGCCGACGACTCGAATTGGTTTGCCGTCATGTCTCGACAGACCGCGTGATTCAGGGCAGTTCCCGCAAAACCTCGGACAGCGGGCGGCGTGATTGCTGTGGCACAGCGGCTGGATAGCCGTACCAGATCAGGCCGACGACGCGTTCGATATCAGAATCAAAGCCGGCTAGCTGGGCGAATTCGGGATCGCGGGTGACATCGCCGGTCGACCATTTGGTGCCGATGCCTTGGTCCCACAAGGACAGCGACAGATTCTGAATCGCGCAGCAGCAAGCGGCGTAATCCTCTTCCATTTGCAGAGGATCGGTCGCCCGCAGACAAGTCACCAACAACCAACCCGGAACGACGGACCACTGCCGGCGTTTTTTCTCCGCCTCGTCAGGACCTTTTTTCGCGGCGACCAGGCGGTATTGGAGCTCGACGATTTGCCGCACAGTTTGGGGGCCGAGTCGAGTGAACCGCCAGGGTTCCGTCTTGCGGTGATTAGGAGCCCAGATCGCCGCATCCAGTGCGTTCAGCAGGATCTCCTGCGGCGGCATTTCCGGCTTGAACACGCTGATCGTTCTTCGGCTGCGGATCAGGGCGTCAACCCCTTGGGAATCAGCAATGTCAGGCATGAGCATAACGGCATCATCAGGGAGCCATGTGCGGAAGATCGAATCGATTATGCCGGATCTGGCCGCGATGGCAAGCGGACAATTGGCGTAGAACCCGCTGAGGCTCTCGCGAGTGCGTATCCCAAGGATCAGCAATTCCAAACGGCCGCAATCCTAACCGTCAGGGTGACGGCAGCCGGGTGACAAGCCCTACCGAGTCGATCCCATCCCGATCGACTCGACAACTCGACTGCCGCCACCTGGACGGTGATCACGGTGAAGATTAAAATCTCAGGTCTTGTGACAGAACCTGTCACAGTTAGAAATAGTTATGTGAGTTCTTGTGCAAATTTTTGTCTCAGAACCTGATTCTAGAAGTGTGCTATGACGACGCGTGTGGTCACATTCGGTGAAGTCATGATTCGGCTTTGTCCGCCGGGATGGTTGCGTTTGACGCAGTCTCTGCCGGGTGGGTTGGAAGCAACCTACGGCGGAGCCGAAGTGAATGTCGCGGTTTCGATCGCGCAACAAGGTGGCCGTGCCGCCTTCTGCACGGCTTTGCCCTCGAACCCGCTGACCGCTTCGTTCTTGCAGGAACTCCACCGTTTGGGCGTCGAAAGCGATCTCGTTCAGCAATCTCCGCTGGGACGGTTTGGCATCTATTTTGTGGAGAATGGTGCGAACCAGCGCAGCAGCACCGTGACCTATGATCGGTCGGGATCGACAATCTCGCTGACCGGCCCGCAGGCTTACGATTGGTCGGTAATATTTAAAGATGCGAGCTGGCTGCATTTGTCTGGCATTACGCCGGCGCTCAGTTCACTCGCGGCGGAAAGTGTGATCGCCGCCGCGGCGGCCGCACGGCAGGCGGGCATCACCGTTTCCTGCGATTTGAATTTTCGCAAAAAATTGTGGTGTTGGGACCCCAAAGTGAAGGGGGCCGAATTGGCCCGGCGCACCATGCGGCAGATTTTGCCCTTCGTGGATGTGCTCATCGCCAATGAAGAGGACGCCGAGCAAGTGCTGGGGATTCAGGCCGCGCACACCAACGTCGAGCAGGGTAAGTTGGGAATCGGGGCTTATCCCGATGTCGCGCGAGAAATCGTACGGCAGTTTCCGCAGGTGCGGCAAGTTGCGATCACACTCCGGGAAAGCCTGTCGGCCAGCCACAACAACTGGGGAGCGATGCTGTACGATGCGAGTTCGGATGTCGCTCACTTCGCGCCACTGGATCACGCGGGCAACTATGCTCCCTATCCGATCCGCAATATCGTTGACCGTGTCGGTGCGGGGGATGCGTTTGCCGGTGGACTCGTCTTCGCTCTACTGACACCGGAATTGTCGTCACCCGATTTGGCTTTACGATATGCGGTTGCGGCGAGTTGCCTGAAACACAGTATCATCGGCGACTTCAATCACTCGACGCGTGAAGAAATCGAAGGTTTAATGCGCGGCTCCGGCGCTGGTCGCGTCCAGCGCTAACGCCGGTGGTGACCTTTTCTGGCAGCGTCTCATGAGCAAAACGGGATCGCAGCGAACGCCGAGCGCACGCTGGGTACGCGGCATCAGTGAAGCCTCGTCCCCCATATTTCTGCTCGATGATCACTGCCGACTGGTCCTGTTCAACCGTGGCTGCGAACTGGCGACGGGTTGGACATCCGGTGACGTGCTGGGCCAGATTTGTGATTATGTCAGCGAACCGGATGTCCATTCTCTCGCAGCCATGCTGGCGGCGTGCGCACCACCGGCCGAAATCTGGCAGGGCCAGGCCGCGGATATGCCATGTCGGATTCCGCACCGCAGCGAGCCTGCTCGCTCCGGCCGCATTCGCTTTCAACCGCTGCTCGATGCCGACCGCAAAGTGCATTTGGTCTGGGGACAGTTTTTTACGGAAGTTGAGTCGTCGGCGGAATCTCCCGCGACGCCCGCTCAGTTATTGCATGCGGAGTTGGCCGCATTGCGCCAGCGGATTCGCGAGCGCTATCAGGAATCGAGCCTCGTCACGCAATCGCTGCCCATGCGGCGCATTCTGGCGCAGATGACTCAGGCGTTATTGGGAAATGGCTGCATTCTTTTGATCGGCGAGTCTGGTTCCGGTCGCGAGCATCTCGCACGAGTGCTGCATCACCGCGGTGCCGCTTCCGACATGGCATTCGTCGCGTTGGATTGTCGGCGAATCGAAGCGAGCGAACTCAAGCGGCTGATCAAACAGCTCAGAGACGATCATCGCGAACTGGAAATTCTGCGTTCCGGCACCGTCTTTTTTCGGGACATCGCCGCCGCCCCGCGAGATGTCCAGGAACGATTGGCCGAATGGCTGCTGTCGCGCGACAGTGCGGCGTCACCACGCATTATGGCCTCGGCAGACATGCCGCTGGCTCCGCTGGTTGAGGACGATCGTTTTCATCGCGAGCTGTACTATGAACTGACGACAACCGTCATGGAACTTCCGCCGCTGCGTCATCGGCCAGAAGACATCGCGTTACTCGCTCAGCAGTTTTTCGAGGATCGCAATCGACAGGCCGCACGGCAATTGAGCGGCTTCCAGCCGGAAACGCTGGATCATCTACGGCGTTATCGCTGGCCAGGCAACATCGGCGAATTGCAGGCTGTGATCAGTGCCGCTGTTGATGAAACACAAGGACCTCAGATCCAGGTGGCTGATCTCCCCTTGTCGTTTCGCGTTGGTGAAGATGCGCAGCGCCTTGGCCCGCCGGCATCTCGCGAGTTGCTTCCTTTAGAACAAGTCCTCGCACAAACGGAACGAGATCACATTACCGCTGTGCTAACGGCCTGCCGGAAGAACCTGAGCAAGACGGCGGAATTGCTGGGGATGTCGCGACCGAAGTTGTATCGCCGATTGGAAGCCCTGGGACTTCTGCCGGAATCTGCCGAGAAACCTGAAGAAAGTTGAACAGATTATTTCCGCCTTCAGATTGACAAGTGGCACGTCCCTGAGGTTCTGGGAAGGGCGTGGTCTTCAAACATGCGCCACTCCCTTCGAGGGCTCAGGGACGTGCCCCCCAGCCCGCAGGGACGACGAATTCTGACCACTGCTGGCCAGTTGGCTCAAGAATCCGCGGAAGTCAGTGTCTGGCTTACGACACTTGCACGAGATGAACCGAATCGGATGACATGCTGATGATCTTTGCCGTCGTCGATGAGATCGATGGGGGAAGATGCGGTGCCGCGTTCGCTCGGCTCGTCATTCCCAAATTCAATGACGAATTGATGCCGGGACTTTCCGACGCGCAATTCCACCTCGAATTGGTCCCAGTCGTCCGGGACGCACGGCTGAAAATAGATCTGCCCATTTTCGATTGTCATCCCCAGTATCGATTCCAACGCCGCGCGGTAGGTCCATGATGCTGAGCCGGTGTACCAGCTCCAACCGGCGCGGCCCGTGTGCGGCGGCATGGAATAGACATCCGCCGCGATGACATACGGCTCCGCGCGATAGCAGTCCACTTCATCGGGTTGACTCGTGTGCAGCACGGGATTGACGTAATCGAACAGTTGCATGGCTCGCCGGCCATCGCCTTTCAGCGTGAGTGCCTGAATCAGCCACAGGACGGCATGAGTGTACTGGCCCCCATTCTCGCGCACGCCGGGCAAATAGCCTTTGATATAGCCCGGGTCGAGTTCCGTTTTGTCGAATGGTGGAGTGAACAGTGTGACCAGTCGATCCTTATCCGAAACGAGGCGGTCGAAAACAGCCTCGAGCGCCTGATCGGTCCGGTCGGCGTCCGCGTTGGCGAAAACCGCCCAGGACTGTGCGATGGAATCGATCTGGCATTCGTCATTCTGCTGCGATCCCAGCGGCGTCCCATCATCGAAATACGCTCTGCGATACCAGTTTCCATCCCACGCATGCTCTTCCAATGCAGCACGCAACGCGACGGCTTTCTCGCGATACAAATCGACTGTCGCCTGTTCCCCCCGGCGTTCGCACAAAGGCAGGAACTGTTCCAGCAGCACGAGCAGGAACCAGCCGACCCAGACACTTTCGCCGCGGCCCTCCGCACCAACCTGATTCATACCGTCGTTCCAATCACCGCACCCCATCAGCGGCAGACCGTGCTCACCCAATCGAAAACCACGCTCCAGGGTGCGCAGGCAGTGTTCGTAGAGCGGACCATGTTCCGAGGAAACCTGCGGCAATTCGTATCGCTCGGATTCATTCGCTTCCAGCGGATGTGAATGCAAGTACGGAATCACTTCGTCCAAAACCCGCTCATCGCCCGTGACGCGGATGTAGTGCGCCGCGACAAACGGAAGCCACAGAAGGTCATCGGAAAAGCGGGTGCGGGTCCCCTCTCCTAAAGGCGGATGCCACCAGTGTTGAACATCACCCGACTCGTACTGGCGCGCGGCCGCTCGTAACAATTGCTCACGGGAAAGATCGGGCCGGGCATACACCAAGGCCATGACATCCTGCAATTGATCACGGAATCCGTACGCCCCGCCCGATTGATAAAATGCCGAGCGCCCCCAGAGGCGGCACGACGTGACCTGATACAGCAGCCAGCGGTTCACCAGCAGATCAAACGCTCGATTCGGCGTCTTCACCTGCACCGTGGAGAGCAGATCGTTCCAGCGCGCCATCGTTTGTTCGATGGCAGCATGCACATGCTCCAAGGTGGAATATCGTTGCAACATCTGATGCGCCTCGACAGCATCCGCCCCGCAGCCGAACAGAATCACAATCTCCTGGCTCGTGCCGCTGCGCAGCAGAAATTGCGACTGCACGGCTCCGCAGGGGTCCATGCCGGCACCGGTCTTCCCCGACAGATCGCCACCCTGCATGCCCGCGGGAAGTCGTGGAGACTGATTCCGGCCGAGGAACTCGACGCGATCCGCCGTCGCCGAGCAATCGGGACCGATGACTTTCAGGAAAGCGACTTGATTGCCCGAGCAGGGGTGATAGGCATTGCGAATCAGCAGGGCATTCCATTCGGCATTCCATTCGCTGACCAAGTGCATCTGCGTCACTTCCCTGGCAACCCCCAGCACGAGTTCCGCGTAATATGCCACCGTCAATAGCCGGTCGAGTTTGTCATGATTGTGGAGTTTGAGGCAAATGAACTTGACCGGATCATCCGCCGCGATTGAGATCAAGATCTCCTGATCGAGTTTGCGACTTGTGCGGCGGCAGCGCGTATAACCTTGACCGTGTTGAACCCAGCCGGCTTCTAACGCATGATCCGCATCCGTCAGCGGCTGCCAGATTTCTTGTGCCCCATCATCACGGAGATAAAGCATTTCCGAAGGAGGGTCACTGACCGGGTCGTTCGACCAAGTGGTCAATTTGTTTTGCCGGCTGTTGCCCGCCCAGGTGAAGCCGCCGCCGGACTCCGTCACCAGCGTCCCAAAGCGGGGATTCGCGATGATGTTCGACCAAGGCGTGGGGGTTTTCTCGCCCGCACGCGATTGAATGTGATACTCACGCCCATTCTCGGCAAATCCGCCGATACCGTTCCAGAATGCCAGGCGTTCAGCAGGCTGCGCTTCGGCCACAATTTCTGGCGAACGTAGCGGCGAGCGGAGTGCTTGCCGTCGTGCAGATTGATCGACAGGAGTGGCTGCACCCTGACCATTGGCTGCAACTTTAGTGCGGCGGGTTGGCGGTGGCACTTTCAACGGACGAGCCGCGGATGCAGCCGTGGGCATGGTCCAGCCCCGTCGGGCTTCGAGTACGATTTGAGCGGTTGTTTCCAGCAGCCATTGATCTTCGCGAGGCATTTGCGCCGCGCGCAGCAAGAAGATCATCGTCTTCGTCTCGGTGGAGATGCGGGGCGTCTCGTTCACAAGTCGCTGCAACTCTTCCTGGAGAAGATCGAGATAGCTGCCGGGATGCGTGTTCAGAATCACCAGATCCACATCCAGACCGTGATGTCTCCAATACTCGTGGGCGAGGAGCAGTTCTTTCACGAAACCCACATGTTCGCTCTCGGCGACGTTGACCAGCAGCATCCGTCGGTCGCCCGAAATTCCGAATCGCCACAAACCACTTTGACCCTGCCGATTGGACAGCAGCGAATTCTCCGGCCCGCGCAATTGACGCTGCGGGAAGAGTAAACCTCCGGCGAGTTGCTGATATCGCTGTGCCTGAGCAGCCGTGATGTGCAAGTGCTGCAATTGCACCTGATTAAAGACCCACGCCATTTCAAACGCGCGCTGCACGCTGCGCGGCTCGTGGAATTGATCAGCCATCCGCAAGGCTTCTTCGCGCGATGCCGCCGCGCCTGTTGAGAATGCCAGCGAGACTGAGGCGTTGCGGCTGATGGTCACGGGACAGCGCAGCGCGAAAACGGGATCGAGGACGAGGCCCGTCGTACCTGACAGGCGGACCCCGGCATCGAGTGCGGCCGGTCGACGTGGATTGCGTCCGCGTCCCAGGAATTTCTCACGACTGGATTCAAACTCAACCCGTTCGTTGGGCATCTCGGCACAGGCCAGCACATGCACGCCCCAAACCGCTGCGGCGTGCGAGTCGCGTGGTCGACGTTTGGCGATGAGTGCTGTTTCCTCGGGAACGTACTCCGTCTCGACGAACAACTTCTGGAACGCGGGATGTGCCAGATCCGCCGCGGGAGGAATCAACGTCACTTCCACATAACTGGTGATTTCCAGATCGCGTTCACGCCAGCCATGATTCGTGATCTTCAACTGCCGGACTTCCACCTGACTGTCTGGACTGACGACAACTTCCAGATGCGTCTCCAAATCCCCATCACGCCGCCGATACTCGGCTTTGTCGATCGCATAAATCACTTCATAAGAGTCAGGGGCCTGACACGTCGGTTGATAAGTCGCCGACCAGACCTGCCCAGTCTGACGATCTCGGATGTAAATGAAATGACCACCCGATTCGCGCACCATGTCGGAACGCCAACGGTTGATACCGATATCTTTCCATTGGCTATAGCCTCCCCCCGTGTTGGTCATCATCACGGAGTACACGCCATTGGAAAGCAGATGCGTGCGCGGGGCCGGGGTCTCGTAACCGACCATGCGCCGGCTGACGATCACCTCGTCCGGGCGAATGGCCCGCACCTCGGTCGTCTCCTCCGCATGCGGTTGAATCGTCGGTGCCACGTTCGGCATCGATTCCTGCAACAGCATTTCCGTCGCTCGGATCAGCGGATGCGCGTGAAACCGCTTCTCAATCGTCTGATCGAGCAGCAGATTGGCGATGGCCGTTAAACTCATCGCCTGGTGATGGGCCATATAGCACCGCACCGGCAGCGATTTTTTGGTAGCCGGAACTCGCATCGGTGTGTAATCGACCGCTTCATAGAAACCGTATCGCCCCAAGCCTTCCTCAGCTGCGAGCCGACGCAGATTCGTCACGGCCGCGATTGGGTCGATGCTGAGCGCCAGCATGGTCGCATAAGGGGCGACGACGAGATCATCCGACAACCCCCGCTTTAACCCCAGGCCCGGGACGCCGAAGGATTGATACTGATAATCCGAGTTGATGGCCAAGGACGCGTAGGCCGACTCGGAGACACCCCATGGCAGCCCGAGTTGCCGGCCATATTCCTGCTGTCGCGCGACGGCGGTTTCACAGGCGTCGGCGAGTAACGAGTCCGCGAAGGATCGCTGAAATAACAGAGGCATCAGGAATTCAAACATCGTCCCGCCCCACGAGAGCAAACCTTGCCGCCCCGCGGTGAAGGTCATCTGGCGACCGAGTTGGAACCAGTGTTTGTAGGAGACGTCTCCCTTGGCGATGGCGAAATGGCTGCTAAGGCGTGCCTCGGAGCAGAGCATGTCGTAATGCGAACGGTCTAATTGTCCTTCTTCGAGATTGAAGCCGATCGCGAACAGTCGTCGCTGCGCGTTGAACAGGAAGCCGAACTCCATATCCAGCGCCATCCGCTCCGCCCGCTGCCCCAAGGCTTGATAGCGTGCTTTCATCGCCGCTGCTGTTTGCGCGCCGGTTTGAAACAAATCTTGCCATGCCTCGGCGTGTGGGATGCCGCGCAATTCCTCAGCGACCATCTCCGGCAAGTGAATCAACTCTTCCAGACTATGCGTACTCTCCAGCCGCTGTTGCAGTAAATTTCTGGCATCTTGCGATCCGTCGGATGACTGTAAATCCGCAGAGTTCTGGTAACGCATCAAGTGCTCCGCCCAGGGTACGAGTCGGGCGAAGTCGGTCTCGAAGCCGTCGATCCAGAGCAGCAGGCTTTTCAGCTTGATTTCAACTTCCGCAGCCGGATGGCGATGCGATGCGATCAGCGCGGCGAGTTGGTCGGGCAGTACACCACGGGCCGTTTGCAGTTGCGTCCGAATCGCGAACCGCTCCGCCCATGTTTTGGGGATCTGCCGCACAGCGGTTTGGAGACTCACCAGAGTGGCTGTCAAATCATCGAGCGGAGCGCTGACGATGCGGGCACCCCGCGGCTGAAGCGATTCACAGGATTGAATTGCCACATCGAGCGTATCGCCCAATCCATGCCAGACGGAGTCACCGAACACGGTCGAGTGGCAAAGATCATCCACACCTTGCCGAATCACCAGCAAACTCGCCGCGAGATTCCCACTGTCCACAGTGGAAATATACCGCGGCATCAGCGGTTGTCGGTTTGATGTTTCATACCAATTGAAGGGATGCCCCTTCCAATGCGGCAATGATGACCACGAATTAAAGTTCTTTTCCCACAATTCCAGCAAGCGGTGCAGGCTCACAAAGCCAAAATCTCGCGCCACCAATCCGGACACGAGATATAAGCCCTCGTTCGTTGGCGAGATACGCTCGGCCAGCTTTTCCTCGGGGTATTCTTGCAGATTGTCGGGCGGCAACCATGACGTGCGTTCGTTGACACAGGCCTCGAAGTAAGACCAGGTATTGCGCGCCACGCGACGCAGCCAGATTCGATCGACCTCCGCGAGCGTGATGGATTTCTTTGTGAGGGGCAAACTGATGAAGTGCGCGATCAGCGGAGAGAAAAACCAGGCCAACAACCACGGTGCAGCCGCCGGCAAAGCCGTTCTCGGCAAGAGAAATGCCAGCCCGCTGACCAGGATCGGCACAAACGCCAGCTGTTGAATCATCGACCACTGACTCTTCGCAAGTCGGCGCTCCGTGGCAGCCGCCGTTTCCCACTCCAGCAAGTGGCGTCTGGTAATGGTCATGCGGACCAATGTCCGAGTGATGGCATCGATCATCAGGTAGGCGCGATGCGGCAGGCAGGCGATCAATACCGCCATTTGCATGAGCAACTGCCCAATTTCCCTCAGCGCCAAACGCAGATGCGACTGCCAATAACCCCAGCGCGGCAGGCTGGCGACCGAATTCACGGCACCAGCCATCAACGGGAATCCCATCACCAACCAGGCGATGATGCTCCAACTTCCGGCATGTTGCGGCGTGAGCAACCAGCTGGCGATGAGAAAAACGCAGAGGAATGGAGCCGTTAAGCTACGACGCAGATTGTCAAGAATCTTCCACCGGGACAGGATCGAGAGGCGATTGCATCGTCGCCCGGTAGCGCAGGAAACTTGTGAAAATAACCAAGGGAGAATCTGCCAATCGCCACGGACCCAACGGTGACTTCGCCGGGCATCCGCATCGTAGCGTACAGGAAACCCATCAATGAATTCGATATCACTGACGAGTGCCACGCGCGCGTGACAACCTTCGATTAAATCGTGACTGAGAATCTGGTTTTCGCCGAACGCATCCGCCAGCGTGTGCTCGAATGCCTGGACGTCATAGATTCCTTTGCCGGTGAAACTTCCTTCGCTAAACAGGTCTTGATAGACATCGGATGCGGCCGAGGCGTATGGGTCGACTCCCTTGCCGTTGGCGAAGAGTTGCGTGAAGCGAGACTTGTTGCCATCGACTCGTTTCACGCTGACACGCGGTTGCAGGATGCTGTAACCATGCGTGACGCAGGTCCGCTCCTGGTTGACCTGCGGTCGATTTAACGGGTGGGCCAATGTTCCAATCAAGCGACGGGCCGCATCCAATGGCAACTGCGTGTCCGCATCCAGGGTGATGACGAACGGAAACGCGAGTGCGCCGGAGTCGGACTTCAAAACGGAAAGATCGCCTTCCTGCACGGAATAAGACGTGTCGTGTCGGCCGTGCAGGAGTTGATTGAACTCCATCAATTTGCCGCGCTTTCGCTCCCAACCCATCCAGACGCCCTCGTTCTCGTTCCACTGCCGCGAACGATGGAACAGGTAGAACGGCTGATGTCCCTGGCCTTGGTATTGCGCGTTCAATTTGCGAATGCCATTCACCGCCTGTTCGATCACCGCCTGATCTGTATCGAGCACTTCGGTTGCGGCATCAGCAAAGTCCGTCAAAAGTGCGAACCGAAGCTGCGCCTCGGGATTGCTGACATAGTGAATCTCCAACCGGTCGAGCAGCGAAGCGACCTCTCTGCGCCCGGTCAACATCGCCGGCACGACGACGAACGTGCGGCAACTAGCGGGGACGCCATCCTTCAATTCCAGCTTCGGCAGAATATGCGGTGGCAGGAGACGCGTGACCAGGAAGTTGACAAACGAAACGACGAACTCACTGAGGGGGATGAGAGCCGTCAGCAACAGCAGCACCGCCGCCGGCCACGCAAGATTCGTGCGCAGCGCGTAGCCTGTCGCCAGAAGAAAGCAGGCGAGCAGAATCGCCGTGATTGATCCGAAATAAGCGATTTCCGGCGCGGCTCGCAGCCCGCTCTGCAAGCGTTGCAGCGGTTGAGCGCGATAGCCTAGCTGGCGTTCGAGCTTTGGCCGACCATCATCAAGTAGCCAATAACCGACATGATAAGCCAACGGAGAATTCCCGTTGGTACTTCTAGAGAGCTCGATCGCTCGCTGAGCGACGAACAAATCTGACTGACGCGATCGCTTGGCGAGTTCCTCAACGGCATGTCGATAACGATCGCGCGTTTCGGATTCCATGAGGGGATAGATGCCAGCGGGATCGGTGCGCAATGTTCGTTCGGTCAGGCTGGTGGCTTCAAAGAACGAAGTCCAGTCGAGTGCCGAGATCAGACGCATGCTCGTGATCACATTGCCGATTGAGACCTGATTCGCGGCCTGGCGGCGATGCTCGGCACGAATGGCTTCCGTCGCGGCGGGGTAGCGCTCCATGAGCTGTTGTTCGAGTGCCATCGACCGGGCCGGGTCCTCGACGAACAGATCTTTAAGCACCGAAAACGTGTCGGCAATCAGATCGGTGGCCAAGGGCTTGCGCTGAAATGGTTCGGGCAGCCCCGTCCCCATTTCCCAATTTTTCAAGATGCCTTTGATGTGGGCGCGGCTGGATAAACCGGTCACCATCTGGCCGGCAAGGCGGCGGAGATTCTCCACCAATGCCAGCCGTAGCATGATCGGCAATGCCCATAGTTCGCCGATGGTGAGCGGTGCGACATTCTGGAACTCATCGACGAAGGCAGTCAGGTCATCCTGCTGCACCATGCTATCGGTGTGAACAATCAGTTCCAACGCGAGTCGAAATGTACGCGGATCGCCATCGGCGAGCTTCGGGAGTTCACGCAAGTATGCAGGCGGAAGGTCATCTTGAATTTCATGCAGATGCTCCTCGACGACATGAAAGTTATCCAGCAGCCATTCCGCGTCCGGGGTCAGCGGCTCGCCCGCATGAATGGCCTGCGAGATGGTCGTGTGTGCCGCGCGGAGTTCCAGCATGTTCCGCTGAAACCGAGCGCGAAACTCGCGGTCCATGGCGCGCGACTGACTCACTGCGAGTGTTTTGGCCAATTCCGCGGCATGTGTCCGCAGATGTTCGATGCTGAACAACTCTCCGCGCAACGGTTGCAGTGCATGTTGCGTATCATCACGCCGCGAGCGGCTGGTCGCTAGGAAAAGTGGAGTCATCGTCGTTTTGTCTCCTTCAACCTCGCGGTCCCATCAAAAAAAATGCCAGCGGCCACTCCCGAAGGAACGACCCACTGGCAGATCGATCGACATCAAACATGCTGAGGGTCGCATCCAAAGCGAATCGCTCAGGTTTGACTGGATGGTTAACGCGGCTTGACTCGTACGGACGGCGTGATGTTTTCCTGTTGGTCATGCTCACGCATTAATGCCGTGCCAAACTTTCGCTCGACAATCTGATTCGGCCGTAATCCATTGCGAGGGTCGAAGACCAGGCTTTCGTCCTCGATGCTCATCTCCACCAACTCACTTGGCGAATGAAACCGTCGTCGAAGATCGGCAAGTCTCGGCATGATTGGGTCGTCCTTGCTTGTCAGAGATTCCGTTGAGCGCTGTCACGGTAGCATAATTTTCGTTGACATCGGTCCCCAAAGCGGGTTAACGAGTCCATATTTGCAAAGTATGTGCCACACGGCTGCTGACAATCCCCATTTAAGACGCATCTCGTGTAAATTCAGCGGCTTATCGCCGATGAACTCACATATGGCGTCGAAGACATTTGATGTCGCAGCGAAAAGAATGGCCGGTGATCCGCCAGGACGAGCGGCTGTCGACCATTACTTCAAGTCAAATTATGCCCCACGCGGCGAGTCTCAACTTACTTATCCAACGCCAAATCGCAGGCCGTGAGTAACGATTTCTGAACTGCCACATCGTGCGCGGGCGTGAATGGAAATTCCTTTTCACCGCGAATGCACTCTGCCATGTCAGCGGCGTCATTGACATAGCGGACATATTTCGGCAACGCGATGTCCTGATACCCCGCGCTGAAATCACCGCGCGGTTGCGACAAGGCCAGCCGCGCCGAAGGATTATCCAACGGCTGGATGTGCAACGTTCCCTCAGTGCCACAGACTGTGAGTTGCCGGCGGGCGAACCCTTCCACTTCCACCGCCGAGGATCTCACCGTGGCCGTGGCCTTGGGGTACTCCAGCACTGCGAGCATGTTGTCGACAAGGCCATCATTCAGCGGCGAAGCGTGACGATTGAAGCCGGTCACTTGATCAGGTGAGCCGAGCACGCCGATGACTAAATCCATGACATGGCCGCCCAGTTCAAACAGAATTCCACCGGGATACGCTGCCAGCTCGATTCGTGTCCGAGGATCGATGACTTTGCTCATCACGGCATGAACTTCAAAGACCTCGCCGAGCCAGCCTTGTGTCAGCAAGTCTCTCAGCAGCACCACGCCCGGGTTGTAGCGGAACATGTAGCCCAGTTGAATGATGAGCTTCTGTTTCGCCGCGGCGGCTTGAATTCGCTGAAACTGCGGCAACGATTCGCCGGCTGGTTTATCGAGATGGATGTGCATCCCGGCATTCACGCAGGCTTCCGCGTTGTCGAGCAGGTCTTTCACTTCGGTTTCGACAAGCACGGCTTGCAAGCCCTGTGTGTTGAGCAATTCATCCCGCGTCATCCACGGCAAGCCTTTGAACGCGGCCTGCTGTACAGCAGCGGCACGGCGTTCGGCATTCGGCTCAACGATCCCGACAACTTCATAATCCGGCGATTTGCGATACACGCTCAGCTTGCTGGCATGCGCATGGCCCACGCCGATCTGCCCGATCTTGATTCGCGGTTTTGATGGCGCAGCGTCCTGACCGAATGCGGAAATTGTGGGATAGGTTATTGCCGCTCCGGCAATCTGTTGGAGAAATAACCGTCGAGATTCCTGAGTCATATTGATCTCCGCCGACGATGATGTTGTCAAAGCTGACGGTGATTGTCACTCAAGGACAATTAGCTTGGCAATGCTCTCGACCAAGGCTATTCACGAAAGTGCGACTGTGATCAACGGGGCGTCGCGCGCCACCCGCTGATGATTTGAATCACATAGTAGAATACCGGCGTGAGCAGGATGCCGAACAGGGTCACGCCCAGCATGCCCCAGAACACGGCCGTTCCCAGTGTCCGCCGCATCTCCGCACCGGCCCCTGCGCCAACCATCAGCGGCACCACGCCCAGAATAAACGCGAACGAGGTCATGATGATCGGCCGCAATCGCAGTCGGCAGGCCTCTAACGTCGCCTCTCGACTCGGCACCCCGGCGTTCTGCCGGGCACGCGCGAACTCGACAATCAAGATCGCATTCTTGCACGCGAGGCCCACCAGCACGACGAAACCGATCTGCGTGAAGATATTGACATCCAGCTCCGCCATCCGCACTCCCGCGACGGAACTAAGTAGACACATCGGCACGACGAGAATCACGGCGAGCGGCAACGCCCAGCTTTCGTACTGAGCCGCCAAAACGAGAAACACCAGCACCACCGCCAGCGCGAAGGCGTACATCGCCGTATTGCCCGCCTCCAGCTGCAAATAGGCGAGCTCCGTCCATTCCGCCCGCATGGAGGGGGGCACGTTGGCATCGGCGACAGCCCGCATCCGCTGGATCGCCTGACCGGAACTCGTACCCGGCGCGGCATTCAAATTGATCAAGGCGGACGGATACAAATTGTAACGCACCATCATCACCGGACCGCTCGATTCCCGCGGTGTGGCGACAGCCGCCAAAGGGACCATCTCCCCGACATCGTTGCGAATTTTCAGCCGCTTCAAGTCTTCGATCTGCATGCGGAACTGAGAATCGGCCTGCACGTTCACCTGCCAGGTCCGGCCGAAGCGATTGAAGTCGTTGGCATACAGCGAGCCAAACTGCACTTGCAGAGTATTGAACAACTCCGCGATGGAAACACCCATCGTCTTCGCCGCATATCGGTCGATGTCGAGATACAGCCAAGGCGTGTCGGCACGAAAGCTCGTGAACAACGCGGCCAGCTCCGTCGATTGGGTCCCATCCGCGACAATCGCCTGGCTCACCTGCTGCAATTCCGCCAATCCATTGTCACCGCGGTCTTCAATGACCAGTTTGAAACCACCCGCTGTCCCCAGGCCTTCAATGGGTGGCGCGCCCAAAACATTGACCACGGCTTCCGGGATATCCTGATCCAGTCGATGCTGGACTTGAGCCACAATCACATCGGCCGATTGCCCCTGCTCGGCGCGATGATGGAAATCTTCCAGCATCAGATAATACGAACCGAAGTTCGGCGCGTTCGCACCCAGCAGCAGCGATTGGCCAGCAATGCCCACGGTATTTCGCACACCCGGAACCTGACGAATCACTGTTTCCATCCGCCGCATCACCTCGCTCGTGCGGTCCAGCGACGACGAATCGGGCAGTTGGATATTGACGAGCAGATACCCTTTGTCCTGAGCCGGGATAAAACCCGCCGGCGTGGTGTCGAACAGCAGCCAGGTCGCATAGAGCAATACGCCATACACGCCGATGACCGCGAGATTAATCCTCAACAGCCCGCTCACCGTACCGACATAAGCTTCTGTCGTCAGGTGAAACACATGATTAAACGCGGCGAATGACCACGCCAGAATTCGGTTCAACCACTTCGCCACAACCCAGGCGATGGCCAACCCGATGACCGCGCCGATCCAGGGCAGCACCGTGGGAGCCGATTCGCCCAAACGCGCGGAAACCAGCGATTGCAGCCAGAGGCCGCCAAAGGCATAACCGAGCCACGCACCGGCCAGCACAAAGACCATTCGCGGCAACGGTTCATGATTGCCGGCAACCCGCGGTCGCAGCAGCAGCACGGCCAGCGCGGGACTCAGCGTGAGCGAATTGAACGCGGAAATCACCGTGGAAATCGCGATGGTTAACGCGAATTGCTGGAAAAACTGCCCGACAATGCCCGAGATAAAGACGCACGGTATGAACACGGCGCTGAGGACGAGCGCCACCGCGACCACCGGTCCGGAGACTTCGTCCATTGCCTGAATCGCCGCATCGCGGGGCGACATCCCATGCTCGATATGATGCTCGATCGCTTCGACAACGACGATGGCATCATCGACCACGATGCCGATTGCCAGCACCAAGCCAAACAGAGTGAGCGAGTTTAGACTGAACCCGAACGCCAGCATCGCCGCGAATGTGCCGACAATCGCCACGGGCACCGCCACCAAAGGAATGACGGCCGCCCGCCAGCCTTGTAGAAAAACGAGCATCACAATGGCGACCAGAATCACAGCATCACGGAGCGAGTGAAACACTTCATTGACCGATTCCTGAATGAAGGGTGTCGTGTCGTACACGATGGCGAAATCAACCCCCTCGGGAAACCGGCCGCGCAGCTCTTCCATCTTCGCCCGCACGCGGGCTGCCGTTTCCAACGCGTTTGATCCCGGCAGCTGATAGACCGATAACGCCACCGACGGTTGACCGTCCAGCGTGCAAATCTGGTCGTAGCCCAGCGCGCCCAGCTCTGTACGCGCGACATCTTTCAGCCGCACGAGCCGGCCATCTTCATCGGCCCGGAGAATCATGTCCGCGAACTGAGTGTCATCGCTCAGGCGGCCCAACGTGGTCATGGTGAATTGAAACGTCTGATCGCTCGGCGCGGGGGGCTGGCCGATCTGCCCTGCCGCAACCTGCACGTTCTGCTGTTCAATGGCATGCACGACATCGCTGGCGCTGAGTCCCAGACTCGAGAGTTTGTCCGGGTCGAGCCAGACACGCATGCTGTAATCGCGTTGGCCGAGGAACGTGATGTCGCCCACACCAGTCAATCGCGAGAGTTCATCCCGCAATTGAATTGTGGCGTAGTTGCTGAGGTATAGATTGTCGCGGCTGCTATCTTCGGAAAACAAATTCACGATCATCAGCACGCTGGGCGACTTCTTCTTCACGCTGACGCCGCGCCGCGTGACCAGTTGCGGCAACACGGGTTGGGCGAGCGCGACGCGGTTCTGCACCAGCACCTGGGCCAGATTCAGGTCGGTGCCGGGGCGAAATGTGACGGTCAGCGTGTAGTTGCCGTCGTTCGTACTCTGCGACGACATATACAGCATCCCCTCGACACCGTTGACATTCTGCTCGATGGGAGCCGCGACCGTGTCGCTGACGACGCGCGCATTCGCACCCGGATAGAACGCGGCCACTTCGACTGTGGGTGGAGTGATGTCGGGATACTGCGTCACCGGCAGCGAAAACACGGCGATCCCGCCCGCCAGTGTCACAATGATGGACAAGACAGAGGCGAAGATTGGCCGGTCGATGAAGAATCGTGAGAACATGAGCTTCACCTAAATTCAATAAAACCGTTTTACCGCAGATTTCGCAGATGGACGCAGATTAAAAGGCAAGACTACTACTAATTTCGACCACATGGCCTTCAGATGGAATCTGCGAAAATCTGTGAAATCCGCGGATCATGCTTTGTATTCTTTCTTCAATCCGGCATCGACACCGGTTCGGATTCCGCCTCTTCCGTCGTCGCCTCATCAGTCTTCGGCGGCGACGGCCGCGTGCGTTCGACTTTGCGAAATCGTTGATCCAGGCTCAGCCAGATCGATTTCGCCCCGCGCCGCATTGGCCCCAGCCGCAGCACATCCAATGCGATGGCTCCGCTGCGTGGGAGAACTCCGTGAACAAACGGCGAAAACTCCGCCGCGTGCTCCACGACGTAGAAAAACACAGGCGTGAGGACGATTCCGAAAATCGTCACGCCCAACATGCCGCTGAATACGGCCGTTCCCAAGGCCTGCCGCATCTCCGCGCCAGCCCCCTGCGCGGCGACCAGCGGCAATACTCCCAGGATGAACGCGAAGGAGGTCATCATGATCGGCCGCAAACGAAGTTCGCAGGCATTGAGCGTCGCTGCGCGAATCGTCATGCCGTCATGCCGACGGGCGCGTGCGTACTCCACAATCAAAATCGCATTCTTGCACGCCAGCCCGATCAGCACGACGAACCCGATCTGCGTGAAGACGTTGATGTCCATCTTCATCGTCGCGATTCCGGCGATGGAACTCAGCACGCACATCGGCACAACGAGAATGACCGCGAGTGGCAAAGCCCAGCTTTCGTATAATGCCGCCAGCACCAGAAACACGAAAATCACGGAGAATGCGAACACCACCATGCCGGTGCTGCCCGAGGTCCGCTCCAGGTAGGCCAGTTCGGTCCACTCGAACGCCATGCTGCGCGGCAGCTCGGCACGCGCGAGTTTCTCCATGATTTCCAAACCTTCGCCCGTGCTGATTCCCGCCGCCGTATTCCCATTAATGGCCGCCGCCGGGTACATGTTGTACCGCGTGATCACCAGCGGGCTGCTCGTTTCCTTCACTGAGCAGACGGCACCGAGCGGAATCATCGCCCCATCGCGATTACGAACCTTGAGCCGCGTGACATCGCTGACATCATTCCGAAACAACGCGTCCGCCTGCACGCTGACCTGCCACGTGCGGTCGAAGCGATTGAAGTCGTTGACGTACCGCGAACCCATGTTCGCCTGCAGTGTGGCGAAGACATCGGAAAGTTCTAGCCCCTTTTTCAGGCACGCTTCGCGGTCGATGTCGACGTAATACTGGGGTGAGTTCGCCTTGAACACGGTGGATAACGGAGCAACAGGCGCGACGCCATTCTCCAGTTTGATGTCATTTCCCAATGTGATCACGTTGTCGGTCTGCTCTTGCAGATTGAGCAAACCCCCTTCGCCGCGATCTTCCACCATCAACCGGAAGCCCCCCGCGCGGCCCAAACCGTTCACGGCCGGTGGGGGAAACACGAGGACCAACGCGTCGGGAAGTTCTTCCGTGAACCGTTTCCGCAACGTGCCGACAATCGTGTTCAGCGACTTGGCCTGATCACGTCGATGATGGAAATCTTCGAGGATGATGAACATCGAACCGAAGTTAGAGCCGTAGGCGCTGAGTACGAACGAGTTGCCGGCCACGGAGTTCACGTTCTTCACGCCCGGCGTATCCAGCGCGATCTGCTCGATTCGCGAGATCACTTCGCGCGTGCGGCCAGCCGCCGCGGCGTCGGGCAATTGAATGCTGGCGATCAGATAACCTTTGTCCTGCGATGGAATAAAGCCCGTCGGCAATTGGCCATAGCCCCAACCTGTTAATCCCAGCAATCCCGCATAGACCACCAGCACCAGCGCCGGAACTCGCAACAATTTCCCGACCAGGCCGACATAACCGCGCATGCTGATCCGGAACGTCCAATTGAAGAGCCGAAAGAACCATCCGAGGAGGAAATCGACCGCAATCGTCAACGGATCGCGTTTGGCTGATCGCGGCCTCAGCAAGAGCGCTGCGAGTGCGGGGCTGAGTGTCAGTGAGTTGATCATCGACAGAATCGTCGAGATCGCGATTGTCAGCGCGAACTGGCGAAAGAACATGCCGACGATGCCGGAGATGAACGCGCACGGAATGAATACCGCGCTGAGCACCAGTCCGACGGCGATCACCGGACTGGCGACTTCATCCATCGCGCGGATCGCGGCATCGCGGGGAGCCATGCCGTGTTCAATATGATGCTCGACCGCTTCGACGACGACGATCGCATCATCCACGACGATGCCGATGGCCAGCACGAGTCCGAAGAGGGTCAGATTATTCAAACTGAAGCCCACGACCGCCATCGCGGCGAAAGTGCCGATGATGGCCACGGGCACAGCGATCAGCGGAATAATCGCCGGTCGCCAACCTTGCAGAAACACCAGCACGACCAAGGCGACCAGAATCACCGCGTCGCGGAGCGCGTTGAAGACTTCCTGAATCGATTCGCGGATGAACGGCGTGGTATCGAACCCGACTTCAAACTCCACGCCATCGGGAAAATCGAGCGAGAGTTCCTTCATCTTCGCTTTGATCGTGTCGGCGGTTTCGAGCGCGTTGGCATCCGGCAACTGAAAAATCGCCAGCCCAATGGTCGGCTTCTGGTCGAAACGGTTATTGATGTCCTGGCTGCGCGCCCCGAGTTCGACCCGCGCGATATCCTTGACACGGACCATTCCGCCGCCATGCTCGGCACGCACGATGACGTTCTCGAATTCTTCCACATGCGTCAGTCGACCCACCACCGAAATCGGTAACTGCCGTGCGACTGTGCCTGTGGATGGCGACTGACCAACCGCACCCGCCGCGGCTTGATAGTTCTGTTCACGCAGCGCGGCGATGACATCCGTCACCGACAAATTCAGGGACGCCAGTTTGCCCGGATCGACCCAGACGCGCAGCGCGTAATCCCGCTGGCCGAACAGGAAGACTTCGCTGATCCCCGGCAACCGCGACAGTTCATCTTTAATATGCAACAACGCATAGTTGCTGAGATAAAGTTGATCGTAGGTTCCATCGGGGGAATTGAGGCTCGCCACCAGCAGAATGTCGGGCGAGCGTTTTCGTGTCAAAACGCCGGTGGCACGCACGGCATCCGGTAATTGCGGAATTGCCAGGCTCACGCGATTTTGAACCAACACTTGCGCCAAATTCAGATCGACGCCCGGCTTGAAGGTCACCGTCAGCGTGTACGATCCGTCGCTCGTACTCTGCGAAGTCATATACAGCATGTCTTGCACGCCGTTGACTTGCTGCTCAATCGGCGAGGCAATCGTCGCCGCGACAACGCGGGCGTCAGCCCCGGGGTAATTGCAATCCACCTGCACCGTCGGCGGTGTCACCGGCGGATACTGTGCCAGCGGCAATTGAAAGACCGCGATCCCGCCCGCCAGCGTCACCACAATGGATAACACACTGGCGAAAATCGGTCGGTCGATAAAAAACCGGCAGAACATGCGGACTCGCTTTACTGAGCGATGCTGACAGCGGGCGTTTTCGCCGGAGCTTCGGGCGGCTCACTCACCAGTTTGTTGCCTTTCTCGACCGGCTGCTCCTCAGCCTGAACCGGTTCCTCGGTCTTCTTCGGCAGTACCGGGGCGACCTTCAAATGGGGCCGGACACGCTGCAAACCTTTCACGATCACGCGGTCTGCCGTACTCAGGCCGTCGTTCACAATCCGCTGTTTCCCATCAACCCGGCCCACTTGAATCCGGCGATACTCCACGTCGTCGTTCGCATCCACCACATAGACGAAGCGATGCCCCTGATCGCTGCCCAAAGCCTCTTCTGAAATCATCACGGCGTCGTGCGGCTGACCGATTGGCAAACGGACGCGCACGAACATCCCGGGCGCGAGCAACTTGCGCGGATTATCGACCTGAGCACGCAATCGTAATGTGCCGGTGGTCGCCGAGAGCTGGTTGTCTTGAAAATCGACCTTGCCGGTCAGGGTGAACTCGTCCTCGTCGGCCAGTGCCAATTGGACCGTCATCGTTTTCCCGTCTTCCACGGAGATTTTGCCATCGACCATGAGCCGGCGGATTTGCAGCACCGTCCGCTCATCAATATCGAAGTACGCATCGATGGGATCGAGCGACACGATGGTCGCCAGTAAGGTGTCGTCAGCTTTCACCAGATTGCCAGCATCCACCAGGCGGCGGCTGATGCGGCCCGCGAATGGCGAACGGATTTCCGTGAACTCCAGATTCAGTTTCGCGAGGTCGACATTCGCCTGAGCCGCCTGTAGCTCCGCATCGGTTTCCTCGCGCTGCGATTTGATCATCTCCAAATCCTCGGCAGTCGTGATTTTCTGGTCCGACAGACGCCCCAGGCGCTCTTCCTGCCGTTTCATCCGGCCCAATCGGATTTGCATCTGATTGACGGTGGCCTCGGCCTGTTTCAATGCGGCGTCGAACGGGCGCGGATCGATTTGAAACAGGGGAGCCTCATCGTCGATGTCGGCACCGTCCGCAAACTGGACCTTGTCGAGATACCCGCTCACACGGGCGCGCACATCGACCGATTTGACCGCCGCGAGCCGGCCCGTGTATTCCTCGAAGTCCGTCACTTGGCTGGTGACAGGCGACTCGATGAAGACTTGCGGAAGTTTGACCTTCGGTTTCTCTGGGGGTTTCTGCTGACATCCGATTAAGAATACAAATCCAAACCCTAACGCTATCAGCAGCTTAGGTTGTGTCACTGGCAAGGTGATTCGTCTCATTTTTGGCTCCCAAGACCCTTTCGGGGTCGACAATGACTGACTGGTCAGTCATAATATCCATAGATTTTAGTCGATCTGTGACCGATTTCAAGACCCAATTCCCTTTCAGCGGTTTGGTTCAGCGACGAAAACGGTGTTGCGCCACGTTCTTGACGCAAGGTCCTTTGGCATGAGCCTGCCCACCACACTCGAAAGCCAGCATCGCACCCGACGCCGACGCGAGATCATCTCCGCGGCGACGCGATTGTTTGCGGACCTCGGTTACACCGCCTGCGAAATGGATCGTGTGGCGAACGAACTGCAAGTCGCCAAGGGGACGTTATACCTCTACTTCCCCGGCAAACAGGATTTATTCTTCGCCTGCGTCGATCAGGGGATGCAGGACTTACAGGCGGCTTTGCAGGCAGTCATTCACGTGGACGACGATCCGTTCCGCTGCATGGCGAAATCGATCTGGGCCTTCCTCGAATTTTTTGATCAGTATCCCGAGCACACGGAGCTGTTAATACAGGAGCGGGCGATTTTCCGCGACCGCGCGCAGCCGACGTTCTTCGTCTACCGCGACACCCGTCGCTCGCGCTGGCGCGACATCTACCAAGATCTTATGAACACCGGGCGCCTACGCAGCGATCTGCCGGTGGATGACTTGCTCGACGCGATGAGCAACATCCTTTACGGCACCATGTTCACCAACTACTTCGCCGGCCGCTCGGTCCCGCTCTGCCAGCAGTATAAGGCGCTCGTCGAACTCACCTTCCGCGGCATCCTCAGCGAGGGAGAACGGACCCGCATGGGTTCCATGTCCCCCGCCGAGTGGCAGTAAAGTTGGCTGAGAGGCGACTTAGGTCGCTCGCTGTTTCGCGGCCAGCTGAGCAACGAATTCTCTGTGCTCTTCCGTCGCCAGTCCATGCTGCACAACGTCGAGCACCTGCGCGAGCTTCCCGCCAAGCACTGCGGGGACATCGAGCCACAGGCCGGGAAACACGCGGCTGCGTAACTGCTGATTCTCATCGGGCAGCAACCGATGATATTCGCCGTTCTCCAGTACAAACCAATGAAACTCCTCAGCAATGGTTTCCCAGACGAGGTATTCCAGGACACCATTGCGGCGGTAGATTTCAAATTTGGTTTGCAGATCGCGTTCAGTTGTAGATGCCGTGACCTCGACTAATAATTCCGGCGCGCCGTCGATATATCCCTGGCTGTCGATCTCCGATTGACCGCCAAATTCCGGACGAATTCTCAGAATTGCGTCACTCTCCGGGTCATTGTCGTCGTCGATCCGCAATGTTGCCGGTCCGATGGGGTCAAGGCCTGGCGTCAGCGCCGCATAAGTTCCGAGCCACGTCATGATGATCGCGTGGGGAATGCCGTGTTGTGGTGTGCGAATGGCCGCCGACATGTAGACCACCCCTTCGAGGCGTTCAATTCTGCGTAAACTTTTTCCTGATTGCTCCCAGTCTTCGATACGACGGTAAAATTCGTCGCGATCTAAGCGCTGACCGGCGTACAACAAGGGCGGTTTGACAACTTCTGCGATGGACATCTTAAATCTGTCTCCAGCGTTTGAACGCACGGAAGTCATTCGGCCTTAGATTATATCACGCCGGTGCAAGCCGCAGGCAAGCCCCCGGTCATTGACCGGGGGCTAAGACTGAAACCGATTTAGCGTTGCACGCGGGCTGTGCCGCCTTTGGCCAGGGCTTCGACCTCGGGCAGTCTCGCCATCGTTGTGTCGCCGGGGAAGGTGGTGAGCAGTGCTCCGTGTGCCCAGCCTAAACGCAGCGCCTGCTCGGGGTCTTTGCCGGAGAGGAGGCCGTAGATCAAGCCCGCGGCGAAGCCGTCGCCCCCGCCGATGCGGTCGATCACATTCAACTGCATCGTCGGGCTGATGTAGGTTTTTCCTTCCAGCCACAGCACGGCGGCCCAGTCGTGGCGGTTCGTGGAATGGACTTCCCGCAGCGTGGTGGCAACCATCTTGATGTGCGGATACTTCGCCGTCACTTTTTCGATCATCTGGAAAAACGCATTCGGGTCGAGCTTGGACGCATGCTCGACGTTTTGCCCTTCGATGCCCAGGCCCTTCTGCAAGTCTTCCTCGTTCCCCACGAGGCAATCGACATGCTCGACGATCTTGCCAATCGTCTCGACTCCCTTTTTGTCGCCGCCGACGGATGACCACAGCTTGGCGCGATAATTGAGATCGAACGACGTGATCGCCCCGGCGGCTTTCGCGGCTTTCATCCCTTCGATGATGACTTGCGAGGTGGTCTCCGACAGGGCGGCGAAGATTCCGCCGGAGTGGAACCATTTCACGCCGCCGGCGAAAATCGTCTTCCAATCGAAGTCGCCGGGCTTGAGCATCGCTCCGGCTTCGTTCGCGCGGTTGTAGAACACGACTGGAGCGCGGACACCCTGTCCGCGATCGCTGTAGACCGTGGCGATATTCGGCCCGCGGACGCCGTCGTGTTTGAACCATTTGTAGAATGGCGTAACGCCCATTTCCTTCACGCGGGTCTGCACGAGTTCGCCGATGGGATAATCAACCATCGCCGTCGCGACGCCCGTTTTGAGGCCGAAGCAGTCGGCGAGATTGGCCGCGACGTTGTACTCGCCGCCGGAGACATGCACATCAAACGTCCGTGCCTTGCGAAACGGAATGATGCCGGGGTCGATGCGATGGACGAGCGCCCCCAGCGAGAGGAAATCGAACTGGCTGGCGTCGGTCTTGATGGGGAGGGACATCGTGGGGCCTTGTTGAAGTGGATGGGTTCAGGTGTTAGGTATTTGGCGTGAGGCGTTAGAAGAACAAAGCCCGCCGATGGCATCGGCGGGACCACATGGAACTAAATTGTCGTCGAAGTAAATCCTCCATCCACGACAATGTTCTGACCGGTGACAAACGAAGATGCCCGTTGTGAGGCGAGCCAGACAACCGCGCCGCCGAGTTCCTCCGCGCTGCCGAAGCGGGCCATTGGCGTGTGGCCGATGATCTGCTTCCCGCGGTCGGAATAACTGCCGTCATCATTGAACAGCAATTTGCGATTTTGCTCGGCCGGGAAGAAACCGGGGCTGAGAGCATTCACGCGAACACCTCTCGTCGCCCATTCCCGCGCGAGAAATTGCGTGAGATTGATCACCGCGGCTTTGGCGGCGGAGTACGCCACCACGCGCGACAAGGGGGTCATGCCGGACAACGAGGCGACGTTGATCACCGAGCCTTTGCCGGCCGCGAGCATGGATTCACCGAAGACCTGGCAGGGCAACAGCACGCCGCCGACGAGGTTCAGATCAAAGACTTCATTCCAGGCGGCTTCGGGAAGTTGACAGAAATCGCTGCCGGGGGGGAGTGTCGCGGCGGGTTTGTTGCCGCCAGCGGCGTTGATCAAAATGGTAATGGAGCCGAGCTTTTCCTGAATGGCATCGCGGGCACGTTTCAGCGACACGCGATCCACGGCGTCAGCGGTTTGGAAGTGGGCGCTGCCACCGGCGGCTTGAATGGCCCGGACCCGTTCCTGTCCCCGTTCTTCATTGCGGCCGACGATGGCGATTTTCGCGCCCTGCGCGGCCAGCGCATCTGCCATCGCACCCCCTAAGGCCCCCGTGCCACCGATGACGACGGCCGTTTCGTGGTGAAGATCAAACATCGTCTGATTCATGTTCAGGTTCCTTGGTCTGCGGTGGCGGTCGCTGGCGGATTTCTGGAAGTTCGTCAAATTTGCTCCGACCTGGCCCGCAGCACCTGCCCCAAGTCCCGAGTCCCGCCTATGATAACTGCGCAGTTTGGCCCCGCGTAGCGTTCGCCGGAGAGAAGTTGAGGATGTCCACGGTTGGACCTGAACCCCTGGGAACTCCGGCATCGCCCGTGCCCGTCCGAGTCCTGCTCCCGCTTCCGTGGGCTATCTGGTTCTGGAATCAAGCACGTAAGATCGTCGTTTTCGTCATCGGGATGACCTTGGTCGGCTTGGGTGTGGCCGGCTTGATTCTGCCTGTGCTGCCCGGTTGGCTGTTGATTTTCGGCGGTTTTGCGCTGTTGGCAACGGAATTCGTCTGGGCACGCTGGATGCTGAAATTCGCCAAGGAACGTGGCGCCCGCTTGATGGCGGCGGCCAAGGCCCAAGTCAGCGGAAATGCCTCGGCGACTACACCGCAGGCCCCTGCTCAAACTGTTGCCAGAACTGAACAAAGTAATCAGCGACGGTGTTTATGACATGTCGTTTTGTTGATATGATTGAACTGCGTTCAGACAGTAATGATTGCATGACCTTCCCCGGTTGGGTAGAGTGATAATCTTGGCGGAGTTTTCGGATTGCGTTGACTCGGGGATTTCGTCATCGTCTAGCGAAGGATTTTCCCCAATGCTGACTGTCCGCCACATCCGGCGGTCCCGTCTTGGGGAGGGCTTCGGTGACGTGTCGATAGGAAGCATGACGCGGGAGTGTCCCCTTCCCTGTCGTGGCCTGCCATCGCCGAGAACTGCCTCGATTGCGAACTGCAGAAATGGAGCCGAGTATGAACGGAAACGGAATGATCTCTAAGAATCAGCCTGAAAACAACTTACAACGTCGATCCGGGAAGGCCCGCTCGCTTGCCATCCTGACAACTCTGGTTGGCCTCGCCTCTGCGAGCTGGGCTTGGGAAGACACCCCGCCCGCCGCCACTCAGCCGCAAGGTTTATCCGGCATTCTCGGGGCTGGTGTTCCCGACAACTTAAGTGCGGAAGCTTTCAGCAACTTGGGGCCGACGTGGGCCGAGTGGAGCACCGGAGCCGCCACGGCGGTTGCGGAACTGTATCAAAGCGCCGGCAGCGATCTGGCGGCTCAGCAAAAAGCGCTGGCCACCGCCAAGTCGAAGCTCAAAGTCATCGACACTGCGGCTAAGGATGCGAAGTACGCCAAGATTTCCATTCCGCTCGCCGGTTTGTCGGGTGCGTTGTCCCGCCGGATCGATGTCTCGGAAGCGATTCTGGAAACGCTGTCGCAAGACGCCACAATCGAGTATCCCAAGCGTTTGAAGGCCAAATCCGATGGCGTGATCGCCGCAGTCGACGGTCTGCGGAAATCGCTGGACAAGATTTCTGGCGGGAGTGCCTGGCTGCCGTTCGTCAAAGCCGATGAACTTGTGAAAGCGCTCTCCTACGAAGGGGGTGGCGATGGAGCCGTGGCGGCGGCGAAAGTCACGCAGGCCAAACTCGCCTCGCGCAAGACGATTGAGAAAGCAGACCAGAAGGCCTTCTTGAATCGACCGGCCTTTCTGGCGTTGGAATCGGCCGTCAACCAGTACCTTATCACTGCCGAGAATCCGCCGACCCCGGAACTAGCGGCCAAACTGCGTGAGCAACTCACGGCGCTGGTTGCCGGTCTGGAAGCCTATGAAGCGGAAGGCTTGACCGCCGGCGCGACTCAGGTGCGACAGGCTTACGCGGCGATTCGCAAACTGGCGGCTGACGGTGGCGACAAGATTTCCGCCGTACTGCAGAAGCATTATTTCAATTACAACGTGCGGTTCGTTTCTTCCGAAGACTTCCTGGCCCGCCTGCTCGCCGATTCCCGCACGGAACAAGGACAGGTTTCCGACTTCGTGCTGGGGGCCAATGTGGGGGGGTATCAAACCACGAACACCACCATCCAGGTTGATTTAAGGCCGAGCAAGACCGATGCTCGCTGGGATTTGATTCTCAACGGCAACATTCAGTCGAATACGCAAGGGGTGACGAGTCAGGCCACGATTTACACGGCCGGCAATCATGCGTTTCGTGCTTCCAAAGAAGTTCGCTTTGACGGGACAACGTTCAAGACATCTCCAGGCACGATCAGCGTCAATGCGAACAACACGACCACCGGCGTCGCCACGCAGTTCAGCCGCGTGCCCTTGTTCGGTGGCATTGCCGATAACATCGCACGGGGGGAAGCGGAAAACCGTCGCGGTGAAGCGCAGGCGATTGCCTCCAGTCGTATTCAAGACCGCGTTTTGCCCCGGTTCAATCAGGAAGTGAACGACGCTTTCGTGAAGGCGGAGCGTGATCTGCAAAAAGACATGCTCGATCATCTGCGTGAAACGGGGTTGTATCCCGATGCCATGCAGTTCCAGACGACCGATCAGGAACTGCGCGCCAGCACCCGGCTGATGGCAGAGACGGAACTCGGAGCCAGCCTGGCACCGACGCAGTTCGTAGCCCGCACCGGTGCGACGATGCTGATGCACGAAACGGAAATGAACAATGGGGCCGACCGAATCGGTCTAGCCGGCAAAACGCTGACCGACGATGAATTTCGGGCGGAACTCGAAAACTTCTTCTCGAAGGCCTTCAATCAGAAATTCACCATTGAAAAGCCGCCCGAACCGGCTCCGGTCGAAGGTGAAGAAGACGGCGGCAAGCCCCCCAGCACCTTTGTGTTCGCCTCCACCGACCCGATTCGGATCCGGTTGCAAGACGGCGTGCTGGCTTTGACGCTTCGCACTGGCTTTAAGAAGGACACGGGCGAAGAGATCCCGCAGCAAATCATCACCGTGCCGATGTCGTTCGAGGTCAAGGGCGACAAGATTCAGATCACACGCGGTCAGGTCCGTGTCGCCGCGGCCGAAGGTGGCGGAGCCGGCAACATCGCGACGGCCGGCGTCATCCGCCGCAAGATTCAGAACTCGTTCCCCGAGCGGGTTGTGGAAGGTAAGTTCAAAATCCAGGGGACGCGGAACGTGGTCAATGCCACGGTAACGAACATCCGGATCGTCGATGGCTGGGCCGTCGTCAACGTCAAGTAAATCTGCCTATAAGGCAGATGCCGTTTCAGCAGCCCGGGGATCGCATCCCCGGGCTGCTTTCATTCCGGCAACCACAATGCCGAAGAGGCCGCCGGCTCGTCTGAGGTCGGACGATTCAGCCTGCGAGCTTTCATCCGCACATACGGCGGTATGAATAACCCCCGGTGTCCGAAATGGCCGGCCGGCTGTTTGGGATCGCCCCGATAAGGTTCTCGCAAATCTTCCAAGACGAACCCCGCCCGGCACAACCCGCCCACCAGTTCTTCCCAGCGATGCAGATACTCCACCGCGCCGGTTTCGCGGTACGAGCGGTCGGCCACTTCAGGGAGCGGGCCGGTGGTAAAATACTCGACGCCGATGACGTACCGATCCCGCGCGTCGCGATGGGAAATCTGCAAACTCGTCGGCTGCTTGTGCTGACTGATATACATCCCGCCATCGCGCAGCACGCGGGCAATCTCCCGATAGACGGCCTCAATCTCCGGCACATAACAGGTGCTTACCGGCTGATGAACCAGATCGAAACTTTGATCCCGCAGTTGCGAGAGATCATCCATCGAGGCTTCCAACACCGTCACGCTGAGGCCGCGCCGCGCCGCCTCGCGTATGTCCAACTGCAACATGCCGGGACTGAGATCGACCACCGTCACCCGCGCCCCGGCCGAGGCATACAGAATCGACTGCCAGCCGCCGCCGGCCGCCAGGCACAATACGTCCCACCCGGCGACACTGGCCGGCAGCCACCCGCGGCCGTCGAGACATTTCAGTGGGTCGCGGCATTCGTCATCGGTGGCGATGTGCGCGAACGGGCTGCCGTTGGAGAGTCGGTTCCAGGCCGTCTGATTGGTACGGCGATAGTCGTGCGGATTCATGGGGACTCTGTGCGAAGCGATCGAAGAACCGTGACGAGCGTGCCCGATTCATTTCCGAAACGCAACCGGATCGACGGGAACGCATGCGGGCTTACGGGATTATGGGTTTGTGATTGGCGTGGGTACGGTCGAGGCTCCGCGAGGCCCACCGATTAAGCCGTGATGACCAGGACGGTTCGCCTCGTCAAAGCCCTCGGCAAACCCTACGGCTGTCCGTTCATCAAAAGGGCGTTCAGCTTTATAGCAGCATCACCAATCCGCTTTCGTCTTTGAGCTTGCCGTAAATCGCCAAGACTTGATCGGCCGATTCCACCCAGGGTTCGATGGTGACGGCGATGTGTCGGCCGCTGGATGTTTCGCGGGTCTGATACGGGGCGTCGAACGCTTGCCGCAATTCCGCGCGGACGAGCGCGACGACGCGGGCGGTGAAGTCGTGATCCATCAGGCCGATCGCCTTGAAGACGAACTTGCCGGGAAAGGTATGGGTCGCGGTCAACAATTCGAGGGAATGCGCCTGGTCCATGCTGGTTCTTTGCGACTGCGGCGGGTAAGGGACGTGGTTCGGAATGTAGAGCACTTGCTCAGAGATTGATATCTTTTGCGAAGTCTAATTCCGGGTGGCTGGGTCGGAGTCCTCGACGACCCAGTTTTCCCCGATGCTGGGTCGTCGCAAAGCCTCCGATCCAGCCACCCACCATATAATCACAACCTCGGAGCAAGTGTTCTACATTGTTGCCGGCCCGTGTCCGGGACGTTCTGACGAGAGAATTATACCGGGGTGGGGAAGAGGGGCCGAACCCGTGTGGCGAATTGTCAGTAACTCCAGCGGCGTGAACTCTTTCCGGCTCGTCGGATTGGGAGCGGCGGAGGTGGGAAATCGTGCTGAAAATTCCCGATTGGGCATTGCATCGCCGGGCGATTCCCGGAACACTGGAAGGAGAGAGAAAAGCGGGGTCCACGCTTGATCCGTGTTCCCCGGTCCCGTTTTTCGCGACTTCACAAGGATGCGGCGTTATGTGGGCAGTCGTGCTTTGTTTCTGGACAGCCGATGTCGCGGCGGCAACCGCCCCAACTGATGAGCAGCTCAAGTTTTACGAAACGTCGATCCGGCCCGTGCTGGTCGAGCATTGCCTGAAGTGCCACGGCCCGGACAAGCAATGGGCCGCGTTCCGCCTCGATACGCGTGATGCGTTGATCAAGGGGGGCGAAGGGGGCGAGGGAATTGTTCCCGGCGATCCCGAAATGAGCCGCTTGATTCAAGCCGTCCGGCAATCCGATCCTGATTTCAAGATGCCTCCTGAGGGGAAACTCAGCGACCGGGAGATTGCCGATCTGGTCAAATGGGTTGAGATGGGAGCACCGTTCCCCGCGGTCGTGGCTTCGGGCAAAGAGCGAAACCGCGATCCGAATCATTGGTCGTTCCAACCGCCGACCAAGCCCGCGTTGCCAGTCGTTCAACACACATCGCGACTGCAATCTCCCGTGGATGCGTTCATCGTCAGTTCGCTGGAACAAGCGACGGTCGAACCGGCCCCGTTGGCCGATGCCGTGACGCTGCTGCGGCGGATGACGTTCGACCTGCTGGGATTGCCGCCGACGCCGAGCGAAGTCGAAGAGTTCGCAGCGGACGACCGGCCCGATGTGGTAGCGCGACTGACGGATCGGCTCCTGGCCTCACCGCGTTACGGCGAACGCTGGGGCCGTCACTGGCTCGATGTCGCCCGGTATGCCGACTCGAACGGGCTGGATGAGAACATCGCCCACGGCAACGCGTGGCGGTATCGCGATTATGTGGTCGCGGCCTTCAATCGGGATGAACCGTACAATCAGTTTCTGATCGAGCAGATGGCTGGCGATTTGCTGCCGGTGACCACCGAAGCGGACCAGCGGGAACATCTGGTGGCGACGGGCTTCCTGTCGATTGGCGCGAAAGTGCTGGCCGAAGTCGACATGGACAAGATGCGGTCGGACATTGTGGACGAACAGGTCGACACGATGGGCCGCGCGTTTCTCGGCATGACGTTCGGCTGTGCCCGCTGTCATGATCACAAGTTTGATCCGATTCAAACCGCGGACTATTACGGGCTGGCCGGAATCTTCAAAAGCACGAAGACGATGGACACCTACACGAAGATCGCCCGCTGGCACGAACATGAGTTGCCCTCCGACGAACTGCGGGCCATGCGCGCCAATTACGAACGCGAAGCAGCCGAGAAACAGCAGAAAATCGATCAGACCCTCGCCGAGGCGACGGCAGTCTTGCAGCAGAAATCGCCCGAGCAGAAGCTGCCCGAGAATCCCGAAACGCAGTTTCCTGAAGAGACGCAAACGCTGTTGAAACAATTGCGTGAGGAACTCGACAAGTTCAAGAAAGCCGCGCCGGATTACCCCAGCACTATGGGCGTGACGGAAGATGCGGTGGTCGATCTCGCGATACATATTCGCGGCAATCCGTTGAAACTCGGCGACCTCGCGCCGCGGCATGTGCCTCCGGTGATGCGCGGCCCGGACACTCCCAGCTTTACGCCGGAGCGCAGCGGGCGACAGGAATTGGCGGCGTGGTTGACTGACGGCCGGCATCCCCTGACCAGCCGCGTGATGGTCAACCGCATCTGGCGTTGGCATTTCGGTCGTGGCATCGTCACGACGACAGACAACTTCGGTCTGCTCGGCGAGTTGCCTTCGCATCCCGCATTGCTCGACTGGCTCGCGCTGCGGTTCACCGAACGCGACTGGTCGATCAAGGCGCTGCATCGCGATCTCCTCGCCTCGGCGACCTATCAGCAGAGCAGCCAGCCGGCCGGTGAAGCTGAAGTGAAAGACCCTGAGAACCGCTTGTTCCATCGCGCGCCTGTCCGCCGGCTCGAAGCGGAAGAAGTCCGCGATGCCTTGATGGTCGCCAGCGGTCAAATCGACGACCGCCTCGGCGGGCCGTGTCTGGCTGTGAAAAACCGGGAGTTCCTCTTCGACCACACGTCGATTGATAAAACCGATTACAACAGCACGCGACGATCACTGTATCTGCCTGTGATCCGCAATAACCCGTATGATTTCCTGCAACTGTTGGATTTCCCGGACGCCGCCACGCCGACGGGGAATCGCAGTTCGTCCACCGTGCCCCCGCAGGCGCTGTTGATGATGAACAGCAAAGTGGTCATGGACTCCGCCGGCCAATTGGCGGAATCGCTGCTCAACTGCGGGTTAGCCACGCCGGAACGCATCCGGCAGCTGAATCTCGCGGCACTCGGCCGGCCGGCAACCGAGGCGGAAATCGCCGATCAAACGGCGTTTCTGAAACAGTTGGAGCAAGCGCTCACCGCCACCCAAAGCGACCCGGCCATCCGCACCCGCGACGCCTGGACCGCGTTATGCCACACCATGTTCGCGGCGAATGAGTTTATCTATCTGCGCTGATTTCGCTTTAGGCGTAGAGTTGAGTCTAGTTTCATGTCCCCTCGCCCCCGCCGCGGGGGAGAGGGTTAGGGAGAGGGGGCTTTTCGGCGTGCCACGTCGAACACAACCCCCCTCACCCGGACTTAATCGATCATCGGAAGTAAAGGTGCCTAGATGAACGAATTCCTTTCCCGCCGGGCCATGTTGCAGCGTTCCGGCGTGGGTTTCGGATCGCTGGCGTTGGCCGATTTGATGTCGCGCGAGTCGCAGGGAGCCGCGATCGATAATCCTCTCGCGCCGCGGATGCCCCACTTCACGCCCAAGGCGAAGCGGATCATTTTCATTTTCCTTGTCGGTGGCGTCTCTCAGGTCGACACGTTCGATTACAAGCCGCTGCTCGAACGGGACGACGGCAAACCGATTCCGTTTGATAAACCGCGCGTCCAGTTCAATTCCACCGGCAACCTTTTGAAGTCGCCCTGGTCGTTCAAGCAGTATGGTCAAAGTGGTTCCTGGGTCAGTGAACTCTTCCCGCATCAGGCCACCCAGGTCGACCGGATGTGCATGATCCACTCGTGCCACGGGACCAATCCGGCCCACGGCGGCGCGAACATGAAACTGCACACCGGCAGCGACAACTTCGTGCGGCCCAGCATCGGCGCGTGGGTCAGTTATGGTCTGGGAACTGATAATCACAATCTGCCCGCCTTCGTCACCATCTGTCCGACGCTGGCCCACGGCGGCATCAATAACTGGAACTCGGCGTTCCTGCCCGCCGTGTATCAGGGCACGCCGCTGGGCAACGCCGCGGTCCCGGCGGACAAAGCCCGCGTGAAGTATATTCAGAACGACCGGTGGAGCCGCGATATTCAGCGGCTGCAACTCGACCGCCTTGCCGCAGCGAATCGAGAGCATCAGGCCCGTTCCGGTCCCGAAGCGTCCCTCGAAGCGCGGATCAGTTCGTTTGAACTCGCGTTCCGCATGCAGCGCGAAATGCCGTTGATCGAAGACCTCTCGCAGGAAACCGAAGCCACGCAGAAAATGTATGGCCTGGATCAGCCGACGACATCAAACTTCGGCCGAATGTGCCTGACCGCCCGGCGCTTCGCCGAGGCCGGGGTCCGTTACATCCAGGTCACCCACAGCGACGCCTTCGTGCAATGGGATCAGCATTCCGATTTGAAGAACGGCCACGAGAAGAACGCCAAGGAAGTCGACCAGCCCATCGCCGCGCTGTTGCACGACCTGGCGCAGCGCGGGCTGTTGGAAGATACGCTGGTCTGGTGCGGCAGCGAATTCGGCCGGACCCCCACGGCGGAAGGGACCAACGGCCGCGATCACAATCAGGAAGGCTTTACGATGTGGCTGGCCGGCGGGGGCGTGAAGCCCGGCTTCCATTACGGCGCGACCGACGATTACGGCTATTACGCCGCCGAGAACAAAGTCCACCTCCACGATTTCCATGCGACCGTGCTCCATTTGATGGGCCTCGATCACGAGAAACTGACCTATCGTTATGCGGGCCGGGACTTTCGTTTAACTGACGTGGAAGGCCACGTAGTTCACGAGATCATCGCGTGAAGAATTTCAACGCCAAGTCGCGAAGCACACAGAGAGAATCGTCAGTGAACTGGGCATTGCCGTTTGCTTGGTGGAATTGAGACTTTGCGTTTATCCATCGTGCCTTTGCGTAGAAATTCCGGCCTGCCAATCTCGCCTTGACGGGTTTTCGCTTCCCGCATAACCTTCCGCGTCCTGAATTTCCCCCCAGAATCTCAATTGGCGTCCTGCTGTCTGCGCGTGACCGATGGGTCGCCCGGAGCTGTCGTCTTTCGGCAGCGCGGTCGAACTTCGTCCTGTGTGGATTGCTGCGAATGGAGTCGCGGCCATGCTCATCGTTCCGAAATCGCTGCGGTGGTGGCTCACGGCCTGCCTGATCGGCGGGTTGTCTTGCGGCACAGCCCTCGCCAAGGATCAGCAGGAACCAAAGAAGAAGGGGGCTGACAAGAAGTCGGCCGAGCCGAAATCGCTCAAGGAAATTCAGGAGCTGAAAAAAGAGCTGAAGAATTTCGACAACTACGAAGAAGAGGATGAGGAAGAATCCTCCGGGAAACAATATGGCACACGCATCGAGACCCCGCTGATTGGCCAATATGCCACGTTTTCCGGCATCAATGCCATCGCTGTCGAAGGGGTCGGCATCGTGGTCGGGTTGAAGGGGACGGGCGGCAATCCGGCTCCGTCGCATTACCGCACGGCGCTGCTCGAAGATCTGAAACGACGCGGCGTCCGCAATCCCAATGAGATCCTCAAGTCGTCCGATACCGCCCTAGTTTACCTGCGGGCCTCGCTGCCGCCGCTGTTGGCCAAAGGCGAAACCGTCGACGTGCAGGTGATGATTCCGGAAAGCGCGGAAGCGACCAGTCTGCATGGCGGCTGGTTAATGGAAGCGTATCTGTCGGAGCAGGCGTTCGTTCCCGGCAAAGGTTCGCTGAGCGGCCATCATTTTGCGCGCGTCAAAGGCCCGGTGCTGACCGCCGCGGTCGGATCGAATAAGCGCAAAAGCCCGGCGTTGCTCACGCGCGGCGCGGTTTTAGGGGGCGGCTCCGTCACCAAGGAACGGGAACTGGCGATTTTTCTGCGGAACGATTTCCGCAGCATCCGCCAGGCGATGCGCGTCTCCGACGCCATCAGCAAGCGATTCCACGACTACGACAAGCACGGCATGCAGCAGCCGATGGCCGTCGCCAAGAACGATCAGAAAATTTTGCTGATCGTGCATCCAAAGTACAAGAACAACTTTCCGCGATACTTGCAGGTGATTCGGCATCTGGCGTTTCACGAGCCGACGACGGCTCGGCGTTTGCGAATTCAGCGTTTGAAAGATGAACTGCGGCAGCCGGAACTGGCGGAGCAAGCCGCGTTGCAGTTGGAGGGCATTGGCAAGGAAGCGATTCCGGTGCTAAAAGCCGGCCTGGAATCTCCCATCATGGAATGCCGCTTCCATGCCGCGAGCGCACTGGCGTATCTCGATCAAGCGGCGGGTGTGCCGGTTCTGGCCGAGGCGGCGAAATCCGAACCGGCGTTCCGCGTGTATGCCCTGGCGGCACTGTCCGTGATTGAAGACGCCGATGCGAACGTCGCGCTGCGGAAGCTGATGTGCGAATCGAGCATGGAAACGCGTTATGGCGCGTTTCGGTCGCTGTGGGTGCTGGACAAGAACGATCCGTTCATCCGCGGCGAGCAGATCGAAGTCATGGAAGGCAAGACGGGTTACATGCTGCATGAACTCGAAACTCCGGGCGAATCGCTCGTGCATGTCACCACGCGCACACGCCCTGAAGTTGTGCTTTACGGCAAAGATCAGAAATTGACCGCGCCGCTGTATCTCACGGCGGGTAAGAACATCATGGTGACGGCTCAAGCAGGGGCGCAGACAGCGTCCGTGCGGAAGTTCACCCCGGATGAGCCGGACCAGCACCGCGAAGTTCCCCTCACCGTGCCGGACGTGATCCGGGCGGTCAGCGAGCTGGATGGAACGTATCCCGATGTGGTGCAGATGCTGATGGAAGCGGCCGAGCAGAACAACCTGCAAGGCCGGTTCGCGCACGACGCCCTGCCGGAAGCCGGCCGCATGTACGAGCGCCCGCCGATGCCCGGCGTGGATGGTCCCAAATCGAAACGCAAAACACGAATTGGCCGCGACAACCTGACCCCGAATCTGTTCCCGCTTGATCCCGAGAAGGAACAGCCGGAGCGCGATGATGCGGACCCAGCGAGCGATCTGCCGCCCGCAATGGCGAATGTGCCGGAAGAGAACTCCGCGAAGAACGCTGAAGTGAAGACGGCGAAAGAGGAAGGCCCGTCGCGGAAAGAGGTCAAATCCGAACCGAAGACCGAAGAGATCGATGAACCGGCAGCTGCGGAAACGCGGCCGTCGCGATTTGTACGCTGGCCCACCGCATTGAAACCACGCGTGCGGCGGTTCCAGCAAACGGACGAACCGGCGGCTGACGAAAAGCCTGCCGCCAGGCCGACGCCGAAGAAGACGAACACGTCGCAGTCCGAGCCGGCCCAGACGGAGCCGGACGTCGAAGATCTTGCCACCGATCAATCCGAACCGCAGTAATCGAAGAAAGTTCGCCGGTTCGTCGCGCTGAGAGCGCCGGCGAACAGCCGGCTAAGGTCATGCGATGCTGAAATCGCTGGAATTGTTCGGATTTAAGAGCTTCGCCGATCGCGTCCGGTTCGACTTCGCTCCGGGGGTGACGTGCGTCGTTGGTCCGAACGGCAGCGGCAAAAGCAACGTCGTCGACGCCCTGAAATGGCTGCTCGGCGATCAGTCCGCGAAAAGTCTGCGCGGCAAGGATATGACCGACGTCATCTTCAACGGCTCGACCAGCCGCAAGCCGAGCAGTTTCGCCGAAGCGACATTGACCTTCGACAACTCCGCACGACTGCTGCCGCTTGACATGGCGGAAGTGCAGATCGGCCGCCGCATCTGGCGCAACGGCGACAGCGAGTATCTCATCAATCGCTCGGCCGCCCGGCTGAAAGATGTCCGCGATCTGTTCCTTGGCACGGGGGCCGGCTCCGCGGCCTACAGCATCATCGAGCAGGGCCGCGTCGATCAGATTCTGCAGGCCAACCCGACGAATCGCCGCGCGGTCTTCGAGGAAGCGGCCGGGATCAGCCGTTACAAATCGCGCAAGATCGATGCCCAGCGAAAACTGGAACGCGTCGGCCAGAATCTGCTGCGGCTGACAGACATCGTGGATGAAGTTGAAGCCCGGTTGACGGCGACCCGGAATCAAGCTGCGAAAGCCGCCAAGTTCCGCGAGATCAGCCAGGAACTGCAGCTCTGGTGGCATGGACTGGCCGCCGACGACTACCGCCGGCTGACAGCCGAGCAGACCACCCTGAATGAACAGCGTGGCGGACTGGAACAGCGGCAAGCGGTCGTCAATGAAGAGCAGCGCGTGCTGGAACAAGACAGCGCCGCGTTTGACCGGGAATTGCATCAACTCGATCAACGTGTGCGTGAAGCCGAGCGGATCAACGCTGGCGGGCGGGAAGTGATCGCCGGTCAGGCGACCACGTTGTCGCATCAAACGGCGCGCATGCAGGAACTCGACGGCGAGATCGAACGCCTGCGTCAACAACAGGCGCTGTTGCTCCAACGCTGGTCGACAATTCGGCTGGAAGTCGAGCAAAAGGCCGAGCAAGTCGCGGTGTTGGAATCGACCACGGGCGAATCGCAGGCACGGTCGATCGCGCAGAAGATGGAACTCGACCATGCCACACGGGCACTCGCCGCGCATCGCGCGGAGATCGAGCAACTCCGGCACCGGCATCGCGAATTGATCGACGCTGTCGCCGCCGCGAATCAGGCGGTGCAAGCCGAGCAAACCCGCGTGGCCACGGCGGAACAGTCGCTGATCCGTTTGCAGGAACAGTTTCGCGAAACGGAAACCGGTCGAGCCAGGTTGCAGACCGCCGCCGAGCAGCAACAGCAAATTGTCCGGCAATCGCAGGAACGGCATCACGCGGCTCAACAAGCGTTACGGCAGGTGCAGGCTCATCGGCAAACGCTAGTTCAAGTGCAGGATTCGGCCAAGTCTTTGTTATCGGAAAATCGCGAAAAACGGAGTGCGGCCGCGGCGCGGAAAAGTCTCCTGGAAGACTTGGAACTTCGGCAGGAAGGGTTGGGCATCGGTCCCAAAGAAATTCTGAGCCGCGCGCAAACGTCTCGGCACGCCCCGTGGGATACGGTCGTGGGCAACGTGGCGGATCTGTTGGAAGTCGACCTGGAGCATGCCGCGTTACTGGAAGTCGCCCTCGGCGGCCGCGCGCAACTCATCGTGCTGACGGAATACGGCTCGCTGCTGGACTATCTCGAACAGGGCCTCTGCCAGTTGAGCGGGCGCGTGGGGTTTCTTTCGTTGCAGAGCGTGAAAACGCAATCGGCCGCGGCCTCGCGCTTCGTGCCTCGGTTACCGAGTCTCGACGATGCAATCGACCTGACCGGCCATCCCGGCGTGGTGTGTCGCGCGGATCAACTGGTAGTCGCCGCGCGCGGACCGCGCGGATTGGCGGCGGCGGTATTATCCGACACCTGGATCGTCAAAACACTCGATGAAGCGATTCGCCTCGCGGGAACCATTGGCAGCGGGTGCCGCTTCATCACCTTGCAGGGCGAGGCGTTGGAACCCGATGGTTCGCTGTTCGTCGGGATGATTCGCAGCGAGACGGCGCTGGTCTCCCGGAAAAGCGAATTACGGCGCATCAAGCAGGAATTGCATGATCTGGATCGCCTGATCGCCGATCAGGAATCGTCGTTGCAGGATGTCTCGCGGTCGATTCATGGAGCCGACGACCAATTGGAATCGGCGACGACGCAGCACGACCGCACGCTGACTCAACTCGCCGACGCCAAAGCCGAACTGACCGCGCGCGAGCAGGATTTGGAGCGTCTGGAACGTGATCACCGCGCGGTGCAGCAACAGTTGGAACAACAGCGACACGATGCCCTGCTCGCACAGACGGCGGTCGGTGTCGCGGCAGAGCGCAGTGTCGCCGCAACCGCGGAATTGCAGGACTTTGAATCGCGCCGCCATGCCGCCGAGGCGCTGCTGGCCGAGACCGAGCGGCTGGTGCGTGACCTGGAAGAGCAGGCCGCGCGCGATGAGCTGGACCTCGCGAAACAGATGGAGCGGCTCGAATCGCAACGCGATCAATGGACACGTTTATGCAGCGAGCAGGAACAACGTCAGCATCAATGTGATGAAGCCGACCGACGGCTGCACGCCTCGACGGAAAAGCATCGCCAGATCGCCCTGCACGCACTCAACACCCGCGCTTTACTCGACGAACAACACGTGCAGGCGGAAGCACGACAACAACAGGTCGATGCCCTGCATCGCGAGAAAGACCAACTCCGCGATCAGCGCGGGCGACTATCGGAGCGCGAAGCCCGCACCCGCCAGCAACGTCGCGAACTGGCGGACGCCTCGCACCAGCTGGAGTTGAGGCTGCGGGACATCACCCAGGCATTGACCGCGCTGACGGAACGGCTCGACGAGGAAGAGCAATTATCGGCCGCCGAGTTGGCGAACACCGACGCCTCGGCGTATCGCCTGTATCTCGAAGAACGATCTGGAAAAAGCCCGCGCCGATCCAGTGACGACGAAGAAACGGACTCCCGCCAGGAAAGTGACGCAACGGATGATGGATCAGCGGAAATCTCGTTCGCGGAAATCCGGCCGGAGTTGGAAGCACACGTCAATCGGCTGCGGCGCAAGCTCAAGCTGATGGGAGCCGTCGACACCGATAGCCTGCGCGATCTCGAAGCGCTGGAGCAGAGATTTCAGAACCTCAGCGCGCAGTTGCAGGATCTCGTCGAAGCGAAAGCCACGCTCGAAGACATCATTCGCCGCATCAACGGCGAGAGCAAACGGATGTTCGCCGAGACCTTTGAAACCATCCGCACAAACTTTCAGCATCTCTTCCGCAAAGTCTTCGGCGGCGGCGAAGGGGACATCATTCTCGAGGATCCCGAAGACATCCTCGATTGCGGCATCGACATCAAAGCCCGCCCGCCGGGTAAGGAACTCCGCAGCATCTCTCTGTTGAGCGGCGGCGAAAAAACCATGACGGCGATCGCGTTGATCATGGCTATCTTCCAGGCCAAGCCCAGCCCGTTCTGCATTCTCGACGAAGTGGACGCCGCGCTGGACGAGGCGAATGTCGAACGCTTCACCTCGGTGGTGACGGAATTCCGCGAATCGACGCAGTTCATCATGATCACGCACCATAAACGGTCGATGACCGTCGGCGACGTGCTGTACGGCGTGACGATGGAAGAATCGGGCGTCTCGAAACGGATGGCCGTGCGATTTGAAGATGTCAGCGAAGACGGCCACATCCGCGCGCCGAAATCCAGCGCCGCGTGATTCGTGATTCCCGAGCGGGGGCGTCAGCCCCCTGATTGTGGCCACAGTTCCCCATAATGGTGATTTGGCTCATGTGCCACGACTTGTCCTCAAGTCGTGTGCTGAAGCGGGCACGACTTGCGGACAAGTCGTGGCACGGGCGAGGTTATTGGGAGCCCGAAACGGGGGCGAGGAAACCGAGGAGCCGGTTGTTTACAAAGTGACGTGGCATTGATTAAGAATGTAGAGCACTTGCTCCGCAAGTGTTTTTTTGCACTTGCGGAGCAAGTGCTCTACATTAAGTGCGACTTCCTTAGCAGGTCTCAACCAGCCCCCGGTTGGCCATTTCTTGCCGCTCGGATTATGATGCCTCGCAGGATTTCGGAGGTTAATCGTGGCGATTGCCTGCGGTTAACCTTTTGATTCTTGCCGCCAGTTTCATCCATCACGAGAGCTTTCATGTCCACCGCCCAAAAGACGCTGATTCGTGTCGGCCACAGTCCCGATCCCGACGACGCGTTCATGTTTCATGCCTTGGCCAACGACAAGATCGAGACCGGCCCCTATCGATTCACGCATGAATTGCAGGATATTCAGACGCTGAACCAGCGTGCCCTGAACGGCGAGCTGGAACTCACGGCTGTTAGTCTGCATGGTTATGCCTACATGACCGACAAATACGCGTTGTGCGCGTGCGGGTGCAGCATGGGTGATAACTACGGCCCGATGATCGTCGCCAAGTCCCCCGGAAAGTTGACCGATTTCCGGGGCAAGCGAATCGCCATCCCCGGCAAGCTGACGACGGCGTATCTCGCGCTCAAGCTTGCGCTCGGCGAAGATTTCACGCCGGTCTTTTATCCGTTCGATGAAATTCTCAACGTGACCGAAGCCGGCGAAGTCGATGCCGGGCTGATCATTCACGAAGGCCAGCTCACCTATCAAAATCAGGGGCTGCACCTGATTGTCGATCTCGGCCAATGGTGGCTGCAGGAAACCGATCTGCCCTTGCCTCTCGGCGGTAACGCCATCCGTCGCGATCTGGGACCGCAGGTGATGAAGGACGTGACCGCGTTGCTCAAGCAAAGCATCCGTTATGCGCTGGATCATCGAGCCGAGGCGCTGGCCTATGCGTTGCAGTTCGGTCGCGATCTGGATCGCAGCCAGGCGGATAAGTTTGTGGGCATGTATGTCAACGACTGGACCATCGACTTCGGCCCGCGCGGCCGGCAAGCGGTGAAAACACTGCTCGATCGCGCCTATCAAACGAAGTTCATCCCGCAACCGGTAAATGTTGAGTTCATAGATTGAACGAGAATGCTTAACCGCAGATTGCGCAGATTTTCGCAGATGAAATCCAGGACAATATCGATGTCAGGATTCTGCGATTTAGAAAACATGTCTTTTGAAAATCTGCGTGAATCTGCGAAATCAGCGGTTCACTTCTTCTTTGTGATTGAGCGCCAAAATTGACTCCCCTGACGATCACGCCGAAGCGTCGGTATCTGGTGTCGTTTAATCCGAAGCGGATTCCCCATCTGTTTACGGATGTGCTGCTCATTGGCGCGGGGATCGCCGGGATTCGGGCGGCACTCGCGGTCGACAAATCGCTGAATGTCGTGATCGCCACGAAGGACCGCATCGATCTGTCGAACAGCGCGTGGGCGCAGGGCGGCATCGCCGGAGTGTTCGATCCGGAAGACGCGATTGCAAACCATGTGGCCGATACGATGGCCGCAGGCAAAGGCCTCTGCGACGCCGAAATCGTGAAGATGGTTGTTCAGGAAGCTCCCGAGCGGATTCGTGAGCTGGCTACGCTGGGCACCATTTTCGATCAGGAGAATGGTGATATCGCCTTGACTCAGGAAGGGGGCCACAGCCATCGGCGGGTGGTGCATGCCCTGGGCGATGCGACCGGCAAGGAGATTATGCGGGCCTTGATCGACCGCGTGCGACGGGAACCCGCGATTGATGTCTGGGAGAAGACCTTCACCATCGATTTGCTGACTTATGACGGTGAGTGCCGCGGAGCGCTGGTCTGGAACCCCGCGCATGGCAAGACGTTCGTCTGGGCGAAACAGACCATTCTCTGCACAGGCGGCGCGGGCCGTTTATTTCGCGAGACAACGAACCCGGACATCGCCACGGCGGATGGTCAGGCGATGGCGTTTCGCGCCGGGGCCGAAGTGCGCGATATGGAATTCATGCAGTTTCATCCGACGGTGCTGTACATCGCCGGCAGTTCGCGGCACCTCATTTCCGAAGCCGTACGGGGTGAAGGGGGCGTGCTGCGGGATGTCAACGGCTACCGTTTCATGCCCGATTACGATCCCGCGTTGGAACTCGCCCCGCGTGATGTCGTCAGCCGGGCCATCACGCGGCAGATGGAAAAGACGCGGCATCACTGCGTCTATCTCGATGTCACCCATCTGCCGAAGGAACTGATCGCCGAACGATTTCCGCATATCCGCCAGGTCTGCACCGATTTCGGCCTCGACCTGACGCGCGACCAGATTCCCGTGCGTCCCGGTGCGCATTATATGATCGGCGGCGTTTCGACCGATGCAGAGGCACGGACCACGCTGCCGCGCTTATGGGCCGCCGGCGAAGTCACCGCGACGGGCTTGCACGGCGCGAATCGTCTGGCCAGTAACAGTTTGCTCGAAGGGTTGGTCTTCGGACTGCGTGCCGGGATGAGTGCCTCTGCCGCCGCGATTCAAGAAGCGGACCGCTTCACCGCGTTTCCGCTGGAGTCTTCGCTGGCCGGCACTCCCTCCGCGAAAGATGACCTGCAACTGGCCGACGTGCTCAATTCGCTCAACAGCGAGATGGGCCGACATGTCGGCATCGATCGGGACGAGGCGGGTCTGGAAAGTGCGTTGCGTCAGGTCGAGTTCTGGGATCGCTATGTCGGCCCGCGGGAATTCGCCGCCGTGCAGGGCTGGGAATTACAGAACCTGCTGCTCACCGCCCGATTGATGATCCGCGCCGCCATCGCCCGCCGCGAAAGCCGGGGCGTGCATTACCGGACCGACTACCCGACCACCGACGCACACCAAGCCGTGCATCTGCCACTCGTGGCTGGTGAGGTACACGCGTAACTTCCGGGATCGTTCCCCTTATGGTTGTGACGAACGGTCGCGCTAATTCCTATTCTGATTGAGCTGCGCACCGGCCAGCCCAAACAACGCACCTTCGAGGAGATGCCGTTCAATGAACGCACCGGTTGCTTCGAGCTTCGTGTATTGCAACAGGATGTAATCTCCGGGCTGAATGATCACCTGATCGGCGACATCAGACTTCGCCTTATAGAGGTCGACCTCAATCGGAATCATGCGGCCATCCGGCAGATAGCGCAGAATGATTAAGCTGCTGGCGGAGATGGACACATCGTTGTTAAGGGCCGAGGGGCCACCCATCGATGTGGTCCCGCGAGAACTCCCCCCGCCTCCGCCCTGCTGTCCTGTCGCCACGGCAATCGCCTGCAGCACGTTGAGATCGTAATCACGCGGGAGTGTGTACTGACCGCCGCCGAGCAGTCCGCCGGTGTAAAAGACTTCGGTATCGCGCGATTCAATGAACACGATGTCGCCGTCTTCGAGCAGGATATCCTGCTCTTTCAGGTCGACCGTTTCGCCCGGGCCGAGTCGGACGGGAATCTTCACGATCCGCCGCCCATCCAGGCCGGTGTCGTTCAATTCCCAGCCGAATTCTTCCGGGGTCATGGTCGGTAACTGATCGACCGAATCGCTGTTCAGCAGGCCGTCACCCGGCCCGGCGAATGGTGGTTGTTCGGGATACGGCATAGATGGCGGCGGCTGTTGCGGAAGCGGCGCGGGGGGCTGCCAACCGCCCGGCGGCGTATGGGGCGACTGCATCTGCGGCGCGAACTGCGGCGGAAATTGCATCGCGTCCGCAGGCAGAGGCGGCATCACGGGTGGTTGATTCACTGGTGGCGAGTAGGCGGGCGGCGGTGAGTAAGAGGCATATTGCGGCCGCGATTCGTCGGAGTGTGAGATGTCGGGAAACTTGAACGACGTGCCGGTGCGCAGATTGTCTTGCGGTAACCGCATCACAGGTTCCGAGTAGCCGGTCTCGTACAGCGGCGACGAGGTGGGCCAAGTGGTGGATTGAGCACGAAACACCGTCTTCTCGCCAGATTTCTTTCGCGCGGCTTGAGGCGGATGCGCGGTGCTGGAATTCGGTAAGGACGAACCGGGCAATGGGGTCCAACTGTCATCGGTCTGGTTGCGGCGGATGATATAGATCGCATTCTCGGCATCCAGGCCCGGGAGACCGCCGGATTGTGCCAAGGCGTGCAGCACGTCGTTTTTGTACGCCGGCAGATTGACCAGATGGCCGGTGCCGCGCTTCAATGTGCCGGCATTCAACTGTCCCGGTGCGGCGGCCTGGGGCGCTCCCGCTTCCTGGCGGATGACGAGCACGCGGTAATTTCGCGGCCGTTGCAGACTGACGAGGATGCGGTCGTTCTCGGGATTGAGGAACTGCTTATTGCGGGTGTAAGCGTCTTTCAGACGGGTTTCCAACTCGGTGATCGTCAGTCCGCGTACCGGGATAGTGCCGACCAAAGGGAGCGAGATGGTGCCGTCGTCGCGCACGGGAATCGGGAACCCGAATGACGGAGCCGATTCGTTATTCAACGGGATATTGACAGGTTGGGCCAGCTTACGATCGCCGAGCACACCTTCGATGTAGATGCTCAAGACATCTCCGGAGTCCAGCAGATAATTCTTCGGCTGTTTCTGCTTGAGCAGCGATAAGTCAATCGTTCGCTTGCCGGCCCGCGTGACACCGCGAAATTCTTCCGGCAGATAGCGTGCCGGGATGCCGTGAATCGGTCGAAAGGCGGCGCAGCCGGGCATCAAACAAGCCACGGCAACAGCCAGCCAGAGGCAGGCCGCTGGTCGCCGTGTAAGCTCACGAAATTTTCTGCCAAGACAATCCACGCGCCGTCGCCTTCCAGAACCAGACCGATGTCCCACATCACCGCGCGGGCCGGGCTTGTACCCTGCCGCTGCCGTTGATGTGGGAAATGCGTTCGGAGTTTCAGAGAGGGAGTTCCGTCCGTGCCAGTGAAGTAATTCATGCCCGCAGATCGGGCAAGTTCAGTCACTCGCTGGAGGCATGTCGCGGAGTCTGAATCCGCGTTTTGAGGTGATCGCGCGGGAATCTTCGGCAGAAACTGCGGTTCTCACCGCTGGATCGGCATCACGCCACCATAAGTGGCCGGCCAGGCTTCGGAAGGAGGCGCGGCCGGTACGGCGGCGGGAACTTCCTGGGCCACAGCGGCCTGCGGAGTCGCGGCTTCCTGGCCGGACCGTTCAGTAATCCGCTGACCATCCAGCGACTGCACCCCCGAGGGGACGTTGGAGTCGGCATACGGGCTGATGTACGCCGCGGAGACGCAGCAACTGTCGGAGTTGCCCACGATGCGGTTGAACTTCGAGACGCCACTGTTCAGGCCGTTATCCAGCCCGTTGCGATAGCCGGCATACCATTGATCGACGGCCTCGCGGCCCGCGCACGACCGATGCCAGGCATGCCAGTATTTCTGCGGGGGAACAGCCGGCACACACGCCGGGCGTCCTAATGCCAAATCGACATAGGCCTGCTGATACCCATCGCGAAAGTCCTTGGTGAGTTCGCCGCCGACTTCATCGAACTCTTTCAAGTCGCGATTGGCGCACTTCTTCGCCGTCCCTTTGGTCACAATTTTGTCGACATGTTTGTGATAAAAGACTTTCCCCACCACTTTCGGGGGCAGGCAGTCTTCGCAGGCTCCGCTGTCGCAGAGCTGACCGTCGCAGGGCTGCCCGTCACAGGGCTGCCCATCAGACGATTGCGTGGCGGGGCAGCAGTCCACCGTCTGCTGGCGCAGGCTGCTGCAACCAGTCACTAGCATTGACAAGACGAGGAAGCAGAGAATCCGCGACATCGAACCCGGCCCTTCCATGAGCGGAATTGACGGGATTCCGTCTGACCGACGAAATCCCCGCCTTCCATATCATCGGAACCTGTCGTGCTCAAGTTGACGATTCACGGTCCGATACCGATTGCGCCGGGCGCGCGGTTACGTTTTTCCCAAATATCGACCAGCCTCGCGAAATTGGCTCAAGTGAGGGGCTGCGAACCCGCAAGCGATCATGGTCAGACGCTTGCGGGTTCGCAGGATCGCCGCAGCTCACACATCGCACACTTCCGCCGCGTGACGCAGCGCGGCAACGGGGTCGTCCCACGTCGGGATGAATTCCTGCGCGACATACCCGGTATAGCCCGTGTCCAGAATCGCCTGCATGATCGGCGGGTAATTGATCTCCTGCGTATCGTCGATTTCCCCGCGGCCGGGGTTGCCGGCCGTGTGGTAATGGGCGATCACGTCTTTGTATTGACGAATACGCCGAATGACATCGCCATTCATGATCGAGACATGATAGATGTCGAACAGCAGCTTGAAATACTCCGAGTCAACCTGGCGGATGAGATCGACGCAGAAGTCGACGTTGTCGCCGAAGTAACCGGGATGCCCCTTCATCGGATGCGTGTCGTCGCGCGTGTTGAGATGTTCCAGACACAACGTGACTTTGTGCTTCTCCGCCAGCGGCAGCACTTTCTTCCAGGTCGCGACGCAATCCTGAATCGCCCGGGCTTCCTGCATGCCGTCGAAGCGCATGCCTGTGAAGGTGATCACGCGGGAACAGTCGTTCGCCGCGGCGACTTCAATCGCCTCGCTTAACTCAGCGATGATCTTGTCGATCAATTTCGGATCGCACGGGCCTTCTTTGAAGCTGTGACTGCTCCCCAGCGAGATGTCCAATCCCAGCTTCCGCACGGCAGGATAATCTTCACGAGGAATGCCTTCGATGGCGACGATGCCGATCTCTTTCGCATGCTTCGCCAGTGTTTCCGACTTCATCGGCGCGAAACACCAGCCCATCACCGATTGACGAATGCGGCCATGTTGAACGCGGAAATCCGGCGTGGCGGCTGAACGGGGCAGCTGCGCGTGGGCAACTTGTGATGTGGCTAACGCGGTGGCGACCCCGGTGGTTGCCGTTTTCAGCCAATCTCGGCGCGATTGTGATTGATCGTTCGTCGTCATTGGAAACTCCTTGGTAAGTCACTTCGGCTGCGAACCCGCCAGCGACCAGCACGATCGCTGGCGGGTTCACAGTCTCTATCTCATTAGTCATCCCGCTCGATCCAAATTATACTATCCCCACTCGACGAACTTCGATGCACCTCCTCATTTTTCAAGATTGACCAAGCATGCATACCACCGACGTCGCCATCCTCGGCGGCGGAATTGTCGGACTCGCCACCGCGTATCGGCTCCTCGAACGTCATCCCGGCACGTCCATCACCATCCTGGAAAAAGAACGCGAACTCGCCCAGCACCAGACGGGCCATAACTCCGGCGTGCTTCACTCCGGCATCTATTACAAGCCCGGCTCACTCCGTGCCACCAACTGCCGCGAGGGCAAACTCGCCATGCAGGACTTCTGCCGCAAGGAGAACATCCCCTTTGATCTCTGCGGCAAGGTGATCGTCGCCATCGACTCGTCCGAGCTGTCCCAGTTGCAGAAGATTTTTGAGCGAGGCAAAGCCAACGGCGTGCAGTGCAGCATGATCGATGCGGCCCGCTTGAAAGAACTCGAACCGCATGCTGCCGGGATTCAGGCGATTCATGTCCCCGAATCCGGCATCGTCGATTATCGCCAGGTGTGTGATCGACTCGGACAACGCATCACCGAAGCAGGGGGCAAGATCCTCACGTCCGCCAAGGTGAAGTCGATGTTCCGCAAGCAGGGCCGCATGATTGTCGATACACTCGCCGGCGATGTCGAAGCCCGCTACGTCATCAATTGCACCGGCCTGCACAGCGACCGCGTGACTCGCATGTCGGGTCAGGTGCCCACGGCTCAAATCGTTCCGTTTCGCGGCGAGTATTTTGAACTCAAGCCGACGGCCCAACATCTTGTCAAAAGCCTGATCTACCCCATTCCCGATCCGAACTTCCCGTTCCTCGGCGTCCACTTCACCCGCATGATTCATGGCGGCGTGGAGTGCGGTCCGAATGCGGTGCTGGCCTTTTCCCGCGAAGGCTACTACAAGACCAGCATCAATCCATTCGATTTGCTGGAGTCCGTCACGTATCGCGGCTTCATCCGCCTGGCATGGAAGAATTGGCGGGCGGGTTGGGGGGAAATGTGGCGTTCATTCAGCAAGCCGGCCTTTGTCGCCGCGCTGCAGCGCCTGGTCCCGGAGATCCGCTCGGAACACCTCGTCCCCGCACCCGCCGGCGTGCGTGCCCAGGCCGTCACGCCCGATGGCCAACTGGTCGACGATTTCCTGATCCTGGAAAACGACCTCGTCATCAACGTCTGCAACGCCCCCTCCCCGGCGGCAACAGCATCGCTGAACATCGGTAAGCTGATCGTGGACAAATTGGGAGATCGCCTGGGAACGTAAGCGGGAATTCAAAGCCCGCCGATGGCATCGGCGGGACCTCAGCTTCGTCGTCAATGAGCCTTTATTCTTCTCGCCGTGGGCGCTGCCGGATCAAAGACCACGCCCTTCGCAGAACCTCAGGGACTTACCATTACCCACATTTTTACAATGTGCGGATGCTATGTCATGTCGGACGGATTGACGTTGGGTATTGCGGGGCGATGAGTTACGGGGATTTTGGAGTGGTTGGTGAAATGCGGTGCGAGAATTGC
>Ga0105047_10000696_pt1 | contig 58079 bp, 51 predicted proteins | sample MAT04_FD_78384 | JGI IMG/M metagenome (GOLD analysis project Ga0105047, IMG submission 78384) | Freshwater microbial communities from Lake Fryxell liftoff mats and glacier meltwater in Antarctica - MAT-04 (megahit assembly) | ecosystem: Environmental > Aquatic > Freshwater > Ice > Liftoff... | reverse complement strand
GCCATGACGATTTGCCACGCTGCGGCTTGCCCGCGGCCACGCTGCCACGCCGTGCGGCCTGCGCTTGCGTCGCATCGACCGATGAAGCCCGCGCCCGGCCAGAGAGCCCCGAAATGAACGCCATCGAAGCCCTCAAGAGCGTGCTCTTTCGCAGCGCGGTCCTGACCGCCGCGCTGCGCCGCCTGCGCGTGCTGGTGCACCGGCTGCGCGGCAAGCCCCACGAAGCCGACTTTAACTTCCTGCGCGACAGGGCTTTCGCGTCCGGCCTGCTGCTCGACCTGGGCGCCAACATCGGCCAGTCGGCGCTGTCGGTGGCCGCCGTGCAGCCGGGGCTGACGATCCACTCGATCGAGGCCAACCCGGCCTGCGAGCCGGGGTTGAAAACGGCGGCCTGGCTGCTGGGCGCCCGCCTGCGCTACCGCATCGTGGGTGTCGGCGCACAAACGGGCCGGCTCGACTTCCACGTGCCGGTGCGCAGCTCGCGCATGCTGCTGGAAGAGGGCACCTTCGACGCGGCGACGCTGGTGTCACCGAACTCGATCGCTCGCATCGGCGTGCAGGGCCGCGACTACGAACTGCGGGTGATCTCGGTGCCGCTGGTCACCGTCGATTCCCTGGCGCTGGCCCCGCGGGTCGTGAAGATGGACTTGCAGGGCCTGGAACTTGCGGCACTGGCTGGCATGACGCAGACCATAGACCGATCGCATCCCGTGTTCATGATCGAGATCGGCGAGCGCCACGGGCAGATCGTCGACGTGCTCGCGGCACGCGGCTACACGCGCTGGCACTGGGACGGTCGGCGCCTGCAACGCGGCGTGCGGCCCGACACGCTGAACGCCATCTTCATCGCGGCTGGCGACCCGGCGCTGCCGGCCGCGTGAAGTGCAGGCCGTGCCACTTCCCATGACCCGGACCCTGCGCATACTCGGCACCCACGGCGTGCCTGCAGCCTACGGCGGCTTCGAGACCGCAGCCGAGAACATCGCGCTGTTCCTGGTGCGCCAGGGCTGGCGTGTCATCGTCTACTGTCAGGCGGAAGGCAAGGGCCCCATCACCGAGGACATCTGGCAGGGCATCGAACGGGTGCACGTGCCGGTCACGCTGGACGGCTGGAAGGGCACGTCGATGTTCGACTGGCTGTCGATACGCCACGCCTGCCGCCACCATGACCTGTGCCTGACCTTCGGCTACAACACCGCGGTCTTCAACCTGATGCAGAGGCTGCGCGGCATACCGAACGTCATCAACATGGACGGCATCGAGTGGTCACGTGCGCGCTGGGGCATCGCCAAGCAGGCCATCCTCTACGTCAACGAGCGCATCGGCTGTTTTGTCGGCAACCATCTCATTGCAGACCACCCCGAGATCGAGAAGTACCTGCGCACGCGCGCGCCGCAGCGCAAGATCAGCACGCTGACCTACGGCGCCGACCCGGTGCTGGATGCACCCGTCGCGCCTGTGCTCGCGCTGGGCCTGCAGCCATGCGGCTACCTCACGCTGGTGGCACGGCCGATTCCCGAGAACAGCATCCTCGAGATCGTGCAGGGTTTTTCAGTGAAGCCGCGTGGCAGGCAGCTCGTGCTGCTGGGCGACTACGACCCTGCGACCGACCCCTACCACGCGGCCGTGCGCGCGGCGGCCAGCGCCGAGGTGGTGTTCGCCGGCGCGATCTACGACAAGGCCGTGGTGCAGGCACTGCGTTTCCACGGCCTGGCCTATGCGCACGGCCACACGGTGGGCGGCACCAACCCGTCGCTGGTGGAGGCGATGGCGGCCGCCAACCCCGTCATCGCACACGACAATGCCTACAACCGCTGGGTGGCGCAGGACGCGGCGCTGTACTTCGACAGTGCCGAGAGCTTCTCGGCGCGCCTGGACGAACTGCTGGGCTCGGCCGAACTGCGTGCCCGCCTGCAGCGCGCCAGCGCGGCGCGCCACGCCCAGGAGTTCACCTGGGACCATATCGCCGGCCAATACGAACAACTGCTGCAACGTTTCCTGCCCCCTGCCGGGCCGGCCGTGGCGGCTGCAAACAACGCATTGAAGAACCGGAGAGAGCAGTGATACGACTCGCCATCGTCGGCCTGGGCAAGATGGGCCTTTCGCACCTGGCCATCCTGCGCGCGCACCCGCAGATCAACCTGGTGGCGGCCTGCGACGCCACCGCCTACGTCACCGACGTGCTGGGCAAGTACGCCGGCCTGAAGTGCTACGGCGACTACGACCGCCTGCTGGCCGAAGAGCCCCTGGACGCGGTGCTGATCGCCACGCCGTCCAAGCTGCACGCCGACATGGTGACCAAGGCGCTGGACCGTGGCCTGCACGTGTTCTGCGAGAAGCCCTTCGTGCTCGACGTCGCCGACGGCGAACGCCTGGTGGCGCTGGCTGAAAGCCGGCAGCGCGTGACGCAGGTGGGCTACCACTACCGCTTCGTCGGGGCCTTCCAGGAAGCGGCGCGCATCGTGCGTTCGGGCGCCCTGGGCACCGTGCACCACGTGCGTGCCGAGGCCTACGGCCCGGTGGTGCTGCGTGCCAAGGGCGGCACCTGGCGTTCGGCCAGGAGCGAAGGCGGCGGCGCACTCTACGACTACGCCTGCCATGCCATCGACGCCGTGAACTTCATCGCCGGCGTGCCGGGCTCGGTCTCGGGCGTGGTGCGCCACGGCGTGTTCTCGCGCGATGTCGAGGACGAGGTCTACTGTTCCTTGCACTACCCAGACGGCGCCAGCGGCCAGCTGTGCGTGAACTGGAGCGACGAGAGCTTCCGCAAGATGTCGACCAAGGTCACGGTGTGGGGCGCCAACGGCCGCGTCACCGCCGACCGCCAGGAGTGCCAGGTCTTCCTCCGCGAAGCCTCACCCGCACTGCCCGACACAAAAGCGGGCTGGACCGTGCGCTACACCACCGAGCTCACCGACGAGGTCTGGTTCTACCTGCGCGGCGAGGAGTACTCGGCGCAGATCGACTACTTCGCCAAGAGCATTGAGGCCGGCCGGCTGGACGGCGAAAACAGCTTCTGCTCGGCGCTGCAGGCCGACCGTGTGGTGGCGATGATCCTGTCCGAAGCCCAGGTTTCGCAGCCCGCGTCGGCCGACCCGGCCGCGCGCAAGGGCGGGCTGGGCAAGGCCCTGTCGAAGTTCTTCAACTGATCCCCCATGAGCGATACCACTTTCCAGCCTATGGACCGCGTGCTCTTCGGCGACAACCAGTTCTTCGGCGTCAACCACATGTCCGAAGAGAAGGCGCGTGCCCAGCAGATGCGCTTCCAGGACTTGCAGGCCGTGATCGACGTGCTCGATGCCGCCTACCAGGAAGGCATACGCACCTTCATGTGCACCACGCACGACCGCGTGGCAGAGATCTGCGACCACTTCCGCGCCCACCCCGAGCGCTACCCCGACTACCGCTTCTACCCGTGCATGCCCTACGCGCACAAGTACGCCAACGCGGTGACCGAGCACGGCATGATCGACGCGCTGCGCAAGTTCCTGCCCGAGGACGGTGCCTTGGGCGCGATGCTCAAGGGCGGCGTGGCGCTGGCCAGCAAGGACATCGACGCGATCATGCGGCTGCTGGTCGACGCCGAGATGAAGATGTTCCACGGCCTGAACACGCCGGTGGTCTTCATCCAGAACGTCATCACCGACCTGCTGCTGGGCCTGGGGCTGAACGGCCTGTTCAAGACCTTCCACGACCATGTGCACGAAGCCTACGGCGCCGAGGCCGGCTTCATCACGATGAACACGCCGCGGCTGCTGGACGTGCTGGAGGCCCAGGGCATAGACAACCCCATCGTCTGCAGCAACATCAACAAGATCGGCTTTCGCATGTGCGGCGGCGTCGGCCTGTACGAGCAGACGATCGCCACGCGCCGCTTCCGCCCGGTGGCGATGTCGGTCCTGGCCTCGGGCGCGATCTCGCCGCGCGAGGCCATCGCCTATGTGTGTGGCCAGCCGCGCGTCGAGTCCATCGTCTTCGGGGCGTCGAGCCGCGCCAACATCCGGCAGACCAAACAGCTGATCGACGAGCTGAGCGCCGCGCCGGCTTGATCTTTCCGTGCTCGGCGCCTGAAAGCCGGCACGCGACCCGCTTTGCGGGTACATTACCGACGTAGATTTGAGCAAGACAGTTTTTGAGACAGTGTTCGGTGTGCCCCGTGTAGCCCTTCGTGGGTCGGCGGGAGTCGGCGGATTTCTTGATCGGTGATTCTTCTTGGCCCGCATCTGCACTGCGCCAGCATGTGCTGCGCAGCAACCGTGAAAGGAATTCAATATGACTACGCAAACCGGCATCGTGAAGTGGTTCGACGACGGCAAGGGCTTCGGCTTCATCACCCCCGACGGTGGTGGCAAGGATCTCTTCGCCCACTTCAGCGAAATTCAATCCACCGGCGGCTTCCGCAGCCTGGCCGAAGGCCAGAAGGTGGAATTCGAGGTGAAGCAAGGCCAGAAGGGCCCGCAAGCCGCGACCATCAAGTCGATCTGATCGACTTCGGCAGCAGAGACTTCGTTCCCTGCGCCAGAACGAACCGCAGCCTCGGCTGCGGTTTTTTTACGCCTGCGCGGGCAGCAGGGTGTCGGCCAGCAACGGTGCTGCAGCGTCCTTCGGGGCCAGCAGCGGTGCCGTCATGCCGGGCGGCAGCGGCCAGACGATGCCGATGACCGGGTCGTCGTAGCGGATGCTGCCTTCGCAGTCCTTGGCGTAGACGTCGGTGGTCTTGTAGAGGAAATGCGTGTCGTCCTGCAGCGCGATGAAACCGTGCGCAAAACCTTCGGGGATCCACATCTGGCGCTTGTTCTGCGCGGTCAGCTCGGCGCCCGTCCAGCGACCGAAGGTGGGCGAGCCGGGGCGGATGTCGACCGCGACGTCGTAGGCCGCGCCCTGCGTCACACGCACCAGCTTGCCCTGGGCATGAGGCCGGCGCTGGAAGTGCAGGCCGCGCAGCACACCGGCCTTGCTGCACGAGTGGTTGTCCTGCACGAAGGCGCGCGGCACGGGCAAGCCCAGCCGAGCCAGCGCGGCGTGGAAGCGTGGTTCGTTGTAGCTTTCGCTGAACCAGCCGCGGTCGTCGGCAAACACCGCGGGCTCGACGATGACGACGCCGGGCAGGTCGGTCGGGACGAGCTTCATGGTCAGAAGGCCTTCTCGCGCAGCACCTGCATCAGGTACTGGCCATAGCTGTTCTTCAGCATCGGCGCGGCCAGCGCCTCGAGCTGCGCGGCGTCGATCCAGCCGGCGCGGTAGGCGATCTCTTCCGGGCAGGCCACCTTCAGGCCCTGGCGCTTTTCGAGCGTGGCGATGAACTGGCCGGCTTCCATCAGGCTGTCGTGGGTGCCGGTGTCGAGCCAGGCGTAACCGCGGCCCATGATTTCGACGTCGAGCTGGCCCTGGCTCAGGTAGGCGGCGTTGACGGTGGTGATTTCGAGCTCGCCGCGCGCGCTGGGTTTGATCGACGCCGCGATGTCGCACACCTGCTCGTCGTAGAAGTACAGGCCCGTCACCGCATAGTTGCTCTTCGGTGCCTTGGGCTTCTCCGCGATGCTGAGCGCACGCTTGTTGGCGTCGAACTCGACCACGCCGTAACGCTCGGGGTCGTTGACGTGATAGGCGAAGACCGTGGCGCCGGTGGTGCGCGAGTCGGCGCGCGACAGCAGCTGCGCGAAGTCGTGGCCGAAGTAGATGTTGTCGCCCAGTACCAGCGCGCTGGGGCCGCCGCCGACGAAGTCACGGCCCAGGATGAAGGCCTGCGCCAGGCCATCGGGGCTGGGCTGCACGCAATAGCTGACCTGCATGCCCCAGCGGCTGCCATCGCCCAGCAGGGCCTGGAAGCGCGGCGTGTCCTGCGGCGTGCTGATGACCAGCACCTCGCGCATGCCACCCAGCATCAGCGTGCTGAGCGGGTAGTAGACCATCGGCTTGTCGTACACCGGCAGCAGCTGCTTGCTGATGGCCAGCGTGGCCGGGTGCAGGCGCGTGCCGGAGCCGCCGGCCAGGATGATGCCTTTGCGTTGCATGGGGGTCCTTCGATGTCAGCGCCCGTGGATTTCGGTGAGCATGCGGTCCACGCCGACCTGCCAATGCGGCAGGTGCAGGCCGAAGGCGGCCTGCAGCCGCGCTGTCGACAGGCGGGAGTTGAGGGGCCGTGCCGCGGGTGTCGGGTAGGCGCTGGAGGGGATGGCGTGAATGGCGTCGGGCGCCACCTTGATGGCCTGGCCGTGTGAGCGCGCCCACTCGATGACGTGGCGGGCGTAGCCGTGCCAGTTCGTCTCGCCGCCGGCCACGCAGTGGTAGCTGCCGCCGAGGCTGGGCTGCGCGCGCACGCGGACGGTGGCGTGCGCCGTCACGTCGGCCAGCAGTTCAGCGCCGGTGGGTGCGCCGAACTGGTCGGCAATGACGTTCAGCGTCTCGCGCTCAGCCGCCAGGCGCAGCATGGTGCGCGCGAAGTTGCCGCCGCGTGCGGCGTAGACCCAGCTCGTGCGCAGGATGAGGTGGCTGCAGCCGCTGGCGCGGATGAGCACTTCACCTTCGAGCTTGGTGCGGCCGTAGACGCTCAAAGGGCCGGTAGACGCGTCTTCGTCGCGGGCGTGGCTGCCGCTGCCATCGAAGACATAGTCGGTGCTGTAGTGCACGAGCAGCGCCCCGCGGGCTGCGGCTTCCTGGGCGATCACGCCAGGCGCGGTGGCGTTGAGCGCACGCGCGAAATCGGCTTCGCTCTCGGCTTTGTCGACGGCGGTGTGGGCGGCCGAGTTGACGATGACGTCGGGGGCCACGGTGCGGATCAAGGCGCGCAGCGACTCGGGTTGCGCGAAGTCGGCTCTCAACGCGCCGGGGCTGTCGAAGTCGCAGCCGACCAGTTCACCCAGCGGCGCCAGGGCGCGCTGCAGTTCCCATCCGAGCTGGCCGTTCTGGCCCAGCAGAAGGATCTTCACCGTGCGCTGTAGTTCGTCGACAGCCACTCGCGGTAGCCGCCGCTTTGCACGTTGGCCACCCAGTCGCCGTGGTCTAGGTACCAGCGCACCGTCTTGCGGATGCCGGTGTCGAAGGTCTCGGCCGGGCGCCAGCCGAGTTCACGTTCGATCTTGCGTGCGTCGATGGCGTAGCGACGGTCGTGGCCCGGGCGGTCCTTCACGTAGGTGATGTGCCGGGCGTACGGGCCTTCGGCGCTGGGCCGCAGCTCGTCGAGCAGGGCGCAGACGGTGAGCACGATGTCCTTGTTCGTCTTCTCGTTCCAGCCGCCGATGTTGTAGGTCTCGCCGAGGCGGCCGCGCGCCAGCACCTCGCGGATGGCGCTGCAATGGTCGCCGACGTAGAGCCAGTCGCGCACCTGCTGGCCGTCACCGTAGATCGGCAGCGGCTTGCCCGCCAGGGCGTTGACGATCATCAGCGGAATCAGTTTTTCGGGGAAGTGCAGGGGCCCGTAGTTGTTGCTGCAGTTGGTGGTGACCACCGGCAGGCCGTAGGTGTGGTGCCAGGCGCGCACCAGGTGGTCGCTGGCGGCCTTGCTGGCGCTGTAGGGGCTGTTGGGTTCGTAGGGGTGGGTCTCGGTGAAGGCCGGCGCGTCGGGGGCCAGGCTGCCGTAGACCTCGTCGGTGCTGACGTGGTGGAAGCGGAAGGCGGCCTTCGCGCCCTCGTCCAGCGTGTTCCAGTGGGCACGCGTGGCTTCGAGCAGCGCGAACGTGCCGTCGACGTTGGTCTTCATGAAGGCACCGGGACCGTGGATGCTGCGGTCGACGTGGCTTTCGGCCGCGAAGTGCAGCACCGCGCGCGGGCGGTGTTCGGCCAGCAGACGGTCGAGCAGCGTGCGGTCGCAGATGTCGCCGTGCACAAAGACATGGCGTGCATCGCCTTGCAGCGCGGCCAGGTTCTGCAGGTTGCCGGCGTAGGTGAGCGCGTCGAGGTTGACGACGGTTTCGTCGCTTTGCGCCAGCCAGTCGAGCACGAAGTTGCTGCCGATGAAGCCGGCGCCGCCGGTCACGAGAATCGTCATGAGTATGCTCTTTGGTGACCGATCAAGCCCTAGCGCGGAACCGGCCCAGCCGGTCCGCTGCAAGAGCCCCCTGGAAGTTGGCGAAGGCGCGAAACGACAAGCCTGGGGACCTCATTTTCTGCCGTAGGTGTCCTCGAACCGGACGATGTCGTCCTCGCCCAGGTAACTGCCCGACTGCACTTCGATGATCTCCAGCGGCAGCTTGCCCGGGTTGGCCAGCCTGTGGGTCTGGCCGAGCGGGATGTAGGTGCTCTGGTTTTCGGTCAGCATGATGACCTTGTCGCCGTTGGTCACCTCGGCGGTGCCGCTGACGACGATCCAGTGCTCGGCGCGGTGGTGGTGCATCTGCAGGCTCAGCGATGCGCCCGGCTTGACCAGGATGCGCTTGACCTGATGGCGGGGCCCGCTGTCGATGCTGTCGTACCAGCCCCAGGGCCGGTGGACCTTGCGGTGCAGCACCTGCTCGCCACGCTGTTCGCGGCCGAGGCGGTTGACGATGGCCTTCACGTCCTGGCTCTTCTCGCGGCTGGTGACGAGCACGGCGTCGGGGGTCTCCACCACCACCACGTCGTCCAGGCCGACCACGCCCACCAGCCGGCTGGTGGCGTGCACGAGTGTGTTGCGGCTGTCGGTGACGATGGCGTCGCCGACGCTGGCATTGCCGTCGGCGTCTTTCTCGGCCACCTGCCACACGGCGTCCCAGGCCCCGAGGTCGTTCCAGCCGGCGGCCAGCGGCTGCATGCGGATGTCGAGCACACCGGGGCACTTTTCCATCACCGCATAGTCGACCGATTCACTCGGCACGGTGCTGAACTCGACCTTTCCCGGGCGCACGAACACGGTGTCGCTGCTGCGCACGGCCCAGGCGGCGCGGCAGGCGGTGGCAATGTCGGGGCGGAAGCGCTCAAGTGCGGCCATCCATACCGACGCCTTCAGCACGAACATGCCGGCGTTCCAGTAGTAGGCGCCGCTGGCGACGTACTTCTCTGCCGTGACCACGTCGGGCTTCTCGACGAACTGCGCCACCTTGGCGCCGTCGGCACGGATGTAGCCGTAGCCCGTCTCGGGGCGGTCGGGGGTGATGCCCAGCACGCCGATGGCGCCGTCGGCGGCCATGGCCACCGCGCCGCGCAGTGCCTGTATGAAGGCGGCGGTGTCGGTGACGGTCTGGTCGGCCGAGGTGACGACCAGCACCGGGTCGCTGCCGTCCTCCAGCGCCTGCAGCGCGGCCAGCGTCAGCGCTGGCGCGGTGTTGCGGCCCACCGGCTCCAGCAGCACGGCGGAAGGCTCGGCTTTCAGTTCGCGCAACTGGTCGAGCACCAGGAAACGGTGCTCCTCGTTGCCCACCACCACCGGCGCGGCCACTTCCAGCTGCGTATCGCTGAGCCCCTGCAGCCGCGCTGCGGCCTGCTGGAACAAGCTGGTGTTGCCCGAGAGCACGAGGAACTGCTTCGGGAAACCGGCACGCGACAGCGGCCACAGCCGCGTGCCGGAGCCGCCGGCCATGATGACGGGTTGCACGGCGATCTTGTTCATGCGCCAAAGCCCTCGGGGTTCAGTGATTGCCAGCGCCAGCTGTCGGCGCACATGCGGTCCAGGTCGTGTCGGGCCTGCCAGCCCAGCAGGCGTTGTGCGAGCGCCGGGTCTGCGTAGCAGGACGCCACGTCGCCGGGTCGGCGCGCCACCACCTGGTGGGGCACGGCGCGCCCGCTGGCGGCGGCGTAGGCACGCACCACTTCGAGCACGCTGTAGCCGCGGCCGGTGCCCAGGTTGACGGTGAAGGAGCCGGGTGCGTCGAAGAGCCGTCGCAGCGCCGCGACATGGCCTTCGGCGAGGTCGCTGACGTGGATGTAATCGCGCACGCCGGTGCCGTCGGGCGTGGCGTAGTCATCGCCGAAGACCTGCAATTGGGCGCGCCGGCCCACGGCCACCTGCGCGACATAGGGCATCAGGTTGTTGGGCGTGCCGCGTGGGTCTTCGCCGATGCGGCCGCTTTCGTGTGCACCCACCGGGTTGAAGTAGCGCAGGCAGGCCGTCTGCCAAGCCGCATCGGCGGCACCCAGGTCGCGCAGGATCTGCTCGCCCATCAGCTTCGTCTGGCCGTAAGGGTTGGTCGCGGACGAGGGCGCGTCTTCGGTGATGGGCAGCGTAGCCGGGTCGCCGTAGACGGTGGCGCTGGAGCTGAACACGAAGCGCCCGACGCCGCGCAGTTGCATCGTGCGGCACACGGTGAGCAGGCCACCCAGGTTGTTGGCGTAGTAGTCCAGCGGCTTGGCCGTCGACTCGCCGACCGCCTTGAAGGCCGCGAAGTGCACGGTGGCGTCGATGGCGTGGCGTTCGAACACGGCGGCCATCGCGCCGGCATCGCAGACGTCGGCGCGCTCGAACACCGGCTCGCGGCCCGACAGTTCACGCAGCCTGCTCAGTACCTCGGGCGAGCTGTTGGAGAAGTTGTCGACACCCACCACCTCGAAGCCGGCCTGCTGCAGCGCCAGCCAGGTGTGCGAAGCGATGTAGCCGGTGGCACCGGTGAGCAGGACGGTGGGTTTCATTGCAGTGTCACCTGGCCGTAGCAGCTGAAGGACGTGGAGCGACCCGGCGCCGTGAGCTCGCCGCTGGCGCTGCGCCGGCTGCTGGCGTGGTTGCAGCCCAGCAGCGTGCTGCGCCAAGGGGTCCAGCGCACGCCCAGGGTGAGGTTGGCCGTGCTGTCGCTGCCGGCGCGCGGTGCTTGCGGGATGGGGCCGATGGTGGTGGCCACCAGCGAACGCCGGTAGACGCCGTAGCCGGCCGTCAGCGCCACCTTGGCGGTCAGGTCGTGGTCGAGCTTGAAGCCCACGGCGCTGGTGACGCGGCTGTAGTCCAGCGTGGCCGGCAGGAAGTTGAGCTGCAGCACGGCGTAGGAGTCCTGGCCGGTCTCGCGCGTCGCGAAGACGTTGGTCTTGAGCTTGCCGGTGGCCTGCCAAGACCACGAAACGATGCCCGTGGTGCCGGCGAAATCGCGTTCCTGGTTGAGGTCGAAGCGCGTCTTGCCGTTGCTGATGCGCGCGTCCACGCTGCTGGCCCCGGTGGGCTGCATCGACAACGCCAGGTCGACGCTGCTGCGCTTGAAGCGGTCGGCGCTGTCTTCGCCCGCGGCCGTGGTGGTGAACTTCGGGTAGACACCTCGCGTAGCCGACAGCGACAGGCTCACGCTCGTGATGCCGCTGGGTCGCCAGCGCAGGCCCAGCGAGCCGTTGTCCTGCTTGAACTCGCGCGAGCGCACGACCGGGTTGTCGAGCGAGTAGCCCACGTCGCGTCGGCCGCCGGCGAGTTCCAGGCTGTACTGCGTGATCACGCCGACGCTGACGCTGCCGTTGACCGACTTGCTGGTGACCAGGTTCTTGCCCGCCAGCACGCCCAGTTGCTCGTCGTAGAGCGACAGGCTGCGCTCGCCGGCCACGCGCAACGTGCCCGAGATGCGCTCTGCCGTGGCCCAGTCGAGGCCGGCACTGGCGCTGTAGCCCAGGTTGTCGAGCGCCGCGTTGTTCGTGTAGCGGTAGGAGCGCAGTGCCATGCTGCCGAAGACGCGCTGGCGCGAGATGCGCTGGTCGAAGCCGGCCAGCAAGCTGGTGGCGGTGACGTCGTCGGCGCGCTCGAAGCCGGGCGCGGGCTCGACCCCGTCGGCCAGTTGCAGCACGTTGGACTCGTGCCCGCGCGACAGCGACAGGCCGATGTAGTAGGGGCTGGCCTGCCCCAGCGCCGCGGCCGACGCGAGCGCCAGCGCGCAGGCGGCAAGCGCCGGCCGGCAGGCGCGGTGGCAGGTCGGGGCGGTGCGGCGGTCAGTAGGCATTGCGGTCGAAGAACACGAGCTTGATGGTGCGCGCGATGATCTGCAGGTCGAGCCCCAGCGACCAGTTGCGCAGGTACTCCAGATCGTATTCGACGCGTGCCTGCATCTTTTCGATGGTGTCGGTCTCACCGCGGTGGCCGTGGATCTGCGCCCAGCCGGTGATGCCCGGCTTGACCTTGTGGCGCACCATGTAGGCCTTGATGAGCTGGCGGTACTGCTCGTTGTGCGCCACCGCGTGCGGCCGCGGCCCGACGATGCTCATGCGCCCCTGCAGCACGTTGATGAACTGCGGCAGCTCGTCGAGCGAACTGCGGCGCAGGAAGGCGCCGAAGCGCGTGATACGCGGGTCGTCCTTGGTGGCCTGGTGCACCACGGCGCCGTCGTCCTGCGTGCGCATCGAGCGGAACTTGTAGACCACGATCTCCCCGCCGTCCAGGCCATTGCGGCGCTGCTTGAAGACCACCGGCCCCGACGAGCTGAGCTTCACGCCGACGGCGATGACCGCCAGCAGCGGCGCGATCAGCACCAGGATCAGCCCGGCCAGCACCAGGTCCGAGACGCGCTTGACGAGGCGGTTGGTGCCGGTGAACGGCGTTTCGCACAGGCCCACCACCGGCACGCCGTTCATGTCCTGCAGCCGGCCCTGGATGATGCTGATGCCGAACACGTCGGGCACGAAGAAAACGCTGGCGGTGGTGCCCTGTACCTGCTCCAGCAGTTCGACGATGCGCGGCTGGCTGCCCAGCGGCAGCGTGATGTAGACCTCGTGCACGCCGCGCTCGCGGATGTAGGGCGCCACCTGCTTCAGGTTGCCCAGGCGCTGGCCGGCGGCCTCGGGGTCGACGCGGTCGTCGGCGCGGTCGTCGAAGTAGCCCATGAAGAGCAGCCCGATGTCGCCGCGGGCCTGGAAGGAACGCGACACCTTCACGCCTAGAGCGCCGGCGCCGACCACCACCGCCATGCGCCGGTTCTCGGGCCGGCTGGCAACGCTGCGCAGCAGGCGGCGGCCGATGAAAAAGGCCAACCACTGCAGCACCGGCGTGGCCAGGCCCCACCACAGCAGCACGCGCGCCTCGAAGAGCTGCAGGCTGCGCGTGGCGTAACCGCACAGCGCCAGGATGACCAGCAGGCTGACCCACGAGGTGGTGATGTCGACCGCGGTGTTCAGCGGCCGGTCCCAGAAGCGGTTGCGGCCGGGGAAGGTCAGCGCGAAGATCAGCAGGCACAGCGTCAGGTCCGAGCGGCCGATAGGCACATCGAGCCACGCCGACACCAGCAGGAAGACCAGCACCGTCAGCGAGGGCTCGAGGAACGCCGCGATCAGCGAAGTCACCGACTGCGGCGCGCTGTAGAAGGTTCGCTTGTAGCCTCGGTCTTCGAACATCGGGGGCGGGAGGGGAGGCTGGGGGGCGTCTGCGCTTGGGCTGCGGCCGCCGCCTTGCGTGACCACCCCTGCGGGCATGCGGGGGCACGCCACGGGGTCGGTCACGGATTCTCGCCCAATTCATCCCCCTGCCCGGGCGCACGCGGGCCGCAGCCGGCCCCTCATGCCGAGGGGCCCTGCCTACAATCGGGCAATGCTTCACAGTCTTCAAGCCCTGCTGGCTCCGGCCCTGGCCGAGCGTCTGACGCTCGTTATCAACCACGTCCTCAGCGCCGAGACGGTGGCCACCGAGCGGCTGCGCCCGCACGCCGGCCGCACGATGTCGCTGGCACTCAACGACTGGCCGCGCCTGCTGCCGGCGCCGCCGTCGCTGGCTTGGCGCGTCACGCCCGCCGGGCTGCTGGAGTGGTGCGGCCTGGACGGCGCGCCGGCGCCCGACCTGGCGGTGCAGATCGACGCCGGCAACCCGGCGCTGCTGCTGGCGCGGGCGCTGGGCGGCACGCCGCCGCCGGTGCAGGTCGACGGCGACGCGCAGCTGGCCGGCGACGTCAACTGGCTGCTGCTGAACCTGCGCTGGGACGTCGCGGCCGACCTCGAACGCCTGTTCGGGCCGCTGGTGGCCCAGCAGTTGCACAAGCTCGGTTCCGCCGTCGCCGCCGCGCTGCGCCTGGCGCTGAAGACCGCCGCGCAGCTGGGCGAGCGGCTGCGCTCGCGCACGCCGTGAGCCTGCGCAACCGGCGCCGGCAGGGGCGCTGATGAGGCACTACGGCCGGCTGGTGACTATCGTGGTCACCGTCCTGCGCTTCGGCCTGGACGAAGTGGCGCTGTCGTCCTTCCGCCAGCGCTGGGTACGGGCGCTGGTGCGCATCGCCACCGTGGGCCGCCGCCTCGACGCGCCGCGTGGCGAACGCCTGCGCCGCGGGCTAGAACGCCTGGGGCCGATCTTCGTCAAGTTCGGTCAGATGATGTCGACGCGGCGCGACGTCATCCCGCTGGACGTCGCCGACGAACTGGCCAGCCTGCAGGACAACGTGCCGCCCTTCCCGGCCGCGGTGTCGCGTGCGCTGGTGGAAGGGGCCTTCGGCCGCCGCATCGACGAGGTCTTCGACAGCTTCGACGCCGAGCCGGTGGCCAGCGCCTCGATCGCCCAGGTGCACTTCGCGGTGCTGAAGGACGGCCGCGAGGTCGCGGTGAAGGTGCTGCGCCCGCGCATGCTCGACGTCATCGATCAGGATCTGGCGCTGCTGCACCTGCTGGCGCGCTGGGTCGAACGGCTGTCGGTCGACGCGCGGCGGCTCAAGCTGCGCGAGGTGGTGTCCGAGTTCGACGGTTACCTGCACGACGAGCTCGACCTCGTGCGCGAGGCCGCCAACGCCAGCCAGTTGCGCAGCAACATGGCGGGCCTGAACCTCGTGCTGGTGCCCGAGATGGTGTGGGAGCTGTGCACCGCCGGCGTGCTGGTGATGGAGCGCATGAAGGGCGTGCCGATCAGCCAGATCGAGCGCATTCGCGCCGCCGGGGTCGACATCAAGAAGCTGGCCCGCGACGGCGTCACGATCTTCTTCAACCAGGTCTTCCGTGACGGCTTCTTCCACGGCGACATGCACCCGGGCAACATCCAGGTGAGCCTGGATCCGAAGACCTTCGGCCGCTACATCGCGCTCGATTTCGGCATCGTGGGCACGCTCACCGACACCGACAAGGAATACCTCGCCTACAACCTGCTCGCTTTCCTGAGGCGCGACTACCGGCGTGTAGCCGAACTGCATGTGGAGGTCGGCTGGGTGCCGCCGAACACGCGGGTCGACGCGCTGGAAGCCGCCATCCGCACCGTCTGCGAGCCGATGTTCGACCGCCCGCTGCGCGAAATCTCGCTCGGCCAGGTGCTGCTGCGGCTGTTCCAGACCTCGCGCCGCTTCAGCGTCGAGATCCAGCCGCAGCTGGTGCTGCTGCAGAAGACGCTGCTCAACGTCGAGGGACTGGGCCGCGACCTCGACCCCGAGCTCGACCTCTGGACCACCGCCAAGCCCTTCCTGGAGCGCTGGATGAACGACCAGGTGGGCTGGCGCGGCCTGCTGAGCCGCCTGGAGCGCGAGGCGCCGGCCTATTCGAAGATGCTGCCCCAGCTGCCGCGCCTGGTGCACCGCGCGCTGCAGCGCCAGGGCGACCGCGGCGACAACGCCGCGCTGCTGGCCCTGCTGGCCGAACAGCGACGCACCAACCGGCTGCTGCAAGCGCTGGTGTGGGCGCTGGTGGGCTTCGTCGGCGGTGTGCTGCTGACACGCTTCTTCTTCGCCTGGCCCGGCTGAGGCGACGCGGCCGACCCCGGCCGACTACAATTCCACCTTTCCAATCAATGGTTTAGCTCGGCCCTAACTTGGTTACAAGTTAGTCCTCACTGCAACTTTGTTGAAAGCCATGCCCATCTACGCCTACCGCTGCACCCGCTGCGGCCACGCGCAGGACGTGCTGCAGAAGATGTCGGACCCGGTGCTCACCGTGTGCCCGTCCTGCGGTGCGGCCAGCTACGCCAAGCAGGTCACGGCTGCGGGCTTCCAGCTCAAGGGCTCGGGCTGGTACGTCACCGACTTCCGCGGCGGCAAGAAGCCCGAGGGCGATGCGGCAAAGCCGGCCGATCAGGCCGCCACAGCCACGCCGGCCGGCGAATCCAAGCCGGCGGCCGATGCCAAGCCGGCGGCCGCGCCTGCCCCCGCTGCACCTGCTGCACCCGCGCCGAGCCCCAGCTCGACCGACTGAGCCCACCCCTCCCTTCCGACGCGCCTTTCGGCCCGCTGCTGCTCCAGTGAAGAAATACCTCGTCGCCGGCTTGCTGGTCTGGCTTCCCCTGGCTGTCACGATCTGGTTGCTTTCGTGGCTGCTGGGTTCGCTGGACGGCGTTTTCTCTTCGCTGCTGTCGGCCACCCAGGCCCTGCTGCCCGAGTCCACCCGTGCGGGTATCGAACGGCTGCGCCACGTGCCCGGGTTGGGCGTGGTGGTGGTGGTGGTCGGCCTGCTGCTCACCGGCGTGTTCGCGGCCAACATCGTTGGCCAGTGGTGGCTGCGCCAGTGGGACCGCCTGCTCGGCAAGATCCCCATCGTCAAGAGCATCTACAACTCGGTCAAGCAGGTCTCGGACACGCTGTTCTCGACCAACGGCAACGCCTTCCGTGAAGCCGTGCTGGTGCAGTACCCGCGCCAGGGTTCCTGGACCATCGCTTTTGTCACCGGCAAGCCCGGAGGCGAGGTTGCCGAACGCCTGCCCGGCGACTACGTCAGCGTCTACGTGCCGACCACGCCCAACCCGACCTCGGGCTTCTTCCTGATGATGCCGCGCTCTGACATCCTGGAGCTGAAGATGAGCGTCGACGAGGCCCTGAAGTACGTCATCTCGATGGGCGTCGTGGGCCCGGGCGCGGCGCCCGCACCGGTGCTGGCCGTGCCCGCCGCAGCGCCCCGAAATTGACCGGGCTGGCGCGGCCCGGCAGCCGGCCAGCCCTGACGGGACGCACCCCAGGCGCGGGTGCCGCCGCCCGCGTGAGCGCCACACCCCGAACGACTTTCAGCAATCTCCCCTCTGGAGTGAAACGATGAGAACCACCTACTGTGGCCTGGTCAGCGAAACGCTGATGGACCAGACCGTCACCCTCATGGGCTGGGCCCACCGCCGCCGCGACCACGGCGGCGTCATCTTCATCGACCTGCGCGACCGCGAAGGCCTGGTGCAGGTGGTCTGCGACCCCGACCGCGTCGAGATGTTCAAGACCGCCGAAGGCGTGCGCAGCGAGTTCTGCCTTCAGGTCACCGGCAAGGTGCGCGCGCGCCCGGCCGGCACCGAGAACATCAACCTTACCAGCGGCAAGATCGAGGTGCTGTGCCACGAACTCGTGGTGCTGAACCCCAGCGTCACGCCGCCTTTCCCGCTCGACGACGAGAACCTCAGCGAGACCGTGCGCCTGACGCACCGCGTGCTGGACCTGCGCCGCCCCGAGATGCAGAAGAACCTGCGCCTGCGCTACCGCGTGGCCATCGAGGTGCGCAAGTTCCTCGACGAGCAGGGTTTCATCGACATCGAGACGCCGATGCTCACGAAGAGCACACCCGAGGGCGCACGCGACTACCTCGTGCCTTCGCGTGTGCACGACGGCCACTTCTTTGCGCTGCCGCAGAGTCCGCAGCTCTTCAAGCAGCTGCTGATGGTGGCCGGCTTCGACCGCTATTACCAGATCACGAAGTGCTTCCGCGACGAGGACCTGCGCGCCGACCGCCAGCCCGAGTTCACGCAGATCGACATCGAGACCTCGTTCCTGAACGAGGAGGAGATCCGCGCCATCACCGAGGCCATGATCCGCACCGTGTTCCGCAAGACCATGGGCGTGGAACTGCCGGTGTACGCGCAGATGACCTATGCCGACGCGATGCACAAGTACGGCAGCGACAAGCCCGACCTGCGCGTGAACCTGGAACTGACCGAGCTCACCGAGGTGATGAAGACGGTCGACTTCAAGGTCTTCAGCGGCCCGGCCACAGCGGTCGGTGGCCGCGTCGTGGCGCTGCGCGTACCGGGGGGTGCGGAGATGAGCCGCGGCGAGATCGACGCCTACACCGAGTTCGTCAAGATCTACGGCGCCAAGGGCCTGGCCTGGATCAAGGTCAACGACGCCGGCAAGGGGCGAGAAGGTTTGCAAAGTCCAGTCGTGAAGAACCTGCACGACGCGGCCATTGCCGAGATCATCGCGCGCACCGGCGCGCGCAATGGCGACCTGCTGTTCTTCGGCGCCGACAAGGCCAAGGTCGTCAACGACGCCATCGGCGCCTTGCGTCTGAAGATCGGACTGAGCGAGTTCGGCCGCAACCACGGCCTGTTCGAGGACAAGTGGGCGCCGATGTGGGTGGTCGACTTCCCGATGTTCGAATACGACGACGACGCCAAGCGCTGGAACGCCGTGCACCACCCGTTCACGGCGCCGAAGGAGGGCCACGACGAGTTGATGAAGACCGACCCCGGCGCCTGCATCGCCAAGGCCTACGACATGGTGCTCAACGGCTGGGAGATCGGCGGCGGCTCGGTGCGTATCCACCGCGCCGACGTGCAGGCGCGTGTCTTCGAGGCGCTGAACATCACGCCCGAAGAGCAGAAGGTGAAGTTCGGTTTCCTGCTCGACGCGCTGCAGTACGGCGCGCCGCCGCACGGCGGCCTGGCTTTCGGCCTCGACCGCATCGCCACGCTGATGACCGGCGCCGAGAGCATCCGCGACGTCATCGCCTTCCCGAAGACGCAGCGCGCGCAGTGCCTGCTGACCGGCGCGCCGAGCTTCGTCGACGAGGCCCAGCTGCGTGAACTGCACATCCGGCTGCGCAACCCGACGCCGGCAGCCTGAATCGGGCGTGCTGCAGAATCAAAGGGCGCATCTCGCGCCCTTTTTCATGCCTCCCCCCGTGCAACGTCTCGATCGTCCCCACAAGATCCCGCGCTCGGTGCTGGTGGTCATCCACACCCCGGCGCTGGAGGTGCTGCTGATCGAGCGCGCCGACAAGCCCGGTTACTGGCAGAGCGTCACCGGCTCGCTGGACACCGACGATGAGGTACTGGAAGCGACCGCGCGGCGCGAGGTGCTCGAAGAAACCGGCATCGACGGCGACCAGGTCGGCGGCGTGTTGCGCGACTGGCAGGCGCACAACGTCTACGAGATCTACGCCACCTGGCGCCACCGCTACGCCCCGGGCGTCATGCACAACACCGAACATGTCTTCGGCCTCACGGTGCCGCCGGGCACGCCGGTGGTGCTGAGCCCGCGCGAGCACCTGTCGTTTGTCTGGCTGCCCTGGCAGGAGGCCGCGGCGCGCTGTTTCTCGCCCAGCAATGCCGAGGCCATCCGCCGCCTGCCCACGATGTTGCCTGGATGACCCGGTCATGACCCTGAACCCGCTGAACTCGTCACAGTTGCCGCCGCACACCGGCTTCGCCGGGCTGCGTGTGGCCACCTACAACATCCACAAGGGAGTGCGCGGCATGGGCCCGCGCAAGCGGCTGGAGATCCACAACCTGGGCCTGGCCGTCGAGGCGCTGGACGCCGACCTGGTGTTCCTGCAGGAAGTGCGCGCCTTTCACACGCAGGAGGCGCGCCGCTTCCAGCGCACCAGCTTCGGCTGGCCGGCGCAGGGCCAGGCCGAGTTCCTGGCGCCCGACGGTTACGAGGTGGCCTACCGCAGCAATGCCGTCACACGCGGTGGCGAGCACGGCAACGCGCTGCTTTCGCGCTGGCCCATCGGCGACATCGGCCACCACGATGTCAGCGACCACCGCTTCGAGCAGCGCGGCCTGCTGCACGTGCCGGTGGCCTGGAACGGCAGCACCGTGCACGCGGTGGTGGTGCATTTCGGCCTTGTGCACCGCAGCCGCGTGCGCCAGGTGCAGCGCCTGGCGCAGTTCATCGCCGCCGAGGTGCCGGCCGGCGAGATGGTGGTGGTGGCCGGCGACTTCAACGACTGGGGCGAGCGCCTCGACGGCCCGATGGCCGAGCTGGGCCTGCGTCGCGCCTCGGCGCCGGGTGGGCGTCGGGTCGACAGCTGCACTTTCCCGTCGCTGGCGCCGGTGTTCTCGCTCGACCGCTTCTACGTGCGCGGCCTGGCCTGCCGCTCGACGATGGTGCCGCGCGGCACGGCCTGGGCGCGCATGTCCGACCACCTGCCGCTGGTGGCCGAACTGGTGCTCGACGTCGAAGGCGGCGGCGGGCCGTGATGCCCTCGGCCGACCTGCGCCGGCTGCGCAGCTGGGCCGCGGTGCCTGCGCCCCGCTACGTCGGCGGCAACCGGGTCGAGCTGCTGCAGGGCGGCGACGAACTCTTCCCGCGCATGCGGGCGGCCATCGTGGCGGCCCAGCACGAGGTCTGGCTGGCCACCTACATCTTCCACGACGACTCGGCGGCCACCGCGCTGGCCGTGGCGCTGAAGGAGGCCGCCGGCCGTGGCGTCGCGGTGCATGTCGTCGTCGACGGCTTCGGCAGCATTGCCACGCTGCCGCGCGTGCGGGCGCTGTTCGCCGACAGCGGTGTGCAGCTCGAGGTCTTCCGCCCGCTCGACCGCTGGTACGCCTGGCTGCAACCCGGGCAGCTGCGCCGCCTGCACCAGAAGCTGTGCGTCTGCGACGAGCAGACGGCCTTCGTCGGCGGCATCAACCTCATCGACGACCGCCACGACATGAATCACGGCTGGACCGACACGCCGCGGCTCGACTATGCGGTGCAACTGCAGGGCCCGCTGGCGGCCTCGGTGCACGCCACGGCACGCGCGATGTGGGCACGCGCCCACCTCTGGCGCAGCTGGCGCGAGGAGGTCAAATCGCTGGCGCGCAGCGAAAGGCCGTTGAAGCAGGCGATGACGATCGTGCGCGAGCTGCGCGGCCAGCCGCTGCCGGGTGAAGGCACGCCGGGCGAGCCGGTCGCGGTGGGCACCGTGCGCGCGGCCTTCCTGGTGCGCGACAACCTGCGCCAGCGCCGCACCATCGAGCGCAGCTACGTCGAGGCCATCCGCCACGCGCGCACCCGCATCGACCTGGCCGTGCCCTACTTCTACCCCGGCCGCTCCTTCCGCCGCGCGCTGCGCCACGCGGCGCGGCGCGGCGTGCAGGTGCGGCTGCTGCTGCAGGGCAAGGTCGACTACCGTATCGCCGCGCTGGCCGCGCGCGCGCTCTACGACGAACTGCGCGCCCATGGCGTGTGCATCTACGAGTACACGCCTGCCTTCCTGCACGCCAAGGTGGCGGTGGTCGACGACGACTGGGCCACCGTGGGCAGCAGCAACATCGACCCGCTGAGCCTGTTGCTGAATCTGGAAGCCAACGTCGTCGTGCGCGACGCCGGCTTCGCCGCCGCGCTGCGCGAGCGCCTGCAGCAGGCCTGCGACCTGTCGCTCGAAGTGAGTGGCGCACCGGTGCGCACCGGCTGGCGGCGCTGGCTGCATCGCGGCGTGGTCGCCTGGGCCGCCCACCTCTACCTGCGGCTGGCCGGGATCGCCGGACGGTATTGACGGGGCGGCGGGTGGCCGACGACGACCTCATCGTGCAGCGCCCGGAGGGCCTGTACTGCCCGCCGGGCGACTTTTTCATCGACCCTTGGCGCCCGGTGCCGCGTGCCGTCATCACCCACGCCCACGCCGACCACGCGCGCCGCGGCCACGGCGCCTACCTGGCGACTGCCGTCAGCGCCGGCGTGCTGCGCGCACGGCTGGGCGATATCGGCCTGCAGGGCCTGGCCTACGGCGAGGCGGTGCACATGCAAGGCGTACGCGTGTCACTGCATCCTGCGGGCCATGTGCTGGGTTCGGCGCAGGTGCGCGTCGAGCAGGGTGGCCGCGTCTGGGTGGCTTCGGGCGACTACTTCACCAGCGGCCACACCGACGACGTGAACGCCACCTGCGCGCCCTTCGAACCGGTACGCTGCGACACCTTCATCACCGAAAGCACCTTCGGCCTGCCCATCTACCGCTGGCGGCCGCAGGCCGAGGTGATGGCCGAGATCGTCGCCTGGTGGGCGGCCAACGCTGCCGCCGGTCGCGCCAGCCTGCTGCTGGGCTACAGCTTCGGCAAGGCGCAGCGGCTGCTGGCGGGTGTGCAGGCGGGTGTCGACGCCGGGCTCGGGCCGATCGTCGTGCACGGTGCCGTGGAGCCGCTGAACCAGGCCTACCGCGAAGCCGGTGTGGCGCTCCCGCCGACGCTGCGGCTGGAGGCCGTGGCCGACAAGGCGCTGCTGCAGCGTGCGCTGGTCGTGGCGCCGCCGGCGGTCCTGGGCAGCGCCTGGGCGCGCAAGTTCGGTGACGCCAGCGACGCCTTTGCCAGCGGCTGGATGCAACTGCGCGGTGCGCGCCGTCGCCGGGGTGTGGACCGGGGCTTCGTGCTCAGCGACCACGCCGACTGGCCGGGCCTGCAGCGCGCCATTGCCGCCACCGGTGCCAGCCGCGTCATCGTCACCCATGGCTACGAGGCGGTGATGGTGCGCTGGCTGCAGCAGCAGGGACTGCAGGCGGGCAGCTTCAGCACCGAGTACGGCAGCGACGACGGCGAGTCAGCGGCCGCCGACGTCACGGCCGCCGCCGGCGCCTGAGCGCCAGCGGTTCCAGCCCAGCGCCACCAGCGTCAGCAAAGCGAAGCTTGCACCGGCGCCGAAGGTCCAGGCCGAGCCCAGCGTGTCCCAAAGCAGCCCGGCCAGCACGCTGGCCAGCAGCATGGCCACGCCGCTGGCCAGGTTGAAGAAGCCGAAGGCAGTGCCGCGCAGGTCGGCCGGTGCCTGCTGCGCCACCATCGCCGCCAGCAGGCCCTGCGTCATGCCCATGTGCACGCCCCACAGCGCCACACCCACCAGCAGCACACCCCAGTGGTTGGCCGTGGCGAGCACGAGGTCGGCCGCCACCAGCACGAGCAGCCCGCCGGCCAGCAGCTTGCCGTGGCTCATCGTGTCCGAGAGCTTGCCGAAGGGGTAGGCCGACGCGGCGTAGACGAGGTTCATCGCCACCATCACCATTGGCACCCAGGCCACGGCGACGCCCAGCTGCTGCGCGCGCAGCACGAGGAAGGCTTCGCTGAAGCGCGCCAGCGTGAACACAGCGCCGATGGCCACGACACGCCAGTAGGCGCCGGGCAGCCGCGCCAGCGCTTCGCGCCTGATCGGATTCACGGCCGCGTGTGCCGTGGCACGCGGCGCCTCCTTCACGCCGAAGACCAGCAGCACCACCGACAGCGTGCCCGGGATCACCGCCACCCAGAACACGGCGCGGAAGTCGTTGGCCCACAGCAGCATCAGCGCCGTGGCCACCAGCGGGCCGAGGAAGGCGCCCACGGTGTCCAGAGACTGGCGCAGGCCGTAGGCCGCGCCGCGCACGGCCGGCGGTGTGATGTCGGCCAGCAGCGCGTCGCGCGGCGCACCGCGGATGCCCTTGCCGACGCGGTCGACGAAGCGTGCCGCCACCACCATACCGACGCCGCTGGCCATCGCGAAGAAGGGCTTGCTGAAGGCGCCCATCGCATAACCCAGCACGGCCAGTCCCTTGCGCCGACCGAGCCAGTCACTCAGCACGCCAGAGAACACCTTGGTGATGAGCGCAGTCGACTCGGCGATGCCCTCGATGACGCCCACGGCCAGCACGCTGACGCCCAGCGTGCCCACCAGGAACAGCGGCAGCAGGCTGTGCACCATCTCGGAAGACAGGTCCATCAGCAGGCTGACGAAGCCCAGCACCCATACACCAGCCGGCAGGGCAGGGCGGGGAGCGAGGGCAGGATGTTTCACGTCAGTCCTTCAGCCTCGCCGTGTGCGACCTGCGGGCGGTTGCACGCGATTTCTGAGTGGTTCGTCGCGGCCCTTTGCGGACGCTCATCGGCGTTTGCTTTCGCGGTTCGCGCGTGCTTGCTTTCGGGCAGGCCGAGGCCTGATCTCGCGCGACGACAAGCACGCCCTCGACAACGAAAACGCGAACGTCCGCATAGGGCCGCAAGCGGAAGCCGGCCCGCCCCCCACACCCGCTCAGTCGTTGGCTGGCCTGCCGACCAACTGCACGTCCAGCCTCGGCTCGGTCAGTTTGGGGTCGATGCGGCTCTCGACGAAAATGCGCTGCGGATCTACGCCGCGGTCGGTGAGGTACTTGCGCAGGGCCTGCAGCCGCGCCGGCGTGAGGTCACGCTCGCCCTGGCCGCTGCCGTCGATCTGCCACGGCCCCACCGGCACCAGCAGGGCCACCTCGACCTGCAGGCCGAGTGCGTTGAGGATCAGCTCGGTGAGCTGGCTCCTGGCGCTGTCAGTGAGCTGGTCGCCCTTGAAGAGGCCGCGCGCGGGCAGCGACACCGTGCGCGTGTTTTCCTTGTCGTCCACCGGGGGCTTGGGCAGCGGCGTAACCGGCTTGTCTCCCGGCGCGGCGGCCAGCGGGCCGGCGGCCAGGCACAGCACAGCGGCCAGCAGCGCGGCGGGCAGGGTGGCGTAGGCGGTTCTGGGCCAGCGGACGGCAGGCAGGAGCATGCGACTTCCTTTCAGACGAGCAGGCATTGTGGGGGTTCCGGCGCGGCGGCGTGTGCGAGGCATCATGCCGCCATGCGCCGCTTCGCCCAGCTTTACCAGGCCCTGGACGCCAGCACCGCCACGCAGGCCAAGGTGGCAGCGTTGTGCGCCTACTTCCAGGCCGCACCCGCGGCCGACGCGGCCTGGGCGGTGTACTTCCTGGCCGGCGGCAAGCCGCGCCAGGTGGTGCCGACGGCGCTGCTGCGCGAGCTGGCCTGCCGCCAGGCCGGCATCGACGCCTGGCTGTTCGAGGCGTGTTACCAGGCCGTGGGCGACCTCGCCGAGACCATCGCCCACGTGCTGCCGCCCGGCGGCGCCGGCGACGATGCCGGGCTGGCCACCTGGCTCGAGACCCGCCTGCTGCCGCTGCGCGGGCTGGCGCCGGCCGAACAGGCCGAACGTGTGGCCGCCGCCTGGGCCGGGCTGGACAGCGCGGGCCGCTTTCTGCTGGTGAAGTTGATCGGTGGCGGCTTTCGCGTCGGCGTCAGCAAGCTGCTGGTGCAGCGCGCGCTGGCCGCGGTGGCGGGCCTGGACGCTCAGGTGATGGCGCAGCGCCTGGTGGGCTGGACCGACGCCCGCAGCACACCCAGCGCAGCGCGCTACGCCGCGCTGCTGGCGCCCGTGCAGGCCACGGCCGATGGGCATGTGGACCGGGGTGGCCAGCCCTATCCCTTTTTCCTGGCCCACGCGCTGCAATCCGCGCCCGAGAGCTTCCAGGCCACGCTGGGCCCGCCGGGCGACTGGCTGGTGGAGTGGAAGTACGACGGCATGCGAGCCCAGGTGGTGAAGCGCGACGGCCAGGTGTGGATCTGGTCGCGTGGTGAGGAACTGGTGACCGAGCGTTTCCCCGAGGTCGTGCAGCAGGCCGCGGCCTGGCCCGACGGCGTGGTGGTCGACGGCGAGCTGCTGGTCTGGCAGCCCGGCAGCACCACACCCGCGTCCTTCCAGCTGCTGCAGCAGCGCCTGAACCGCAAGACCCTGCCGAAGAAGCTGCTGGCCGATGCGCCGGTGGTGCTGCTGGCCTACGACCTGCTCGAAGCCGACGGCGCCGACCTGCGTGCCGAGCCGCAGGCGCTGCGCCGCGCACGGCTGGAGGCCTTCGCCGAGGCGCAGCGCCTGCGGCTGTCGCCGCAAGTGCAGGCCGGCGACTGGGCGGCCTACGCCGCGCTGCGCACGGGTGCACGTGAACGCGGCGTCGAAGGCTTCATGCTCAAGCACCGCATGTCGCGTTACGGCAGCGGCCGCACCAAGGGCGACGGCACGTGGTGGAAGTGGAAGGTCGAACCGCTGGCGGTCGATGCCGTGCTGGTCTACGCCCAGGCCGGCCACGGCCGGCGCGCCAGCGTCTACACCGACTACACCTTCGCGGTGTGGAGCCGCGCACCGGCCAGCGCCGAGGAGGCGCAGGCCGTGCTCGAAGCCATCGCGCGCCGCGAGCCGGTGCCGACGCGAGACAGCGGCGCGCTGCAGCTGCTGCCGTTCGCCAAGGCCTACTCAGGCCTGAGCGACGAGGAGTTCAAAGCCGTCGACCGTGTCATCCGCGCCACCACGCTCGAGAAGTTCGGCCCCGTGCGCAGCGTGCGCCCGAGCCTGGTGTTCGAGATCGGCTTCGAGGGCCTGAACGCCAGCCCGCGCCACAAGAGCGGCGTGGCGGTGCGCTTCCCGCGCATGCTGCGCATCCGCCACGACAAGCCGCTGCACGAGGCCGACACGCTGGCCAGCCTGTTGGCGCTGGCGGGCGGCGCCTGAAGTGCGGCGGCGGCCGACGCTCGGCGTCGCGGCGCCGCGGCCCGAATTACAGTGCCCCTCGCCGCCGGCGCGGGGCCGGACGAGGCAGGGAGCAAACATGAAGCAAGGTTTCTGGCGCAGCGTGCTGGTGGGGCTAGGCTGTGCGGCCGCGACGCTGGCGCAGGCGCAGATCAGCGAAGATCAGGCCGAGCAGCTGATGCGCCTGTCGGGCCAGTGGGCGCAGCTCGAATCAATGGCCACGCAGATGCAGGACGGCCTGCAGCAGGGGCTGTCTGCCGGCGAGAAGCCCGCCGCGCCCGAGCTGGTGCAGCGCGTGAAGCTGGCTGCGGCCGGCGCCTTCAGCGGCGAACGCATGCAGGCAGTGGCGCGGCGCAGCCTGGCCGAGGGCGTGCGCGCCAACCTGCTGCCCGAGCTGCTGCGCTGGTACGGCAGCCCGGTGGCCAGGCGCATCTCGCAGACCGAGGTCGAGAGCACCGCGGCCAAGGCCGAGGGCGACTTGAAGCAGCGCACGCAGGCCGGCATGACCCTGGTGCAGGCCGCCACGCCCGAGCGACAGCAGCTGCTGCTGAAGCTGGTCGAGGTGACACGCGCACCCAGTCTGGGTGTCGACCTCGTGATCAACATGTGGGTGGCGCTGCCATTGACGCTGGTCCGCTTCGACCCCCAGGCGCCGCGCATCAGCGAAGCCGAGTTGCGCGCCGGCTTCGACGCGCAGCGCCCGCAGTTGCTGACCGCCTTCGAGACCATCAGCCTGGCGAGCATGGCCACCACCTACAAGGCGCTGCCCGACGACGCGCTGGCCGCCTACGCCGGCTTCATGTCGACGGTGGCGGGTCAGCACTACACCGACCTGGGTACCCAGGCCTTCGAGACCGCCATCCTGGCGGCCATCGCGGCGCTGAAACCCTGAGCGTCGGTCGCCGGCCCGGAATTGGGCGGTCTACACCCCGCTAATGCAATCTTGGCAAGGGGGCCCGTTGCCTAGCATGGCAGGGACGCCCTACCGAGGAGCTGCGTGGACTCCGCCCTTGCCCAAGAACCGCCCGTGGCCCCAGCCGCGGCACCCGTTGCCGCCCCGTTTGTCGCCCCGTTTGTCGCCCCATCTGTCGCGACAGCCGGGCCCGACCCGCTGCTGAACGCCGCGCGCAGCGGCCGCATGCCGCTGCCCGAACTGCTCGATCGCGCCGGCGCGCTGCAGGCCGCAGGCGAAGCCGAGCGCGCCGCCGCGCTCTACGACGCCTGGCTGGCCAGCACGACCTCGCCGCTGCGTCACGTGGCGGGTTTCAACTGGGGCGCGCTGCTGTCGCAGCTGGGCCGCAATGATCAGGCCGAGACCGCCTACGCGCTGGCGCTCGAAGCCCAGCCCGGCTTCGCCCCGGCGCTGCTGAACCTGGGCCACCTGTGCGAACGGCGCGGTGACGTCGAAGCCGCGCTCACGCACTGGCGCGACGTCTACCAAGCCGACCCGCCGCCGACGCTCGAACACCGCCTGCATGCGCTGAACAACGCCGCGCGCCTGCTCGAGATCCAGCGCCGCTACCCCGAGTCCGAAGCGCTGATGCGCCGCAGCCTCGAGTTCAAGGCAGCGCAGAACGACGTCATCCAGCACTACGTGCACATCCGCCAGAAGCAATGCGCGTGGCCGCACTACCAGCCGGTCGGCGAGGTCACACCCAACCAGCTGCTGATGGGTACCTCGCTGCTGGCGACGATGGGCCTGTCCGACGACCCGGCGCTGCAGCTGCTTTCTTCGGTGCGCTTTGTGCACGAGAAGGTGCCCAAGCCCCCCGCGGTGCCCCTGCACAGCCAGACGCCGCCGCGCAGCGGCAAGGTCAAGATCGGCTACCTCAGCGGCGACCTGCACATGCACGCCGTCGGCCTGCTCACGCCCGAACTCTTCGAGCTGCACGACCGCAGCCGCTTCGAGGTCTGGGCCTTCTGCTGGACGCCGGAATCGGCGCAGCCCGTGTTTCAGCGTCAGCGCCAGCGCATCCTGAAGGCGATGGACCACCACGTGCGCCTGGCCGGTGTCGACGACACCACCGCGGCGCGGCTCATCGCGCAGGCCGGCATCGACGTGCTCGTCGACCTGCAGGGCCTGACCAGCGGCGCGCGCCCGGCCATCCTGGGCCACCGCGCCGCGCCGGTGCAGGTGAGTTATCTCGGCCTGCCCGGCACCAGCGCCTTGCCGGGTGTCGACTGGATGCTGGCCGACCGCTTCGTCATGCCGCCCGAGCTGCTGCCCTACTGCACCGAGCAGCCGATCTACCTGCCGCACTGCTACCAGGTCAGCGACCGCCAGCGCGACGTGGCCGCGATGCCGACACGGGCCCGGTACGGTGTGCCCGAAGGTGCCTTCGTCTTCGCCAGCTTCAACAACAACCACAAGTTCACGCCCGAGATGTTCGGTGCCTGGATGCGCATCCTGCAGCAGGTGCCGGGCAGCATCCTGTGGCTGCTGGCCGACAACGACACCGCGCGCAACAACATGCGTGCCGCCGCCGTCGCCCAGGATGTGGCGCCCGAGCGCCTGTTCTTCGCGCCGCGGGTCAGCCCGGCCGAGTACCTGGCGCGCTTCCAGCTCGTCGACCTGATGCTCGACACCTTCCCCTTCAACGCCGGCACCACCGCCAGCGACGCGTTGTGGATGGGCACGCCGATGGTCACGCGCGCCGGCCGCACCTACATCAGCCGCATGGCCGGCAGCCTGCTCAACGCCGTCGGCCTGCCCGACCTGGTGACCGAGAACCTGGCCGACTACGAAAAGCTCGCCGTCACGCTGGGCCGTCAGCCGCAGCGCGTGGCCTCGATACGCCGCTACCTGGCCGAGCACGGGCGCAGCAGCGCGCTCTTCGACCTGCCGCAGATCGTGCGCGACATCGAAACGCAATTCGAGCGCCTGGCGCTCGCCGCACGGGGCGGCTGAGCGCACCTGAACCATGGACGAGCCGCACCTCGCCCCGATCGCCGGCACGGCCCAGCCGCCGCCGGCGTGGGACCTGGACAACGACGCGCTGGCGCACGCGCTGTCGTGGCTGACGCGGCATCACGGCCGCGAGCGCACCGCCGAGTCGCTGCTGGCCCACCTGCCGCTCAACGGCCCCGTGGGGCCCGACCAGGCCGTGCGCGCGCTGCGCGAGGCCGGCTACAACGCCGGCCTGGTGCAGCGCCCGGTGGGCGAACTGCACGAGATGCTGCTGCCGGCCGTGCTGCTGCTCAAGGGCGGCGATGCCTGCATCGTCGTCGCGCGCCGCGACGGGCCCGCGCCGAACGCGGGCGGCGGCGTCTACGACATCGTCATGCCCGGCCGCGAGGCCGTCGCCTGCACGGCCACCGAAGCCGAGCTCGAGGCCGAGTACACCGGCATCGCGCTGGTCTCCACACCGCTGCCTGCCAACGACGCCGGCCCGGGCGGCGCGAACCGCCATGGCCAGGAAGCGACGCTGATGCGCAACCCCGGCAGCCACTGGCTGTGGGGCACGATGCGGCGTTTCATCCCCTACTACCGCGGCGCGCTGCTGGCGGCGATGCTGAGCAACCTGCTGATGCTGGTGACGGCCTTGTCCACCAGCGTCATCTACGACAAGGTCATTCCGCACCAGGCCTACGTCACGCTGTGGGCGCTGGCCGCCGCCAGCGGCCTGGCGCTGGCCTTCGACATGATGGCGCGCCAGCTGCGCGCCTACCTCATCGACATGGCCGGCCGCAAGGCCGACCTCATCGTCGGCAGCATGCTGTTCCGCCAGACGCTGGCGCTGCGCATGGAGCATCGCCCCGCGTCGGCGGGTGCCTATGCCCACACGCTGGCGCAGGTCGAGCAGATGCGCGACTTCTTCGCCTCGGCCACGCTTTCGGCGATCTCCGACCTGCCCTTCATCCTCGTCTTCGTGGCCATGGTTTTTGTGGTCGGCGGGCCGCTGGGCTGGGTCCTGGTGGTGTGCATCCCGGTGCTGATGTTGGTGTCGGTGGCGATCCAGGGTTCGCTGCGCCGCGCCATGAGCAGCAACATGCAGCAGCTGGCCGACCTGAACGGCGTGCTGGTCGAAGCCGTGGACGGGCTCGAGGACGTGAAGGCCGCCGGCGCCCAGGGCCGTTTCCTGCGCCGCTACGAGGAATTCACGGCGACCGCGGCGGCGGCCGCGCTGCGTTCGCGCACCATCACGGCGTGGACGATGAACCTGTCGTCCGTCACGCAGCAGCTGGTGAGCATGGTCATGCTGGTGTGGGGTGTGTACCTCATCGACGAGCGCGTCATCACCGGCGGCGCGCTCTTCGGCGCCGTGATGCTGGGCTCGCGTGCCGTGGCGCCGCTGGCCAGCGTGACCTCGCTGGCCACGCGCTACCAGGGTGCCCGTGCCGCGATGCGGGCGCTGGAACAGGTGATGAACAAGCCCATAGACCGCGACGTCGGCCGGGCCTACGTGCCCAAGCGTGAAGTCAGCGGCCGCATCGGCCTGCACGAGGTGGGCTTCTCCTACCCGGCGCCGGCCAGCGTGCCCGGCGCTACCGGCGGCGGCGAAGGCCCGCGTGTGCTGAAGGGCGTGACGCTGCGCTTCGAGCCCGGCGAGCGTGTGGCCATCCTGGGCCGCATCGGCAGCGGCAAGAGCACGGTGCTGCGCCTGCTGGCGGGCCTGTACCTGCCCACCGAAGGGCAGGTGGTGGTCGACGGCATCGATCTGCGCCAGATCGACCCCGCAGACTACCGCGCCCGCGTCGGTTTCGTCTCGCAGGACCCGCGCCTCTTCCACGGCACGCTGCGTGAAAACGTGCTGCTCGACCGCCCCGCCGCCGACCCGGCACGCCTGGCCGACGTGGCCCGCCTCACCGGCCTGGAACGCCTGGTCACCAGCCACCCGCAGGGCTGGGAATTGCCGGTGGGCGAGGCCGGCGCGCTGCTCTCGGGCGGCCAGCGCCAGCTCGTCGCGCTGGCACGCTGCCTGGTCACGCAGCCCCGCATCCTGCTCATGGACGAACCGACGAGCAGCATGGACGCGCAGAGCGAGGTCGCCTTCCTGCGCCAGCTGAAGGAGGCCTGCGGCGACTGCACCCTGATCATGGTCACGCACCGGCCGGCGGTGCTGGAACTGGTGAACCGCGTGCTGGTCGTCGACGGCGGCCGCCTGGTGATGGACGGCCCGAAAGACCAGGTGCTGGCCGCGCTGAGCGGTGCGCGCCCCGCGCCTGCACCGCAGGCCGGTGCGGCGCCGACAAACGTGCACTTGCACCCGAGCGCGCGGCCGGTCGAGCGCGAGGCTTCGGTGTGAGTGCGCTCGCGATGAAGGCGGGGACTTCGCCTTGCGGCCCGTTGCGGACGTCGCCAACGTCCGCAACGGGCCGCAAGCGGCCCGGCCCAGCCCGGTGAACTTCGTAAGATGAGCGCCACCTCGATCTTCAAGCGCAAGCGGGCACCCGAGCTGCGGCGCGGCGACGTGCCCTACCTCAACGCGGTGCAGGCCGCGCAGGTGATGGACCCGGCGCCGGCCGCGATGTGGGCTGTCTACCTGCTGCTGCTGGCGATCGGCGTTGCAGTGACCTGGGCTGCCATTGCGCAGGTGGACATCGTCGCCAAGGCCAATGGCCGTGTTGTGCCCGACGGGCGCGAGCAGGTCATCGCCAGCCTCGAAGGCGGCATCCTGCGCGAGATGCTGGTGCGTGAAGGCCAGGAGGTGGTGGAAGGTCAGGCACTGGCATCGCTGGACCCGACACGCTTCGAGTCGCAGCAGGCCGAAGGCACGGTGAAGAAGCTGTCGCTTCAAGCTGCGCTGGCGCGCCTGCAGGCCGAAGCCAACGGCACGCGGCTGCAGTTTCCGGCCGAACTGCCCGACAGCGTGGTGCAGGCCGAGACCGAGAGCCACGAAGCCCGCCAGCGTGTGCTCGACGAGGCTGTCGACACCAGCCGCCGCAGCGCCGGCCTGCTGGCGCGTGAACTGGCAATGGCCGAAAGCATGTCGTCCAAGGGCCTGATGAGCGAGGTGGAGGTGATGCGCGTGCGCCGCCAGGTCAACGACCTGCAGTTGCAGACGCAGGAACGCATCAACCGCTTCCGCCAGGATGCCGCCGGCGAGCTGGTGCGCGTGCGCAACGAACTGGCGCAGCTCGAAGAGCAAATGGTGGTGCGCGACGACGCGCTGCGCCGCACGACGCTGGTGTCGCCGGTGAAGGGTGTCGTCAAGACCATCCGCGCCAACACGGTGGGCGGCGTGGTTGCACCCGGCGCGCCGGTGATGGAGCTGCTGCCCATCGGCCCGCGCGTGCTGGTGGAAGCGCGCGTCAAGCCGGCCGACATCGGCTTCGTCAAGACCGGCCAGCCGGTGAAGGTCAAGCTCAGCGCCTACGAATACACCGTCTACGGCGCGCTGGAAGGCACCGTGGTCTCGATCAGCCCCGACGCGATGGGCGACCCCGAGAAGGCGGCGCAGCCCGAGGGCACCTGGTACCGCGCGATGATCCGTGCCGACCTGGACGGCCTGCGCAAGGCCGACAAGCCGCTGCCGGTGCTGCCCGGCATGACCGGCAGCGTGGAGATACGCACCGGCCAGCGCAGCGTGCTGGGTTTCCTGCTGCGGCCGATGCTGAAGTCGCAAGAGGCATTCCGCGAGCGCTGAGCAGGAATGGCGCCGCGGCCCTGGCATCCGCGGTTCAAAGCCTGCGGAGCGGCGCCATGCCCCGTTCACCTTCACCGCGCGTCCCGTGCCTGCAGCGGCGGCGCCACTCTGCACGCGGGGCGGCAAAGTGTGAACTAGGCCAAGGCGCTGTGCGGCGACAGGAAACGTGTCAGCCGCTCACCGTAGAGCGCTGCCTGCTCGCCGCCCGGCAGCCTGGCCGCGGCGTGGTTGAGCTCGTGCAGGCGCAATGGGGCCGAATGGGATGCCTGCACCAGCGTCAGCCCGCTCGGCTCGAGCGCCAGCGACGAAAACAGCAGGTCGATGGGCAGCCGCAGGCCTCGCGGCTGCGCCGCCGCGCCCAGCTGCAGCAGTTCGACCCGCAGGGTCCCGTGCGTCGGGTCCAGGTACTGCTCGACGACGCAGGCGGGGCGCGCCGGGGGTGTCGTCGTGCCGACGAGGGCGGCGTAGGCATCGGCTGACAAGGCGGCGGGGTGGGCGCCTGCCGACAGACGGGCGCCGGCCGCCGAAGATCGCGCCATGAAACGGTCAGGTGCGCTCGATGGGCGTGCCACCCGTGATGGTCGGGCGATGGCGCCGGGCCGATGCTCGAGACAGGATCTGTCATGACGAACACCAAAACCATCCGAACTGCCGCGCTGCAAGCCCCTTGCCTGACCGGGGTGTGTCCATGAACGGCGGCAAGCTCATCGGCATCCTGCTCATCGTGGCCGGCGCTCTGGCGCTGATCTACGGCAGCTTCTCCTACACGAAGGCCACGCACGAGGCCAAGCTGGGCCCGATCGAGCTGTCGGTGAGCGAGAAGCAGACGGTCAACGTGCCGGTCTGGGCCGGCGCCGGCGCCATCGTCGCGGGCATCGCCCTGCTGGCCTTCGGCGGCCGTCGCGGCTGAGCGCCGCCGCTGCGCCCGCCACGCGTGCGGAGACCTGCGCAGGCTGCGACCTGCGCGCTGAGTGAGCACCACCGTGGCCGATACACCTTGCAGCGCCTGTCCGCTGCGGCCGCTGCCGCTGTTCCAGGGCCACACGCCGGAAGAGACCACGCTGGTGCAGTCGCTCAAGCGCCGCGAAATCGCGCTGGGCGCGTACGAGACGCTGATCCACGAAGGCCAGACCGACGCGCCGCTGTTCACGCTGCGTGAGGGCTGGGCCTTCCGCTACAAGACGCTGAGCGACGGGCGCCGGCAGATCCTGAGCTTCCTGCTCGCCGGCGACTTCATCGGCGTGCAGCAGAAGATGGGCGATGCCGCCGCGCACGGCGTCGACACGCTGACCGACGCGCTGTTCTGCGTCTTCCAGCGCGACGCGCTGTGGGAACTGCACCGCCAGTCGCCGACCATGGGCTTCAACATCACCTGGCTGACGGCGCACGAGGAGTCGCTGGTCGACGACACGCTGCTGTCGGTGGGGCGGCGCAGCGCCGAGGAGCGCATCGCGATGCTGCTCATCCTGCTGTTCAAGCGCGCCGCCGCGTTGCTGCCCGACGCGGGTGTCGGCGGTGTGCCCTTCCCGCTGACGCAGCAGCATCTGGCCGACAGCATGGGACTGTCGCTGGTGCACACCAACAAGACCTTGCGCAAGCTTGAGCGGCGCGGCCTGCACCGCATCGCCGACGGCCGCCTCGTGATGCGCGACGTGAAGGCGCTGGCGCGTCTGGCCGACCTCTACGGCGACGGCCGGCCGCCACAACGCCCGCTGGTCTGAGCCCGAACGCGATTTCGCGCGTGAGGGCTGAGAGCCTGTGAACAAGTCCGACACTCCCGCGTGTGCGCCCCAGGCGGCACCGCTCGTCGTTGCAAATGCTCGCCGCAGCTCGGGCTACGGCTGTGCTTCGCGCCTAGACCGGCACCGCGTGGGGCACCTGCTCGGGCGCGCCGGATTCACTCACAGGCGCTGAGCCGCGCCGTGCCAGGCGCGCTACGTCTTTCGACACAGCGACGGGCGGTGCACGCCCCTACATTGCCGGCGGCCCCACCGTCAAAACACCACCGGAAGTCCCGACGCCATCCATGTTTCCCCGCCCCACGCAAAACCAACTTCTCGCAACGCTGCCTGCCGCCGACTGGCAGGCCCTCAACACCTTGCTCGAATGGGTCGAGTTGCCGCGCGGCATGCTGCTGTACGAAGCGGGCATGGTGCCTCGCCACGTCTACTTTCCCACCACCGCGATCGTGTCGCTGACCTCGACGATGCAGGACGGCGCTTCGGCCGAGATCGCCGTCGTCGGCTGCGAGGGTGTCGTCGGCGTCTGCGCCTACATGGGCGAGGGCCGCTCGCTCAGCAACGCCGTGGTGCAGGGCGCGGGCCAGGCCCTGCGCCTGCGCGCGGTGGACATTCGTGCGGCTTCGCGTCACTCGGCGCCGCTGATGCAGGCGCTGCTGGGCTACACGCAGGTGCTGTTCGCGCAGATGGCGCAGACCTCGGCCTGCAGCCGGCACCACGCGCTCGACCAGCAGCTGTGCCGCTGGCTGCTGCTGCACCTGGACCGGCTCTGCGGCAACGAACTGGCGGTGACGCAGGAGCGCATTGCGCAGATGCTGGGCGTACGACGCGAGGGCGTCACGGTCGGCGCGCTCAAGTTGCAGAAGGCCGGGCTTATCCGCTACGGCCGCGGCCGCATCGCCGTGCTCGACCGCGCCGGCCTCGAGGACCGCTGCTGCGAGTGTTACGCCGTCGTCAAGGGTGCCTACGACCGCCTGCAGCAGGCCTGCAGCCCGCCCGCGGCGCGCGCCGCCTGAACACGTGGCGGGCTGAAGGCGGCGGCGCTCAGGCCGCGCGCAGACTTAGCCGGTGCACGAAGTCGAGCACTTCGGGCGGCGCGGGCGGGCCCGGCTGCGGCGCGGCCAGCACCGTGGACAGCACACGCTGCAGGGTCTCGGGCTGCGGCGCCAGCGGGCCGGCAAAACGCAGCGCCGCGCCCACCAGCACGACCACGGTCGGGAAGGTCTCGACGTCGAATTCGCCCAGCAGCTCGGCCTCGTCCTCGATGTCTATCCAGTGCGCCTGCAGGCCGGGGTGCTGGGTGCGCAGGGCCAGCGTGACACGTTCGAAGACCGGCTGGTAGTCGTCGCACAACCGGCACCATGCGGCGCACAGGCAGGCCACCTGCACGGCCGGGCCCGGTGTGCTTGCAGGGGCGGTGTTCATGGCGGCGCGCCTGGCCTAGATGTCGAAGGCCGCGCCGGGCTCGGCGGCCATCGCCCGTTCGACGACCTCGCGTGTCAGCGGCGACGCGAAACCGCGGATGAACGTGTAGACGTAGCTGCGCAGGAAGCTGCCGCGGCGCACCGCCAGGCGCGTCATGTTGCTGGCGAAGAGGTGGCGCGCGTCGATGGCGCACAGGTGGGCGTCGCGCTGCGCATCGAAGGCGATGGCCGCGATGATGCCCACGCCCATGCCCAGCTCGACGTAGGTCTTGATGACGTCGGCATCCATCGCCGAGAGCACGAGGTCGAAGGCCAGGCCCTGGCGCTCGAAGGCTTCGTCGATGTGGCCGCGGCCGGTGTAGCCGGGCTCGTAGGTGATGACGGGAAACTGCGCCAGCCGCGCCAGCGTCAGCGGCACGCCGTTTTGCTGGTCCTCGGCCAGCGGGTGTGCCGGCGGCACGATGACGCTGTGTGTCCACTGGTAGCAGGGCAGGGCCACCAGCTCGGGGTAGTCGGCCAGCGCCTCGGTGGCCACGCCGATGTCGGCCGTGCCTTCAAGCAGCAGTTCTGCCACCTGCCTGGGTGAACCCTGCTGCAGGTGCAGCACCACCTGCGGGTGGGCGCGGCTGAAGTCGCGTACCGCCAGCGGCAGCGCGTAGCGGGCCTGCGAGTGGGTGGCCCCGATCGTCAGTCGGCCACGGTCCTGGGCCGCGAAGTCGTCCCCGGCGCGTTTCAGGTTGTCGGCCTCCTGCAGCAGGCGTTCGACGATGGGCAGCACGCTGGCGCCGGGCGGCGTCAGGCCGGTCAGCCGCTTGCCGGCGCGTTCGAAGAGTTCGATGCCGAGTTCGTCCTCGAGCTCGCGGATCTGCCGGCTGACGCCCGGCTGCGAGGTGTGCAGCGCTTCGGCCACGAGCGTGAGGTTGAAACCCCGGCGCACGGCCTCGCGCACGGAACGCAATTGCTGGAAGTTCACGGGATGGTTGAGGGCGCAGGCGCCCGGCTGAAGCCAACCTTCAAGTATCGGCGAGCGCGCCGCGCCACCAAGGACGCAATTCTTCTGAGCTTCAGCGCTCCGTGTCTGAGCGCGGCCGCCGCTGCGTCAGCGGAAAGTGCCCAGTCGCTGCCTCAGCGGAAGAGGCCCAGCCGCTGCGCTTCCAGCGCCGCTTCGGCGCGCGAGCTCACGTTGAGCTTGCGGTAGATCTGCTTCACGTAGTCGGCGATGGTGTGCCGGCTCAGGCCCAGCTGCACGCCGATCTCGGGCAGCGTATAGCCCTTGGCCACGCGCAGCAGCACCTCGCTCTCGCGGTCGGTGAGGTTGACGGCGGGGATGGCGTTGGCGTTGGACGCCGGCTTGGCCTTGGCGCTGAAGTAGGCCATCACGCGGCGCGCGATCGACGGCGACAGCGGCGGCTCGCCCTGGCTGATGCGCTGCAACTGTTCGGTGATCAGCTCGCGCGCCTGTTCCTTCAGGATGTAGCCGAAGGCGCCGGCCTGCAGCGCCGGGAACAGGTGCTCGTCGTCGTCATGGATCGTGACCACCACGCTCTGCGCCTCGGGCTGCAGGTCGCGCAGCTTGGTCACCACGTCGACACCGCTGCCGTCGGGCAGGCCGAGGTCGATCAGCGCGAGGTCGAACTTGACCGCGCTGACGAGCTCGATGGCATCGTGCACGCGCGCGCTTTCGGAGATCGTGGCGCCCGGAAAGACCTGAAGCACGAGCTTGCGCATCCAGGCCCGGATCTCGGGCAGGTCTTCCAGCAGCAATATCGTCTTCATGGGCGTGTACGGGAAGTGGCGATTCGATGTTATCGGTCGTGTTGCGCCGCATCATGAAGCTTGGGTGGCACGATCCAGCGGAACCGTGAGCCGTATCACGGTTCCATGACCGGGTGTGCTCTCCACCAGGCACTGCCCCTGCAACTGCTTGGCGCGATTTTTCATGCTGGCCAGACCGTGGCCGCGGTCGAGGCGGCCGTCGATCTCGCTCGCGATGCCGTCGCCGTTGTCCTGCACGACGAACTGGAAGTCGTTGTCGGTGATGCCGGCCTGCACCGTGCACTGCGTGGCGCCGCTGTGCTTGATGATGTTGCTGGTGGCTTCGCGCAGGATGCGTGTCGTCTGCACGTAAGCCCGCGCGCTCAGCGTCTGCGGCAGGTCTTCCGGCGCGCTCCAGTCGCCCTCGATGCCGGCCTGGCCCAGGCGCGACACGACCTCGGCGCGCCAGTCGCCCAGGGCGTCGGCCAGGCGCACCGGCCGGCCGGTGAGGCCGCGCACGCTCAGCCGCATCTCCTCGAGCGCCTCGCGCGCCAGCGTGCTGATGCGTTCGCTGTCGCTGGTGTGAACGATGGTCAGCAGCTTGGCGCCGAGGTCGTCGTGCAGGTCGGCGGCGATGCGCTTGCGCTCGCGTTCGGTCACCTGCTCGACGCGCAGCTCGGCCATCTGGCGGAAGTTGCGCTCGATCTCCACCGTGGCCTCGCGCACGCGCTGCTCGAGCACGGCCTTGTCTTGTTCGGCATGCTGCAGCGCGCGGCCGTGCTGCTGCACCAGGCGCAGGCCCACCAGCACGAAGATCGTCGGTACCAGCAGCTGGGCCACGTTCGAGGCCAGCGTCAGCATCGACGGCAGACCGCTCGTCCACTGCGCCGCGAACTCGATGGCGCCGGCGATCGACACCGCGCCCAGCAGCGCGGCCATCAGCCACCGGCCGTGCCCCGGCCGCTGCTGGTGCAGGTGCCAGGCCGCGGCGGCCAGCACCTCGCCGGCCAGCAGCAGGTACCAGACGCTGGCCACGGCGTGCAGCCGCTGCGCCCCGGCCAGCACCAGCGACACCGACAGCAGCGCGCACTGCACCGGCAGACCGACGTCGGCCACGCGGTGGCGCACGCCGGCGTAGCGCAGCAGGAACTGCACCGCCGCCCAGGTGATGAAACCCAGCATCGCCAGGACCAGGAACTCGGTCTCGGAATGCCCCAGCGGCATGCTGCGCAGCCACAGCCGGCCGTCGACCAGCGCCCAGCCCACGCACAGCGCGCCGAAGTAGGCGAGGTGGCTTTCGCGCCGGTTCAGGAAGCCCAGCACGAACATGAAGCCGCCCATCAGCAGCAGCGTGGCGCTCACCGCCTGCGGCGCCCACACCTGCAGCGCGGTCAGCCGCGCGTGGCGCGCGGCCAGCTCGGACTGCGGCCCGATCACCAGCGCCGACAGCGCGCCGGCACGCTGGCGCGAACCCACCTCGGCCAGCGGATGGCCGACGAGTCGGATGTCGAGCACGTTGCCGCCCTTGCGCAGCAACGCCGACGGCAGCGCCACCAGCTGCGGATGGTTGCAGTTGTGCGTGTAGGGCGTGGACATGCGGCCGCCGCTGTGCAGCTTCTCGCCGTTGAGGTAGACCTCCAGGTTGCTGCAGACATGTTCGATGAACAGCGCGTAGAGCTCGTCGCCGGCACCGTCGTCGCGCAGCGGCGGCAGCTCGGTGCGGTACCACAGCGGCCCGCGCTGGTCGGGGCGTGTACGGGCCCATTCGTCGGGCAGCGCCACGCGCTGCGCCGGCGCTGTTGCGGGGAAGGTGGGGCCGGCACCGGGGGCGCGCCAAGCGGTGTCGAGGTACACGGTCTGCGCAGGGGCCGCGCTGCTCAGAAGCCCCAGCAGCAGCAACGTCGCGCCGCGCCACAGCAGTGCCCAGGCACGCTGCAGCGCGGCAGGCGGCGCGTGGTCGTGGCGCGTCGCGGGCGTGTGAAGGTTGATGGCGGTCGAGGGCATGACGAGCGGCATTGTGCGCGGGGCAGACCGGCGCCGCCGGCGCTGCGACAATGCAGGGCCGTGCGCTAATGCCGCGCCCCCTTCCCGCACGCCGGCCCGCGCGGCTGCCGCTGCGCCCCGGGCGCGGAAACCGTCCCTGCCTGCCACCACCGCCACGTGATCCGCCGCCACGCCTTCGACAACGCCGACAACCGCCGTCTCGCCCACCTTTGCGGGCCGCTCGACGCCCACCTGCGCGCCATCGAAGGCGCGCTGGGCGTGACGCTGGCAAGGCGTGATGCCAGCTTCCGCATCGAGGGCCCGCGCGACGGTGTCGAACGCGCGGTGCGTCTGCTCGATGCGCTGTACACGAGCGCCGCGCACCCGATAGGCGAACGTGCGCTGCAGCTGGCGCTGCTGAAGTACGCTGCCACCGTGCCCGGCGCGCCGCAGGCGCCGACCGTGCTCGGGGGCGCCGACGGCGACGGCGACGGCGACGTCGTGCTGCACACGCGCCACGCCGATCTGCGCGGTCGCACGCCCAACCAGGTGCAGTACCTGCAGCAGATCCTGGCCCACGACATCACCTTCGGCATCGGCCCGGCGGGCACCGGCAAGACTTTCCTGGCCGTGGCCTGCGCCGTCGACGCGCTGGAACGCCACGGCGTGCAACGCATCGTGCTCACGCGCCCGGCCGTGGAGGCGGGTGAACGCCTGGGCTTCCTGCCCGGAGACCTGGCGCAGAAGATCGACCCCTACCTGCGCCCGCTCTACGACGCGCTCTACGACTTGATGGGCTTCGACCGCGTGGTGAAGGCGGTTGAAAAGCAGCAGATCGAGATCGCGCCGCTGGCCTTCATGCGCGGGCGCACGCTCAACCACGCCTTCATCATCCTCGACGAGGCGCAGAACAGCACACGCGAGCAGATGAAGATGTTCATGACGCGCATGGGCTTCGGCAGCAAGTGCGTGGTGACGGGCGACGTGAGCCAGATCGACCTGCCCAAGCACACGCCCAGCGGCCTCATCGACGCCCACCGCGTGCTGCGCGGCGTGGACGGCATCGCCATCACCGAGTTCACCGCCGCCGACGTGGTGCGCCACCCGCTGGTGGCGCGCATCGTCGAGGCTTACGAGCGCCACCGCGCCGGCGAGGACGAACGGTGACGCGCGCCGCCGCGCCCGCCCTGCAGCTGTCGCTGCAATTCGCCGACGCGCGCCACCGCGCCCAGCTGCCACGCCACCGCGTGGCGCGCTGGGTGCGTGCGGCGCTGCAGGCGCCGGGCGAGATCACGGTGCGCATCGTCGACGCCGACGAAGGCCGGGCACTCAACCGCGACTACCGTGGCAAGGACTACGCCACCAACGTGCTGACCTTCGACTACGAACACGACCCGGTCGTGGTGGCCGACCTGGTGATTTGCGCGCCGGTGGTGGAAACCGAGGCGAGTGAACAGGGGCTGAGCCTCGAAGCACACTACGCCCACCTGCTGGTGCACGGCACGTTGCACGCGCAGGGTTACGAACACGACGGCGTGCCCGAGGCCGAAGCGGCGGCGATGGAGGCCAGGGAGTCGGTCGTCGTGGCCGGCCTGGGCTACGCGGACCCCTACGCCAGGCGCTGAGCCCGGCGCTGACCCCGGCGCTACTTCGTCCCGAACAGCCGGTCGCCCGCGTCGCCCAGCCCCGGCACGATGTAGCCGTGGTCGTTCAGCTCGCGGTCGATGGCCGCGGTGTAGATCGGCACATCGGGGTGGTGACGCTGCATGTTGGCGATGCCTTCCGGCGCTGCCACCAGGCTCACGAAGCGGATCGATTTCGGCTTCGTTTCCTTCAACCGGTCGACCGCGGCCACGGCCGAGTTGCCGGTGGCCAGCATGGGGTCGAGCACGACGGCATCGCGTTCGTCCATGTTGTGTGGCATCTTGAAGTAGTACTCCACCGCCACCAGCGTCTTCGGGTCGCGGTACAGGCCGATGTGGCCGACACGCGCCCCTGGCACCACTTGCAGCATGCCGTCGAGGAAGCCGCTGCCGGCGCGCATGATGACCACGAACACCGTCTTGCGGCCCTCGATCACGGGCGACTGCATCTTCTCGAGCGGGGTCTCGATCTCGATCAGCTGCGTCGGCATGTCGCGCGTGACCTCGTAGGCCATCAGCATGCTGATCTCGTGCAGCAGGCGGCGGAAGCTGCTGGTGGACAGGTCCTTCTGACGCATCAGCGTGAGCTTGTGCTGCACCAGCGGGTGGTCGATCACGTGGACGGGGGCGGGCGTGGTCATCGTCGGGTCTCGTGCGGGGTAGGGGCCGGGGGCTAGAAGAGCGTGCCGTCGCTCTCGATCTTCAGCGGCGGTGCGCCGTCGCTGCGCAGTTCGCGCGCGATCTCGCGGCCGGCGGCCCAGGTGCCGCCTTCCAGAATGCAGGCCAGCGGCAGTTCCGCGGCGGTCTTGCCGAGTTGTTCGCGCACCAGCACAGCCAGTTCGTCGAGCAGCGCCACGGTGAGCGCACGCCACTCGACGATGAAGTCGTCCTGCGGCTTCCAGCCGCGCGTGAGCGCACGCCTGTCGCGCGGCACGATGACACCGCCGTCGATGAACAGGCCGCCGTTGCGGTACTCGGGCAGGCCGGTCAGCGCATCGAGGTTGGTGACCCGCACGCCGGCCCATTGCAGCGGTTCCAGCAGCGAATAGCTCAGCCACTGGCTGAGCTTGTGGAAGGGCACGTAGCCGCCGGTGGTCGGGTCCTTGCCCGCGGTGGCGCCGCTGCCGGTGGCGTCGCCCGCCCAGCGCTGCGGCCAGACGTCGCCCGCCGGCAGGCCCTGCACGCGGCTGCCCGCGGTCCAGATCGGGCCCAGCACGCGCAACACCTCGCCCAGCACGGCGGCGGCACTGACTTCGGTGCGGGTGCCGTTGTCGGTCAGGCGGTCGTAGAGCAGGCCCGGGCGCGCAATGCCGCCGGCCCGTGCGGCTTCCTCGCGAAGCGCCGCGCCCAGCCGCACCAGCAGCCCGGCGCGCCCTTCGAGGCCGACCACGGGGTTGGACGGGCTGCTCTGGAACAGCGCGCGCAGCACGCTGGCGTCGATGCGTTCCAGCGCCGCGGCGTCGGCACGCAGCGGGTCGTCGGCGGTGGCCGAGAACACGCCGTTCAGGAAGCCGTGCCAGCTGGCCACGCCCAGGCCTTCGGAGCGCTGCAGCACGCGGTCGGCTTCGCCTTCGCGGTGCTCTGTGTAACGCCACGCCGGCCCGGCGCCAGCGTCCAGCAGCACGCTGACCACCGTGAGGTCGAAACGTGCACGCGCCGCGTCGGCCACGCTGCGGCTGTGCAGCAGCGCGTCGAGCACCGGCTTGCGGTCGACGCCGTCGGCCTCGAAGTGGCGCCAGCGGCTGTGGTACGGGATGTTCAGGTCGGGGAAACGCTTGAGCGTCAGCGCCACCACGCGCGCGGCCAGCGCGGGCAGCGCGCTGCGGTCGATGGTGAAGTACTCGCTGACGTTGCCGTCGGCGGCGCGCAGGATGGCCGCGCAGCGTGCGCGGATGGTGCCCGGGTCGCGCAGCAGCGCCAGCGGGTGGCGCTTGTCGGGGGCCAGTTTCAGCAGGGCCTTGCGTTCTTCACTCAAGCGAGCGCCCCTTGACTTGGGCCAGGGCGGCGGCGCTGGGCACGACGCCGTCGGTGAAGTAGCCGGCGGCCACCTTGGCCTCCATCTCGACGCGGGCATCGGCCGGTATCAGCGCGTCGGGGATCTTCACGCGTTCACCCACCTCGATGCCGCTGCCGGTGATGGCGTCGTATTTGTCGTTGCTCATGCTGACCAGTCGGTGGATCTTGGTGATGCCCAGCCAGTGCAGCACGTCGGGCATCAGTTCCTGGAAACGCATGTCCTGCACGCCGGCCACGCATTCGGTGCGCAGGAAGTACTTGTCGGCGCTGTCGCCGCCTACCTGCCGCTTGCGCGCGTTGTAGACCAGGAACTTGGTGACTTCGCCCAGGGCGCGGCCTTCCTTGCGGCTGTAGGCGATGAGGCCCACGCCGCCGGCTTGCGCGCCGCGGATGCATTCCTCGATGGCGTGCGTGAGGTAGGGCCGGCAGGTGCAGATGTCGCTGCCGAAGACGTCGCTGCCGTTGCACTCGTCGTGCACACGCGCGGTCAGGGTCACCGCGGGGTTGGCCAGGTCGCGGATATGGCCGAAGACGTAGAGCGTCTGGCCGCCGATGGGCGGCAGGAAGACCTCGAGGTCGCTGCGCGTGACCAGTTCCGGGTACATGCCGCCGGTTTCCTCGAACAGCGCGCGGCGCAGGTCGGCTTCCTTGACCTTGAATCGCTCGGCCACGCCGGGCAGCCACCAGACGGGCTCGACCGCGACCTTGGTGACGGTGGCCGAGGCGTCGTCGAGCAGGATGCGCCCGTCGACCGCCAGTCGCTGAAAGGCCAGCGCCTGCTTGATCTCGGGCAGGTGCACGTGGGCCTTGGTGACGGCGATGGTCGGCCGGATGTCGTAGCCCTGCACCATGTAGTCGGCGAACACCGCCTGCACGCTGGCGCCCCAGGGGTCGATGCTGACCATCTTGCTGGCGTCGCCCCAGGCCGGGTAGGGGCCGATGAGGTCGGTGGGCGCGGTGTCGGTGAGATCGGCGCGGTGCCCGCGGGCCAGGTTGCCTGCGGCCACGGCCAGCGCGCGGTAGACGCCGTAGCTGCCGCTGTGCGTGCCGATGACGTTGCGCTGGCTGCGGTTGGTGGTGCTGCCGATCACCGGGCCGCGTTCCAGTGGCTCGGCCGCACCCCAGCGGATGGCGGGCGCGCCCGCGCTGTCCTGGCCGGGGTGGGACGTCAACCGGATGTGGCGTGTGGTGGGTATGGAGTCCATGGGCGCTGCGAAGACGGAAGGTGCGGAAGATACGCTACCCGCGGCCTCGGCACGTCGACGTGAAATTTCACTTGGCTGTGGGGTAGGGCCTCACGAGAATCCGCGCCACGGTCTACACACCGTTACATCAAGAGGCTCGGAGGGGCAGAAATGAACAGACATCAGCTCGAAGTGCTGGCGCTCACGCTCGGCATGGCCGTGACGGTGACCGGCGTTATGGCGCAGACCGGCTCGCGCTCGGCGCCCGCGCCGGCCGTCGACGTCGCGGTCGTCGACGGCGCCATCCAGGTTTCGCAGACTGCCGTGCGCACGCCGTCGGGCACGGTGACGCTGACCTGGCAGCTGCGCACCGAGGGCTACCGCTTCACCAGCGCCAGCATCGACTTCGGCGACGCCCAGGGCTACTTCAGCTGCGCCACGCTCAACTATGGCCAGATGGTCCGCTGCACGAAGAGCGACCAGGCGCCCGGCGGGCAGTTGCCTTACCGCATCCGGCTGAGCGACGGGCAGGAGATGGTGAGCCTGCCGCAGCCAAACGTCTTCATTCAGAACGATTGAGCGAGCCCAGTTGGCGCCAGCACCGCCGGCCTTCAAGTCGCGCGTGGCGGCAACTCGGCGCGCAAGCGCGTAAGGGCTGTGCCCAGCTCCGAGCGCGGGCCGGCCGCGCAGGCACGCGCGAACGCATCGGCTTCGTCCAGCGCCTGCCAGGCTGAAGCCGTCTGCGCCGCGAGGCCCTCGGCCTCGGCACGCTGGCACCAGAGCAGACCCATGCTCACCGTGTCGGTCAGCTTCTCCATCATGGCCAGTCCCTGCGTCAGGCCTCGGCGCGCAAGCTCGAATTGGCCCTGGCGCGCCTGCGTGACGGCCAGGTGGCCCAGGAACTGGCCTTCGGTGCGTTGGTCGCCGAGCTGGCGTGCCAGCGTCAGCGCGGCGGCGTAGCGCGCAACGGCCTCGTCCAGACGCCGTGACGCGTCGTGGACCAGACCCAGATTGCCGAGCACGATGCACTCCAGCCGCAGGTGACCGAGTTCGCGCGCAACGGCCAGGCCCCGCTCGAGTGCGTCGGTGGCGCCGTCCAGGTCACCTTGCAGCAGGCACAGCATGCCCAGGTTGCACAAGGTGTTGCCTTCACGCTGGCGGTCGCCGAGTTCACGTACCACCCGCAGCGAGTCTTCGCAGTGCTGGCGCGCGTCGTCCAGGCAGCCCAGCGTGGCGTGCAGGTTGCCTAGGTTGCCCAGCAGACTGCCCTGCCAGCGGCGGTCGCCGCTGCGCTGTGCCAGCGCCAGCGCAGCTTCGTAGTGGCCACGCGCTTCGTCGACACGCCCGGCCTCGAAATTCACGACGCCCAGGCCGTTGAGCGCCGCACATTCGAGCCGGGCGTCGCCCAGGCGGCGCGCAAGTTCGAGCGCGTGGCCATGCGCCTGGCGCGCCGCCTCGGCCCTTCCGGCCCGTGCGTGCAGGCCGCCGATGCGAACCGTCACGCCGGCCTCGCAGGTGGTGTCGCCGGCGGCCTGCGCGTGCGCCAGCGCTTGTTCGTGGTGCACGCCCGCCTGCTGCCGCTGCCCCGAGGCTTCCAGCGCTCCGCCCATCACGGCATGTGCGTGTGCCGCGCCGCCGCCGGCCAGCCCCGGCATCGAGCACACCTGCGCCGCCAGGTCGACGCCCACCTTGAACGGCCCGCGCAGATTCAGCACGGCCCATGCGCCGTCCAGCGTGCCCGCGGCCTGCGCCGTGTCGCCGCGCGCCACGGCGCGGCGGCAGGCCACGACGAGGTTCTCGAGTTCGACACGGCCCTCGGCCGCCGCGCGCTGCGGCCCCAGCGCCGCGAACCAGGCGCCGTGGCGGGTCTGCGCCGCGGCCAGCGCCGCCGCCCCGCTGCCGGTGTAACGACCTTCGGTGACGAGGTGCTCGTCGGCGTAGGCCTGCACACTGACGAGCAGGTCGAAGCGGTCGCCCGCCAGCGGGCGCACGAAGCTCTTGTCGACGAGCGAGGTCACGACGTCCAGCGTCCAGGGCGGATCTTCGAGCAGCGAGAGGTCGATCACCGCCTCGGCTGATTCGAGCGTGAAACCCCCTTCGAACACCGACAGCTGGGCCAGCGCGGCCTTCTCGGCGGTGGGCAGCAGGCCCCAGCTCCAGTCGAAGGTGGCGCGCAGCGTGGCCTGGCGGTCGAGCCGGCCGCCGCTGCTGGCCAGCAGCTTGAAACGTTCGCTCATGCGCGCCAGCAGCGCACGCGGTGCCAGCGTGCGCACACGCGCGGCGGCCAGCTCGATGGCCAGCGGCAGGCCGTCGAGCAGACCCACCAGCGTGGTGATGGCCGCCTCGTCTTCCGCGCCGGGCGCGAAGTCGCGCTTGGCGGCTGCGGCGCGGCGCGTGAACAGCGTCTGCGCGTCGGGCGTGGGCAACGGCGCCAGTGCCAGCGTCTGCTCGCCGGGGATGCCCAGTACTTCGCGCGTGGTGACCAGGAAGAGGGCATCGGCGGCGCCGTCGAGCCAGCGGCCGAGCGTGGCTTCGGCCAGGCGCGCCAGGTGCTCGAAGTTGTCGAGAATGACCAGGCAGCGTCCGCGTCCGGCGATGGCCTGCCCGAGCTGCACGACCGGGTCTTCCTGCCCCAACGGCATCTGCAGGCCCTGTGCGACGGCGCCGCACAGGCCTTCCAGGCTGCGCGCAGGCGCGAGGTCGCAGAACCACACGCCGCCTGGGAAGTCGCCCATCCAGGCCCAGCCGAAACGTGTCGCCAGGCGTGTCTTGCCGCCGCCGCCGATGCCCAGTACGGAAACCAGCCGGACGCCTTCGTCGAAGTGCCGCGCCAGCGCCTGCAGCGGCTCGCGGCGGCCGACGAAGGCGTCGCGCTCGGACGGCAGGCTGTGGCGCAGCTCGCGCAGCGGCAGCCACAGGTCGCCCTGGCGCACCACGCGCCAGACCTTGGCAGCGTCCGGCGGCGGCGTGAACGGCGCACCTTCTTCGCCGGCTTCGTAGAGCTGCAGCGGCACCGGCAGCCCCTTGACCTGCCAGTGGCCGTGCGAGACGACGCGGTGCGGCGTGGCGCCCAGGGCGTCGACGGCGGCCTGCGTCAGCAGCGTCTGGCCGCCCAGCGCGGTGGACATCACGCGCGCCGCCAGCGGCTTGTTGACACCGTCGACCTCGAAGGGCTTGGCGCCCAGCGCCACGTCGTCAGCCGATGCCTCGCGGATGGAGACCGGCCCGACGTGCAGCCCGGCGCGGGCCTTCAGCGGTACCGGCAGCGCTGCCAGTGCGCGGTGGTAGGCCAGCGCGTAGCCCAGCGCGTCGGCGGCCTGCGCGAACAGCAGCAGAAAGCCGTCGGTCTTGTCGATTTCCTGCCCGCGCCACTGGCGCAGCAGGTCGCGCGCCACGCGGTCGTGCGCCGCCGAGAGCGCGGTCGCCGCCTCGTCGCCCAGTTGCTGGGTGAGGGCGGCGCTGTCCACCAGGTCGGTGAGCAGCAGGGCGACGGGCGTCTGCATGGCGCGCGACCCTAGGCCAGGCCGCGCACGGGCAGTCCGGCGCTGCGCTGCAGCCAGTTCTCGGCGGCGTAGGGGGCCGTGCCGTCGGTGATGTGCAGCGTGTAGGCCAGCCGGCTGCGCGGGCTGCGGTTGGGTGGGCTGTAGTGCGGCAGCAGCCCCGGGAAGACGACCAGCGTGCCGGCGGCCACAGGCAGCGGGCGCGCTTCGCTGGTCGTCGGCCAGGGTGTGCCGTCCAGTGCGTGCATCACCAGGCGCGGCGGGCTGCCATCGGCCGGGCGTTCGCAGACGTACTGCTCGCGCAGCACGCTGCCCGGCCCGCGGTGGCCGCCGGGCTGCACCCAGAGGCAGCCGTTGTCGAGCGTGGCGTCTTCGAGCGCAAACCAGAAGGTCGTCACCGTCTGCGGCGTGGTGACGAAAAAGCTGGCGTCCTGGTGCCAGCCGACCTCACCGCCGATGTGAGGCTGCTTGAAGATGAGCTGGCTTTGCCACACCTGTGGCCGCACCAGACCCAGACCGGCGGCCAGCGCGGCGAGGGCCGGGCCGTGCGAGAAGACCTGGAACACGGGGTCGAGGTCGTGCAGCGCGTGACCGATCTTGTTGATGCTGCGCTCCTTGGGCACCCGCAGCCGGCCGGCTTCGTCGAGCGCCTCTTCCTCGAAGAAGCAGTGCACGGCCTCGGCCGAGGCCAGCAGCGCGGCGTCGGCCAGCTTGCTGCGGTCGCGTGTCGAGAAGCGGCTGCTGTGCGCGCCGGGCTCGAAGGCGGCGACGATTTCGTGCGCGCGGCGGCACGCGGCCGCCAGTTCGTCGGCGGGCTTGAAGCCGGGCAGCACCAGGAAGCCGTCGTGGTGCCAGGTCTCGAGTTGGTCGGAGGTCAACATGTGTTGCGTGCAGGCGTCGGTCAGGTGGGCAAGGGCGCGGCGGGCTTCTGGTTTTCACGAAGTTCGGTCCGACGGCGCGGCATCATCCGATGCTATTCGCCCGGCCCGATCCGGGCGCCAGGCTGCCCGGATCGGCGGCCTCAGCCATCCCGTCACTTCCGGAGTCATGCCCATGTCCGCTTCCCGCACCCCCATGCACCACGCGCTGGCCGCCGCCGCGCTGACGCTGCTGAGCACCGGCGCTGCCGCGCAGGCCAGCGCTGGCCAGCTGCAGACCATCACCGTCACGGCCGAACGCCGGCTGGAGAACATCCGCGACGTGCCCAGCTCGGTGAGCGCGCTGCAGGGCGAGATCCTCGAAGTGCTGAACAGCGGTGGCCAGGACATCCGCCTGCTGTCCGGGCGTGTGCCCAGCCTGAACATCGAATCCAGCTTCGGCCGCGCCTTCCCGCGCTTCTACATCCGTGGCATCGGCAACACCGACTTCGACCTGAACGCCAGCCAGCCGGTGAGCCTGGTCTACGACGATGTTGTGCAGGAGAACCCCATCCTGAAGGGTTTCCCGATCTTCGACATGGAGCGCATCGAGGTGCTCAACGGCCCGCAGGGCACACTCTTCGGCCGCAATTCGCCGGCCGGCGTGGTGAAGTTCGAGTCGGCCAAGCCCGGCAAGAAGTTCGAGGGTTATGCGCTGGCTTCACTGGGCCGTTTCACGGCGCTGAACGTCGAGGGTGCGGTGAACGTGCCGCTGTCGCCCACGGTGTCGCTGCGCGTCGCCGCGCAGTCGCAGAACCGCGACGACTGGGTCAGCAACACCTACGCAGCCGGGCCGACGCGCGAGCTCGAGGGCTACAACGACAACGCTGCCCGCCTGCAACTGCTGTGGACACCCAGCAAGGACTTCAGCGCGCTGTTCAACGTGCACACGCGCGACCTCAAGGGCTCGGCCCGTGTGTTCCGCGCCAACATCATCGCGCCGGGCACCAACAACCTGGTGGCCGGCTTCGACGAGACCAAGGTCTCGCAGGACGGCATCAACAGCCAGAAGGTCAGCAGCACCGGCGGCAGCCTGCGCCTGCGCTGGGACATGGGCAACGGCATGGCGCTGAACAGCATCACCGGCTACGAGACGGTGGATTCGCTGAGCCGCGGCGACATCGACGGCGGCTTCGGTGCCAGCTTCCTGGGTGCGGGCAACTTCGGCCCGGGCAACATCCCTTTCGACGCCGAGTCGGCCGACGGCATGCCCAAGCACAAACAGTTCACGCAGGAAGTGCGGCTGGAAAGCACCGGCAGCGGCGCGCTGCAGTGGCTGGCCGGCGTCTACTACTTCGACGAGCGGCTGAAGATCGACAGCTTCAACTACAGCAGCCTGGGCGGCAACACCCTGAACGGCCTGGCGCGCCAGGACCAGGACAACAAGGCCTACGCGCTGTTCGGCAGCGTGAACCTGGAAGTCAGCCCGCAGCTCAAGCTGCGCGGCGGCCTGCGCTACACCAAGGACGAGAAGGATTTCTACGCCGACCGCCTGATCGCGCCGCCCTTCAGCCCCACCTTCATCGGCCGCCGCACGGCCGAGACCAGCGCCACCAACACCAGCGGCGACGTCAGCGCCACCTACGCGCTCGACAAGACGACCAACGTCTACGCCCGCGTGGCCACGGGCTTCCGCGCCCCGGCCATCCAGGGCCGGCTGCTCTTCGGCGACACGCTGTCGGTGGCCAAGAGCGAGAAGGTCACGTCGTATGAAGCCGGCGTGAAGGCCGACCTGATGAACGGCCGTGCGCGTGTCTCGGCTGCCGTCTTCAACTACACCATCAAGAACCAGCAGCTCACGGCGGTGGGCGGCGCGGCCAACTTCAACCAGCTCGTCAACGCTGCCAAGACGGCGGGTCAGGGGGTCGAGTTCAACACCCAGTGGCTGGCCACCGAGAACCTGCTGTTCACGCTGGGCGGCAGCGTCAACAAGACGAAGATCAAGGACCCCGGTCTGCGCGTCGACGCCTGCGGCAGTGGTTGCACGGTGCTCGACCCCATCACCGCACCCATCAACCCGGCCATCGGCAAGTTCGCGCCCACGGTGTCCATCGACGGCAACTCGCTGCCGCAGGCCCCGCAGACGACGCTGAACTTCACCGCCCGCTACGCCATGCCGGTGGCCGGTGGCGACCTGGTGCTGCTGACCGACGTGGTCTACCGCAGCAAGATCAACTTCTTCCTCTACGAAAGCACCGAGTTCACCGGCAAGGCGCTGACCGAAGTGGGCGTGCGCGCCGGCTACAACTTCGGCAACGGCAAATACGAGGCCGCGGCCTTCGTGCGCAACCTGGCCAACACCATCCGCGTGGTGGGTGGCATCGATTTCAACAACCTCACCGGCTTCATCAACGAGCCGCGCACCTTCGGCGTCAGCTTCAAGGCGAACTTCTGAGGATGAGGCGGGCGCTGGCGGCGGCTGCGCTGGCGGCTGGGGCCCTCGCGGTCCAGGCGCAGCCGGCGATCATCTTCGAGCTCGGTGGCAAGAACGACAAGAGCTTCGGCCAGGCGGCCTGGGAAGGCGCCGAGCGCTGGAAGAAGGCCACCGGCAAGCCCTACCTCGAGTTCGAGATCGCGGGCGCCGCGCAGCGTGAACAGGCCGCGCGCCGCTTTGCGCAACGCGGCGCCAACCCCATCGTCGGCGTCGGTTTTCCGCAGGCCAGCAGCATCGAGGCCGTGGCACGTGAGTTCCCGAAGCTGAGCTTCGCCATCGTCGACATGGTGGTGGCGCTGCCCAACGTGCAGAGCTTCGTCTACCGCGAACACGAAGGCGCCTTCCTCGCTGGCCAGCTGGCAGCGCTGGCCAGCAAGAGTGGCAAGCTGGGTTTCGTCGGCGGGCAGGACATTCCCCTCGTGCGCAAGGTGCTGTGCGGCTACGAGCAGGGCGCGCGGTACGCCAACCCGAAGGTCCAGGTCATCAGCGCGATGACGGGTACGACCAACGCCGCCTGGACCGACCCCGCGCGCGGCGCCGAGCTCACGCGCACGCAGGCCGCGCAGGGCGCCGACGTGATCTTCGCCGCCGCCGGCACCACCGGCCTGGGTGTGCTGCAGGCCGCCGCCGACCTGGGCCTGCTGGGCATCGGCGTCGACAGCAACCAGAACGGCCTGCACCCCGGGCGCATGCTGACCTCGATGCTCAAGCGCACCGACGTGGCGGTGTTCCAGGCCTTCAGCGGCGTGCAGCCCGGCGTCACCACGCTGGGGCTGAAGGAAGGGGGGCTCGACCTGGCCTACGACGAACACAACGCCAGGCTCGTGACGCCCGCGATGCGCGCCAGCGTCGAAGCCGCCAAGGCCGACATCATCGCCGGCCGGCTGGTGGTGGCCGACTGGACTGTCGCCAAGGCCTGCCGCTGAGTTTTCAACCGCTGTTGACAGGCTGGAACATCGCCTCCATGCCGGCGCTCAGGTCGCCCAGCGCGGGCATGAGCGTCGGCAGGTCGGCGTGTTCGACCTTCAGCGTGGCGGCCGCGGCGTCCCAGTGGACGGGCAGGCCGATCAACCGCGCCACCTTCACGGGCAGGCTGGCGGCGATGGCTTCGTCGGCCAGCTGCAGCGCGTCGACGCGCGCGCGCCAGGCGGCCATGTGCAGCAGCGCTGCCATCGGCGACGCCGGCCGGGCCTGCGCCGGGTCGGTGTGGGCCTGCAGCGGCACGGCGAACTCGGCCGGAAACTTCCAGCGCAGCGCCAGCTCGGCACTCACCTCGCCGTAGTGGTAACCCAGCGCGGACAGTTCGGCCGCCGCGCGCTCGGCGGCCAGCGGGTGGCAGTGGGCGTCGATGGGCCGCATCAATGCCGGTTGCACCGCGTGCATCAGCAACTGCCCCAGGCCGTGCACCAGGCCCAGCGTGAAAGCGAGGTCGCTGTTCTGCCCGGCGGCGGGGGCCAGCCAGCGGGCGCCGCAGGCCGTGTGCAGGCTGTGGCGCCAGAACTGCGGCAGGTCGAAACCCGCCATCGGCTTGAAGGCCCCGACCATGCCGCAGCCGATGACCAGGTTGCGCACCATCACGAAGCCCAGCATGCGCAGGGCGTCGTCCACCGTGCCGATGCGGCGCGAGACATGGAAGTAGGCCGAGTTGGCCAGCCGCAAGGTCTTGGCGCTGAGCACGGGGTCGGCCGCCAGGCCGGTGGCGATCTCTTCGACGGCGACGTCGTCGCGGCTGAAGCTCTGGATGAGTTGCTGCACGACGCGGGGCACGGCCGGCAGCGGCTGGGGCGAGTCGAAGATCTTCGCGAGCGTCACGGGGCGTTCTCCTGGGCGGGCCTTGTCACGGGGCAGGGCGTATCCAAGAGCTATCGGCCACGGGCCGCGTCTCTTGCACCCGGCATGACACCAAGTTTGATGCAGCGCAAGTCGAGGGTTCAAGCGCGGGCCGGGCGGGCCGATGAACTGAAGGCCTCCTCTCCCACGAGCCCCTCATGGACCTCAGCTCCGCCCCCGAACTTGCACCGGCCACCCCGCCGGCTCTGTCCGCCCTGAGCGGTGTGCACTACCTCGTCGACGCCTGCGAGCGCAGCGTGCTGTTCATGGACACGCTGCGCGAGCGCGGCAATCGCTACACCGCGCACCTGGAGGCCGGCGAGCCGGCGCTGCTGAAGTTCGAGCACGAGATGGTGCTGGACGGACGCGACCTGCCGCGGCCCTGCAACTACGCGCTGCTGCATGTACGGCCGCCCGCCGACGCGCCCACCCAGCCCGGCGCCCGGCCGCTGGTGGTGGTGGACCCGCGGGCCGGCCATGGCCCGGGCATCGGCGGCTTCAAGAACGACTCCGAGGTCGGCGTGGCGCTGCGCGCCGGCCACCCGGTGTATTTCGTCACCTTCCGCCCGCAGCCCGAGGAAGGCCAAACGTTGTTCGACGTCATGCACGCCGAGGCGCGTTTCCTGGAAGCCGTGATCGCGCGCCACCCCGACAGTGCCGCCCGTCCCGCGGTCATCGGCAACTGCCAGGCCGGCTGGGCCAGTGCCATGCTGGCCGCCACCCGCCCCGAACTCTTCGGCCCGCTGATGCTGGTGGGTGCGCCGCTGTCCTACTGGGCCGGAGGCGACCAGATGAACCCCATGCGCTACAGCGGCGCCACACTGGGCGGCGCCTGGCTGGCGGCGCTGACAGCCGACCTGGCCGGCGGCCGCTTCGACGGCGCGCACCTGGTGGAGAACTTCGAGAAGCTCAACCCGGCCAACACGCTGTGGAGCCGTCATTACAAGCTCTGGTCGCAGGTCGACACCGAGGCTGCGCGTTACCTCGAGTTCGAGCGCTGGTGGGGCGGCTACTTTCGCATGACGGGCGAAGAGATCGAGACCATTGTCGAAGACCTCTTCGTCGGCAACAAGCTGGCCCGCGGCAAGGTGATGGACGGCACTGCCGCGATCGACCTGCGGCAGATCACTGCGCCGGTGGTCGTCTTCGCCTCGTGGGGCGACAACATCACGCCGCCGCCGCAGGCGCTGAACTGGATCGTGGACGTCTGGGGCAGCGAGCGTGCCATCGCTGCGGCCGGCCGCGTCATCGTCTACGTGCTGCACGAGTCGGTGGGCCACCTGGGCATCTTCGTCGGCGCCGACATCGCGAGGAAGGAGCACGATCAGATCGTCAACTCGCTGGACGTCATCGACCACCTGCCCCCCGGCCTTTACGAGATGAAGCTGGTGCACAAGTACGGCGAGGAGCCGCAGCGCTGGGACGGGCTGGAGCCGGGCAGCTACACCGTGCAGTTCCAGCACCGCACGATGGACGACCTGCGCGCCCTCAACCCCGAAGGGCGGGCCGAGGAACAGCTTTTTTCGACGGTGGCGCGCTTTTCCGAGATGCAGACCGCGCTCTACAAGGCCTGGGTCCGCCCCTGGCTGCAGGCCCTGCCGCTGCGTGCCGTGGGCGATGCCCTGGTGGACCTGCACCCGCTGCGCCTGCAGCGCCGCGGGTTCTCTGACAAGCACCCGGCGGCCGCGCCCGTGGCGGCGCTGGCGCAGCAGGTGCGCGAGCACCGCCATGCGCTGCCCGACGACCACCCGGCCCGGCAGTGGGAACGCGCCGTATCCACTTGCCTGGAGAACAGCCTCGATCTCTACCGCGACCTGCGCGACCAGGCCGTCGTGCAGTGCGCGCGGCTGGCCTACGGGCCCCTGGGCCTGGGCGCCTGGCTGCGGCCCGAACCGCCGGACGAGGTGGGCGCCCTCGCACGCGCCGAGGCCGAGATCGCCAGCCTGCGGCGCGATGTGCTGCCGCGCATCGGCGAGGGTGGCCTGGCGCAGGCCGTCTGCCGCGTGGTGCTGGCCGGCATGGTGTCGATCGGAGCCTTCGAGCGCCGCAGTTTCCGGCTGGCGCGGCTGCTGTCCGAGCTGCAGACCGTCGCCGGCCCGCGCGCTGGCAGCAAGGTGATCGACTGGCGGCGTCTGTTGCACGAAGAGGCGCGCATCGCCGCCGTGGCGCCGGTGGAAGCGCTGAACGCGCTGGGTGAGATGCTGCCCCAGCCCGCCCAGCGCGAACACGCGCTGGCCATGGCCGCTGCGGTGCTGATGATCGAGCCCACGCTCGACAACCCGCGCTCGGAGATCATCGAACTGCTCATCCAGACGCTGGGCGTGGACCCCGCGCGGGTGATGGACCTGGCCTGCCGGCTGACCTCGCCGATGGCGGCCGCGCCGCCGCCACGGCGGGCGCGCCGCAAGCGGCCAGGCAAGGCAGTGCGGCAGCCATGATGCGGCCCCCGCGTCTCGTCATCTTCGGCCTGGCCCGCGGCGACAGTGCCGAGGCCTTGCGGGGGCTGCTGGGCTGCGGCGGTGCTGCGCGCCTGGAGGTCTTCGACATCCCGGGCGACAGCGACCAGGCCTTCGCCGTGCTGCATGTGCTGACCGGCGCCGCGCAGACCTGGCGGCTGGCGCGCCGGCTCGACGGCTGCAAGCTGCAAGGCCGCCGCTTGCAGGCCTGGGTGCCGACCATGCCCTGGCGCTGAACCCGCCCACGGGCCGCGGCCCTAGACTGGTGGCCCCATGCAGACGCTGAACCTGGGCCGCCGGTCCTACACCGAGACCGAGACCGCCATGCGCGCCTTCACTGCCGCGCGCATGCCGTACACGGAGGACGAACTCTGGCTCGTCGAGCATGAACCCGTATTCACGCACGGCATCGCCGGCCGCGAGGCGCATGTGCTGGCCGCCGGCGACATCCCCGTCATCCGCACCGACCGCGGCGGCCAGGTCACCTTCCACGGCCCGGGGCAGGTGGTGGCCTACCCGCTGCTGGACCTGAAGCGCCTGGGCATCTACGTCAAGGAATACGTCTTCCGCATCGAGGAAGCCGTGATCGACACGCTGTGGGCCAGCGGCGGTGTCGTCGGCCACCGCGTGCGCGGTGCGCCCGGCATCTATGTGCGGCTGGACGACCCGTTCAGTCATGCGCGTCTGGTCACGGGCAGCCTCGACCCCTTTCTGGGCCTCGGGAAGATCGCCGCTCTGGGCATCAAGGTCAGCCGCCATTGCAGTTACCACGGCGTGGCGCTGAACGTAGCGATGGATTTGGAACCTTTTTCGCGCATCGACCCCTGCGGTTATGCCGGGCTGAAGACGGTGGATCTGCGCATGCTGGGCCTGCCAGCGGCGTGGGAAGACGTGGCGGCGCAACTGGCGAAGCACCTTCAAACGCGGCTCGCTGGCTGAGGTGACCTGGCGCTGCGAACTGGGGGCGTGACCGGCGTCTTTCGACCATTGAAAAGTCTGGCGTAACGGCCAAGGGCTGACGCTGGCGGCGGGCGACGGGCGGCGGGCGGCGGGCGGCTGTCGGCTGCCGGGCCAGCCGGGTCGCAATCTGGTCGCCCTGGGCGGCGTACCCATAGGGCCGAGCCAGTTTGGCCAGCGGCGGTTTCGCCAGCGCCGCACCGTCGGACCCGGGCGAAACCTTCAACGGTCCCCCGAGCAACTTGCTGCCCTGCGCAGGACGTTGGCGCGCGGTCTGCGCCCGGGCATGGCGCAGACAGGTCACGCCGCACTTGGGCACCGCGCGGACGCTGCCTTCCCCTCGGGCGAAGGCGTCGGCGTAGCGCTGTGGTGGCGGGCCGACGCAGTTATCGCGGCAACTCATCGTGCGCAGCCGCAGCTGCCGACGCGCATTTCGGTGCAGCAGCAGGTTGACCACGGCTGGCAGATCTTGGCAGCGTACGCCTCGAGGCGGTCCTGTCTACCGGTGTCAACTTGTGCCGTCAGTCAGGTCGATGACGCCTGAAAGGTGCTCTATCGACGCAACCACCGTGCCGGCGTTGGACCAAGGTGGTCAGCGTTGCCCTAGACTGCTTTGATGTACGACGGAAGCTCCTACGAGCGGGCGACCTGGTTGGGATTCGCCGCAGCCGCCTTGCTGATGTTCGGCATGCTGGGCTGGTGGGCGAACGACAGCCTGTCTGACGAATTTGCTGCCGTCGGCGTTGAAGTCACACATCTGTCGCGCGTCAACAGCATCCCGGTGGCCATGGCTCTGCGCGACGTTCGTCGCCTGGCCGAGTCGCTCGATGACGACCTGGCAGACAGCGGAACCCTTTGGCGGCGTGAACAACTTGTCCGCGAGCGCAACGCGCTGTTTTCCGGCGCCGAGACGGTTGATGTTCTGGTTGCAGGATCACAGCAGCGGGCGCTCACCACCCGTGACGACGCTTTCGACCCGCAGGTCTGGCAACCACAGCTTGCCGGGTTGACGCGGCCTGGCAAGGCCATGATGGGTTGGGCCTATGAACGCGAAGGCAGCTGGTGGCTGCCCGTGTTCTATCGTCTGCGCAACGGCAACGTCATCGTCACCAGTTTGCCGACCAGTGCTCTGGTTGCTGAGTGGGCGGGGCCCGCTCTTCCCGGCGTCAGCCCCATCGGTATGCGGGGACCTGGTGATCGGGTGCTGTTTCGGCAGCCCTTCACACCGCAGATGTTTGGCTCCGATGGCTCGGGTACGGCCATCGCGCGACAGATGAAGGAGCAGATTGACTTGGGGCAACGCAACGGCCTGGTCCGCGCCGTGTCCGTCGAGACGGATGGCATCGAGCGGCTGATCGGCTGGACGATCGTGCCAGGCAGTGATGTGCGCCTTCTGGTGACCGTGGACGCGAGCCAGGTCGCGGCACGCTGGCGCGCGCAGACGGCGCCCAAGTTTGCGGCCATGGCGGCGCTGATGGCCCTGGCGCTGGCAGTCGCCGTGTTCTTGCGCCGGCGCGAACTGCAGGCATGGCGGTCCGAGCAGGCCAAGAGCGCGCACGCTCAGCAGGCACAGGCGATGGTGCGCCAGGCGCTTGACGCGAGCCACGACACGACCTGGTTGTGGCAGCGTGGCGCTGGCGCTGGC
>Ga0105047_10000695_pt1 | contig 58087 bp, 45 predicted proteins | sample MAT04_FD_78384 | JGI IMG/M metagenome (GOLD analysis project Ga0105047, IMG submission 78384) | Freshwater microbial communities from Lake Fryxell liftoff mats and glacier meltwater in Antarctica - MAT-04 (megahit assembly) | ecosystem: Environmental > Aquatic > Freshwater > Ice > Liftoff... | reverse complement strand
TGGTGCTCGCGGGGTAAGGCATCGAGGGCTAAGGAACCGGGTCGTAGCCGCCCTTGTTGAACGGGTGGCAGCGAGCAAGGCGGCGGGCGGTGAGGACGGTGCCCCTGATGACGCCGTGCTGGCGGTAAGCTTCGATCGCGTAGGTCGAGCAGGTCGGCGCGAACCGGCACTGACCCCCGAGGAACGGCGCGAGCGTGATTTTATAAAGATAGAGCAACGCCACAAACGGGAACGTCGTGACCCGACGAAGGATCGAAACGCGCAAGGCCGTCATGGGCCGCTCCTGGATCGGCGGGCGGCGATCGCCGTCGCCAGATCGAGCAGGATTTTCTGGTACTCGGGCAGCGTCAGCGGCTCGTGCGGGTGGAGCGAGACAACCAGATCAAAGCACCCGCCGTCCCATCGCGGCAGGTCGTGCTGGATGTGGCGGAACGACTCGCGGATAAGGCGTTTGAACCGGCCTCGGACCACCGCGTTGCCCACCCGGCGGCCGATCGCCAGACCCAGCCGCGGGTTCTCCAGTTCGTTGCGCCGCGCGTGGAGGACGATCGGCCCGCGTACGGCCTTGAGGCGCGCGCCGTACACGCCCTTGAACTCAAGAGCATGCGTCAGACGGTGTTTGAGGCGGAAGGAGAGCGAGACCACGGAACATTCTAAGGGACTCGGGGAACGGAGTCGGCATGAGCGCCCGAACCAAGACGGCACTATCCTGTGCGTCATGGCCAAACGATTCGCCAGCACGCCGCAGCTTTCCAAGGACACGCTCATCGCCGTGCTGGCCGGGCCCGAGGCCTTTCTGCGATCGCTCTACACCGCCAAGATCCGCGAGGAACTGACCAAGGCCCACGGCGAGATCGACACCTTCCAGTTCGACGGCCAGACCGCGCCAGCCGCGGACGTGCTCGACGAGTGTCGCAGCTTCGGGCTTATGGCCTCGCACAAGCTCGTGATCGTCGACAACGCGGACCAGTTCGTGAAGGAAGCGAATCGGCCTCTCGTCGAACGCTACGCCGAGCACCCGACCGAGAACTCAACGCTGGTGCTGCGGAGCGACAAGTGGAACAAGGGCAAACTCGACGCGATGATCGAGAAGGTCGGGGTCATTATCGAGTGCCAGCCGCTGTCCGATGCTTCGGCGCTCGCGTGGGCGACCAAGCGCTGCGAGAAGGAACGGCGCGCAACCCTCGACCGCGCGGCCGGGCAATTGCTCATCGAACGGCTTGGCACGGACCTGGGGCGGATCGATTCCGAGCTCGAAAAACTGGCCACGGCCGCGGGCGAGGGCGAGACGATCACCACGGCGCTGGTTGCCGAGTTCGTGGGCGCGAGCCGCGAGGAAGAGGTCTGGGCGATCCAAGGCTCGCTGCTTAGCGGTGATCCATCGCGCACGCTGGCGCACCTGCGCGACGCGCTGGACGTCTCGCGCCAGCCCACGGTGCTCGTCTCGTTCGCGTTCCTCGATCTTGCTCGAAAACTTCACGGGGCCTCGGCGGCGCTGGCGGGCGGCGCGGTCCCGGGATCGTTGATGAAGCCGCTCAAGCTCTGGGGGCCGACGCTCGACGCGGTGACGAACGCCGCCCGGCGCGTGCCGCACCCGGCCGCGGCCCGACTGCTCGCGGACTGTGTGAAAGCCGACGTTCGACAGAAGACCGGGCTGGGTGAAGCAAGCCGGACACTCGAGGTTGTCGCGCTGCGCTTCGCCGAGACGATCAAGCCGATTCGGTAGCCCGCGTCACGTTCAGCCCTGCGCGTGCGTCTCGACCAGCGCGGTGAGCGTGTTCAACCGCTCTTGAAGCTGAACCACGTTCGGAGCACGCACCGTGACATGGCCGATCTTCCGGCCTGGCCTCGGATCCTTGCCGTAGAGATGAACGCTCACGCCCGGGACCGCCAGCAGCTCGTCGGTGGAGGGCGCGCCGCCGATGAGGTTTACCATCGCGCACTGTCCGCCGCTGGGGCCTGCCAATTCGGAGCTCCCCAGCGGAAGGCCCGTGACGGCGCGAAGATGGTTCTCGAACTGGCCGCAGATCGAGCCTTCGATCGACCAGTGGCCCGAGTTGTGAACGCGCGGCGCGATCTCGTTGGCGAGCAGGGTCTTCACGTCATCAGAACCGGTCTGCAGAAAAAACTCGATCGCCATCACGCCGACGTAGTTCAGATGTTCGAGCACTTTCTTCGCGGCCGCCTGGGCCTGGGCCGTCAGCGTGCCGCCAGGATCGGGCGCGGGCGAGGTTGAAAGCCGGAGAATCCCGGCTCGATGCACGTTCTGCGCCAGCGGGTAGTACACGATCGCCCCGTCCGCGCCGCGGCACACGATGATCGAAACCTCACGCGAGAACGGCACCAACTTCTCAACGATCACACCCGCACGGTCAAACGTGATCCACGCCGCGTCCAGCCGTGCCGCGACGTGCCGCGGTGAAGTGTCCCCGGCCGTGTGCTTCACGACCGCCTGACCCTTGCCGTCGTACCCAAGCCGCAGCGTCTTCATCACGCACGGCAAGCCAACGTGCTCGGCCGCCTTGGGCAGGTCGGCGTGCTCGCGCACGATCGTGTAGTCCGGGACCGCGATGCCCAGCCGCGTGAACATCGCCTTCTCCGCCGAGCGGTCCTGCCCGGTCCGCAGCGCGGCCACCGGCGGCGCGACGCGGAGCGTGGCCGCCAGATATTCGACGCTCTCGACGGGCACGTTCTCGAACTCGTAGGTCACGAAATCAAGCCCGGCCGCGAACTGATCGAGGGCGGCCTGGTCCGTGAAATCTCCCACCATCAGCTCGCCCACCTGCCTCGCTGGCGCGTCGGGCGAAGGATCGAGGAAACGAAACTTCATGCCCAGCGGATATCCCGCCAGCGCGAGCATCCGACCGAGCTGTCCGCCGCCGAGGATGCCGATGAGCATGAGATGATTTGTAGGAGTGCCGAGGACAAAAAGAACGGCATATCGCAGGGCCGATCAGGTCTCGCGCGGGTCGGTGTTGTCGGTGACCTTCTTGGTCTGCCGCTCGCGCAAGCCCCGGTAGGCCTCGGCGATCTTGGGATAACGCGGCGACAGGATCGCGGCCGAGAGCAACGCCGCGTTGATCGCCCCGGGCTTGCCGATCGCCAGCGTTCCGACCGGGATCCCGCCCGGCATCTGCACGATGGACAGCAGCGAGTCCATCCCGCGAAGAGACTTGCTTTCGATCGGGACGCCCAGCACGGGCAGCATCGTCTTGCTCGCGGCCATGCCGGGCAGGTGTGCGGCACCTCCGGCCCCGGCAATCAAGACCTCGATGCCGCGGCCCGAGGCACCAGCGACGTACTCAAACAACCAGTCGGGCGTCCGGTGCGCGCTCACCACCCTGCACTCGTGCGGCACGCCAAGTTCTGTCAGCGTCTCGGACGTGTGAACCATCGTTTCCCAATCCGACTTCGAGCCCATGATGACGCCCACGATCGGCCGCGGGGCGGGCGACGCGGCGCCCGCTGGCGTCGGTGCCTGAGTCGTTCCTTTGTTCGCGGGTGTACTGGCAGCGAGCTTGGGCAAGAAACGGCTCCTGAGAAGAAGACATCGGGGCACGAGGCATCAAGGCATCAAGTGGGGAGTTAGCCGCCGATGTTCACGGTGGCCACGCCGGGGCCGACGATCATGCCGCCGTGGGCGCAGGGATCACCCACCCGTGCCGCGGGCTTGCCGCAGACTTTGACGGTGGCCGACCCTTGCACGATCGTGTCGGGCGGCCCGACGCACACGCACAGCCCCGTGGCCGTGGCCGCCGGACGCTTGCCGATCATCACTGTCAGATTTCCGGGTGGCGCGATCGGCCCTCCCACGTGCGGCACCAGCACTGTAACAGCCGGGCAGACGTGCATGTCACCAACAACCGCGGCGAATGGCATGAGCGATCTCCAATCAAAGGCCTGAACGAACGGTACGCGGCGGACGGGGCGCGCGTTACTTCGCGGAAGGGTCGTATTGCGGGGCTACCAGCTTTTCCGCCGCGACCTCAGACAAGGCCTGCCCGAACAGCACGCCCCCGCCGCGAACCACCGTGTTGTACTGGCCGACCAACTCCGCCCACTCCTTGGTCAAAGACGCCCGGAGCGACACCTTTTCGAGGTCCGGGATCAGGGCGGTCTTGTCCAGCAACGACAGAGCCCGAGGGTGCAGGCTGCTCTTGGCGTACAGGTCGATGACACGCTTCAGCCCGTCCGCAGACGCGCGGCTGGCGGGCGCTTCAACCTTGGATTCGAGCATCTTGGTGATGAGATCGTTCGCGAAGTTCTGCTGAGCGCTGTCCGAGGCCACGGCCATGAGCAACGCCTGCAGCGCCAGCCCACGTCGGCCCAGCTGCGCATCGCACTCCGCGGCAGTGTGCCAAAGCGGGGCGGCGTCCGCCGAGATCCACGTCTCGTCGCCACGCTGCGCAAAGGACGGCGGGTTGAGCCCGATGTAGATCGCCTCGCGGGTCGCCCTCGAGGCCTCGTCGAGCATCCTCATGCCCGCGAACTGTGCGGCGATCGCTTTGAGCCGCTCGCCGTCGATCACCGGGATCACCGGCTTCCCCGCGTCGCAGGGGGGCCGATTCGCAGCCTCGGCGCGTTTTTCTTCAAGCCGCGCATCACGCAGCGACCCCCAACGCCCGACCGGCAGGATCAGCCCGAGGCGATCCTCGATCGCCCAACGCTTCTTGCTCGACACCTCGTCGAGCCCCGCCGCCGAGAGTTCGAGATTGAGCCACAGCCCCTCGGGCATCGGCGCGAACTCTGTTCCGAACTTGTCCGAGAGCGCGATCGCTTGTTCAAAGTTCCCCGCCCGCGCGAGCGCGAACGCGCGGTGGTATTGCAGCACGCCCCGATACTCCGACGCCACGAGCGCCGAGACGTGATCGAGCCGCTGCCCCGCGAGCAAAAGTTCACCCGGCCTGGGCTCGGCGAGGTGATGGATCGCCGCGACCAGCGCGGGCGTTTCGAGCAAGGCCTTGTCATCGGGCGTGAAAGCCATCGTCTGATCTCCGAGTACGCGAGCGGGCAGCACGCCCAGGAACGAAACCGCAACAAGAAGAAGAACCGTCATGCCATTCATATCGGCGCTCGCACGGATTGGTCATAACCCGGGCGCTTCATCTCGAACCACGGGATGTCGCGGTACATGCCCTGCACGAGCGTCCGGGCCGCCACCTTCGTCGCGCCGTTGGGCAGCGTGCCGATCACGCCCAGCGAGGCGTTGTACCGGCCTGTGAACAGGATGAGGTCCGACTGCACCGCTGGCAACTGGTGCCGCCACGAGACGTTGGTGTCGAGCAACTCCGAGAAGTGACCCTCGGCCTCGCGCAGATCCTGGTAGCCGTTGGCCCCGCCGAAGTTGTTGTCCAAAAGCCGCCACACGTTGCTGGCCGGGGCGTTGTCGCGCACCGAGACGTGCTGCTGGAGGTGCTTGATCTCGTGATTGACGGTGGCGATGAGGTCCGATTGCACCTGACCGCTGGTGAAGATGCCCGGGCCGATGACCACGCCGTAGACGCGCCGCCCGTTCCCCGTGCCGGGCCGGGGTGTGACGGCGTTCGCGCCAGCCACCGTCGGACCAAACTGAATGCGGTTCACGCCGGTGAACGGGTTGGTCGTACCGTCGAGCGCCTGATGGCTCGCAACCTCAGCGGCGGTTGCCGCGCTGAACACCACCGGGAAATTATCACTCCATGCGATGAGCGCTTGGATCGCCGCGTTCGAGCCTACCGCTGGCAGGGCGGTCCCTTGGTTCGTGTTGAGCGCCACGCGGATCCCCAGCGTCTCTGCGCCGCCCGCCGCGATCGTCCGCCCCTTCACCTGCAGCACTAGCCCGCCGGTCATCTTGGCTTTCACCGGGAATGCTTTGCGGATGTTCGCCACCGTCTGATCCAGCTGCACCGTGTCCGCCGCGGCCGCGGGCCCGTACTTCACCGTCACCGTATCGGTCGTTTTGCCAACCTCCGCCGTCGCCGTGTTGAACGCGCCGTCGCCGTCCAGGTCCCACTCGAACGTGTAGTTCGCTGGCGCACCGTTCACCTTGAACTGGATCGCCGAGTTGTAGTCGTACAGAATTTTTCGAGTCCCGCCCTGCGTCTCAACCAGTTCGACGACGTTGACAACTAGCTTGTCGGTCACCGGCCCAGTCGGGGCCGCGAACGAAACCTCCAGCGTGACCTGCCCAGGCTTGAGCCCCTCGATGAACAACTCCTTGGGCAGCGTTCCGGCCGGAAACTTGGCTGGCAGTGCGATCACCTCAGCCTTCTTCCCCTTCGTTTTCTTCGGCCAGATCCGGATCAGATCCGCCGCGCCAGCCGTGCGCTTCAGCTCGACATCCCCGCTCACTGTGTTGGGCTTGAGGTCGATCTTGATCGGAAGCAGGTCGTCTTCTTTGGGCGTGTCTTCGAAATGGTCGAGGTCGAAGATTGGCTCTAGCTCGCGGTGCCCGCCGCCCGGAGCGGGCCCGAAATTGAGCCCGTTGTCCGTGTCGTCGTTCACCGCCACCGCCGCCCCGTGGCTAACTCGCCGGGCGTCGTCAATCCCCGGCGAGGTGATCGTCAGCAGCACCACCACCGGCGTCGGCGTCGCGGGCAGCGGGATGATGCGATAGAACTTCCTGTTGTTGATCTCGCACTTGTCCTTGAGACACACCCCGGCAGACGGGTGGCAGTCCACGGTCGGCTCCTCGCCCGGCTCAAAGAACATCAGCTCGACACGGCGGTTGGACACGCTCTTAAAGCTATCGCGACGCGGCTCGTCGATCGGGAAGTTCTCGCCGCACCCGTCGCACTTGCGCGGCCGAAGGAACTTGATCGATGAACGAAAGCTCACCAGCCCGGGCCGATTCGTGCTCATCATCTTGGCGAGGATGTCCATCGCGACATCAAAGAACGCGCCCCAGGTGTCGTGCCCGACCGTGCCGTCCGCGCCGATCTTGGCGTCGCCCTGAGGCCCGAACTCCACGTTGTAAGCCTTCTGAAACTCGCGCGTCGCATCGTGCAGCGCCGCGTTGTCCACGTTGTCGATCGGACCAGGATCGCACGAGAACTTCTTGTTGTCGGCCGCGAACTTCAGGTACTGCTTGATGTCCTCGGTCTTGTGCTTGGCCGTCGCCTGCTGGATCCACTTCTCCCGCTCGCCCAGCAGCATCGACACCACGTTGTCGGCCCGCTGCTTGGACAGGACCATGTTGTAATCAGCCGGCCCGCTGGTGTCGGTGTGCCCGACAACGTGCAGCTTCCAACTCGGGTTGGCGCGAGCGTGAAGGTACGCCGCCTTAAGCACCGCGAGCGCCGTCAGCTTGTCGCCGAGCGGCGAGCCGTCCCCCAGATGCTCGGCCGCGTGATCAGGCATCAGCGTCGCGCTGTCGTGGTTGAAGTGCGCGTCGGCCATCTCCAGAACGTGCACACGCTTGTCCGTCACCTTGAACTTGTGCGACGCGTCTGTCGGCTTGTCAAAGACCTTGTCGTGGTCGTGGCGAGTAATGTCGGTGGTGGCCATCTGAAAGTTCTCGTTCTTGGCGTATCGCAACAACCGCAGTCATCAGCCTCGCCCGGCCTTTGGCTCTGTAACGGGCAAGCGTCCCGCCAGCCTCTTTCGCTCGTTCTTCCTCTTCACTACCCGTCCTAGTGGGAGAGGTTTTAGCCTGTCTCCTACCAGTTCTTCTACATCCTGTTCTCAACGAACTCTCACCGCCGCGTCGCCTGCTTCCCATCCAAATCCGGGAACGAGATCTTCACGCTCCCCGGCTCGATCCCTTCGATCCGAACCTTGCCCTTGTCGTTGGTCGTCCCCGTGTCCACCCGCCCATCTGGCAGCACGACCTTGTACGCCTCGCCAGCGATCGGCTTGTCGTCGCGCCCTACCAGCTCGACCTCGACCCAGGACGTCTTTTCTTTCTTCTCTGCGGCCGTCGCGGGCTTGAACGGCTCGACGGGCGTCGCGCCGTACTTCCCCTTCTGAGCCTGGATCTGCTCGGCGATCGCCTGCGCCAACGCACCCGGGTCCGCCACGTCGGCCGCCAACGCCTCCTTCGGAATGGCGGGGGCGACAAGGCTCACAGCTTTTCCTGACTTGGGTTCCATAAATACTAACCCCAAACACTAACCCCAAACACTAACCCCAAACACTAACCCCAAACACTGGCCCCAAACACTGGCCTCACATACGAGCCTCAAACAAGGATCTCGGGCCGGGCCGACGGATCCAGAGTACTCGTTTTACCGACCCGCTTGGTCGCTGTTCAAGACATACCAAACGCCGCGACATCGGCGCGACCAACAAACTCCGCTGATCCCAACCCAAGCCGATCAACCTCTCTCCTATCATCCTCACCATGCCCCTCAAGGTCTATAACAGCCTCACCCACCGCGTTGAACCTTTCGTCCCCGCCGATCCCGCCCGAGTCACGTTCTATACCTGCGGGCCGACGGTCTATGACGATGCCCACATTGGGAACTTCCGGTCATTCCTGGCCGCGGACGTGCTGCGGCGCTGGGTCGAATCCCCACTCTGCGAGCTTCAGACTCTCGACGGCGGCGTCCACGCTGGCCCGCGCCAGGTCGTTCACGTCATGAACATCACCGACGTCGGGCACATGACCGACGACGCCGAGGGCGGCGAAAACGGCGAGGACCGCATGGCCGTCGCCGGCCGCCGCCTGCAAGAGGCCAAGAAGGCCGGGAAACTCCCGGCCGGGGTCGCCGTCGATCCATCCAACCCGTACCAGATCGCCGAGTTCTACGCGGGCCGATTCATCGAAGACGCCCTCGCACTCGGGCTCAAGCTCGCCCAAGAGGCTGCCGGAAAGGACGGGTCCAAGGCCGACCCGACCCTCATGCCTCGCGCCACCGCCAACGTCCCCGGCATGATCGAGGTCATCGCCCGCCTCATCACCTCCGGCCACGCCTACGCCGTCGGCTCGGCGAGCAACCAGACCGTCTACTTTAGCGTCCAGACCTTCGCGCCCTATGGCCGACTCAGCGGCAACACTCTCGACAACCTTCGCACCGGCGCGGGAGGCCGAATTAACAAGGACAACCAAGCCCAGAAAAAGCACCCCGCCGATTTCCTGCTCTGGAAGTCCGACGCCTCGCACGTCATGAAATGGGACTCGCCTTGGGGCAAGGGCTACCCAGGCTGGCACATCGAGTGCTCGGTCATGTCTCTCCGAGGCCTGCGCGGTGCGAACACGTCGATGTCCACGTTCCAGCTCCCGAACGGCAAGCCCCTCATCGACATCCACTCCGGCGGCGAAGACAACATCTTCCCCCACCACGAGTGCGAGATCGCGCAATCCTGCTGCGCGTTCAACGCCGACCCCCAGGCCGGGTCTTTCGCGAGCCTCTGGTTCCACCCTAGGTTCTTGCTCGTCGAAGGGACGAAGATGAGCAAGAGCAAGGGCAATTTCTTCACAGCTCGCGACCTCTTCGCCAAGGGCATCGAGCCCGCGGCCCTGCGTCTCGAACTCATCAAAACCCACTACCGCGCCAACGCGAACTTCACCGAGCAAGGGCTGAAAGATTCGCAACGCGCCATCGAGCGTTGGCGGCGGTTCCTCGGCGATGCTGCGATCAACGCGAAACCCACCGCCGGATCGCTCAACAGCCTCGACGCCGATCGTCGCGCCGTGGCCGGCGCCTTCGCCTCTGCCATGAGCGACGACCTTAACATCGCTGGCGCGATCGCCGAGATCAACAAGTGGACTTCGAGATCAGACCGCGCGACCGCCGCCGACGCCGCCCTCTTCTCGATCCTCGACGACGTCCTCGGCGTGCTCGCCCTCGAAGCACCAAAGGCCTCCAACAGCGACCTCGGCATCTTCCTCGACGGCCTCTCCCCCGACCTCGCCATCGTCACCAAGCTCGAAGAGCGCCGCACCGCCCGGGCCGCCAAAGACTTCAAACGCTCCGACGTGATCCGCGACGAACTTTTCGCCATGGGTTACGCGATCAAGGACGTCGCGGGCGGCAAGGTCGAGGTCCGCCGGGCCTAGCGCCCGAAGCGAACCCATGCGCGAGCGCGGGGCGATCCAACACACCTCGCGATCAACGCTTGACCAAAGAAAAAGACCCCTCCTGCCGGAAGGGTCGTCAAAGAGTTCAGTATTCTCGTCTGAACGAGCCCGCGCTCACTCCGCCGAAGGCTCGGCCAACTCGGGCACGACCGCCTCCACCGCGCCACTCTGCGACTCTTCGGCCGGTATCTCCACCGGCTCACCCGCTGGCTGCATGACCGGCTCGCTCGGCATCCGCTTCCCGGCCGGGGCCGACCGCAGCTCTTCCGCACGCTCGCGGTCCGGCCATTCCACCGGCGGAATGTAGTAATACTCGGGCACCTGCACCACGCCCGGCTCCCAGGCCTGGAACCGGATCACGCGCCACTGCTGGAACCCGCCCTCAATATGCAGCGTGATGCACTGGTACACCGGCTGCCCGTCGGGCCGCGAACCGAGCTCCTGCGCAGGCCTGAGCACGTCAACCTTCGCCACCCGCCCTCGCACGCGGATCTCCGCGACGTGGTAGATCGGCAACGCGGTCGCGTTCTCCGGCGTCAGCGGCTGGGCCTTGTCCCCCATCGACGCGGCCGTGCGCTCGTAAATGCTCTTGCGTACCCCACGTGGCAGGTTGATCGCAAACCGCGGCTCTCCCGCCACCGCTGGCGATCCGGTGCGGATCGGGTATCGGTCTGTCACCCACTTCAAACTCAGCGCCATCAGCTCGTCCACCGGCGGCGCGTTGGGGTTGTTCGGAGCCCCGTACGCCCCCTGCACCGGCGGGTACGTCGCGTAACCGACGCAACCAGACAACAGCGACGATGCCGAAAGCACCGCCACCGAGCACATCCCGACTGCCAACATCCGTGTAGAACCGTTCTTCATTCCGTGAATCTCCATGGCCTCATTATCGCCCCCTCACCTCGCGAGAGCGAATCTCACGGCGCGATGGTCACGAAACCGAGAACATCTGCCGGAATTCGCTCTCAACGAACGCCACAGGCAAACGAGAAACCCCGCCCTGAGCCGCGAGCACGCCTCACCCGCCGTCCAAACCGCCGTTCAAACAACCGTTCAAACAGCCATTCAAATCACCATTGAAAACAGCGCACAACCCGCCACGTCTCTAGAATCGACCAATCACGCTCATGCCCCTCACATCTTCACTCTCCTCCTCCCAGCCCGGCCCGCAATCAGGACCGAGCCCGTCCACCGCCGCGCGCGAGCCGTCCGGCCGTCGCTTCGTCCTTGGCATCTCGGGCGCCTCCGGGGCCGTGTACTCGCTCCGCCTGCTCGAACTGCTGCTGAGTATGGGGCACGAGGTTCATCTCGTCGTCAGCGACTATGGCCGACGTCTTCTCTTCGATGAAGCCAACATCACCACCTTGGACCTCGAATCGCTGGTGCCCAAACTGATCGCCGGTGCGTCTGCCGGGCCGCCCGCCGCGCCGCACACCTCCCCGCCCGCCGAATCGGCTCGCGCCGATCTTCGCTCGCGGCTCTTCATCCACCCCAACAAGGACGTCGGGGCCGTGATCGCCTCGGGCAGCTTCCTGCACGACGGCATGGTCGTCCTGCCCTGCTCGTCGGCATCGCTGGGCCAACTGGCGACCGGCAGCGGGAGCAACCTGCTGTGCCGGGCCGCGATGGTGACGCTGAAGGAGCGCAGACCGCTGATCGTCTGCCACCGCGAGATGCCGCTGAGCCTGATCGACATCCGCAACCTGGAATCACTGGCCCTGGCCGGGGCGGTCTTGTGCTCACCAAACCCCGGGTTCTATCTGATGCCCAGGTCGATCGATGATCTGGTGGACTTCGTGGTGGGGAAGGTGCTGGATCTTCTGAAGGTGGAACATGGGTTGAAGATCAGGTGGGGGGAGCCGCCTATTTCCACTCTTTGATGCGTGCACCTACTCGTTTCTGTTCGCCAATTCAACAATCGGTCCGCATACGTAGATCTGCGGATGGCGGAACTTTGTGTCCGGGGTCAGCACTCCGAGTTCAACAAGTTGGCTGATGTGCCGCCGGGCCGCGGTGTCGGTGATATCGAGCACTTCACACACCTGAGAGACCGTGACAACGGGCCTGTCAAAGAGATGATCGATAAGAGTCCGTTGGAGCACGCTGGTCCTGCGGGTGCCAACCTTGTCTGAGAGGGTTCTCCACAGCACGAACAGCCGATCCGCCTGCGATGCTGCGGCCTTGGTCTCCGATGCGACCGCGCGTAGGAACAGATCGATCCAGTTCTCCCACTCGCCATTCGTGCTCACCGCGAGCAACGCGTCGTAGTACTCGCGGCGGTGCCGCTTAAAGTAACCCGACACGTGCCCGAGTGGTTGGGCAAGAAGCCCGTATCGACAGAGGCAGAGAGAGATCAGCAGGCGACCGACGCGCCCGTTGCCGTCCTCATATGGGTGGATCGCCTCGAACTGGTAATGGCCGATCGCAGTGGCGACTAACGCCGGAATGTTGTCCGGAGGCTCGCGCATGAACTGAAGCAGGTTGTTCATTCGGTCTTCCAGCGGTGCGCCGGGAGGTGGTGGGACGAATCGCGCATCGGAGAGTTGGGCCCCGTCCCGACCGATCATGTTCTGACGATCGCGGTAGCTTCCCGGACGGCGGTCCGATCCTTCGACTCCGCTCAGGAGAATGCGGTGAAGATCATGCACCAACTTGTGCCCGATCGGGTACTGTGAATCCAGCCCGTTGTCGAGCGCGGCCACATAGTTCAACACCAGCCGGTTATTCTGCTCGTTCTCCACCCGAGCGCCCGCGCGTTCCAGTGCAATACCCAGCATCGAGGTCTTGATGTCCTCGATCTCCGACGACGTCATCGCTTCGCGCACCAGCAACGGCCTGAGCAGCAGGTGCGGGTTCGGCAGCCGAGATGCCAGCCCGTCAAGACGCGAGATATTGCTCTGCGCTTCGAGCAGCCGCCCAGTCAATCGCCCACAGACCGCAGACCAGTCGAGCGGCGGCGGCAAGGGATTTGGAACGAATGCGGTCCCTCGAACGGGAACTTTTTGAGGCACCCCGCCCCGAACTTCATCAACCCAAATCTCGGTTTCCACCAACTGACCGGGAGATCGATCCTTGTCGAAACGAGAATTGTCCATTTCACACTGTAGTTCGTTAGTCGGGTTTTGTTTCCCACGATTATGGGGAATCGTGGGAATTTGCCCTACTATTTCCCACCTTGGTGTCATTTCGTGCTATTTGGTACTAATTGGTGCCAAATAATGGATCAGACACCCCTATCCGCCAACCTCCGCCCCCCGCCTCTTCCCCTCCCAAGGCCGCCCATTCCCCTTTTCCGCCTCCGCTGTCACACCGTTCACCACCCGAACCGTGCCAGGGCCGATCTGGTCTTCGACTTCTCGGACCATCGCGAGGTCGAGACTCACCCGCATCCGTGGGTCGGCCTGCAGGGTCGCGGCCGTTTGACCCGACAGCACCACCAGCTCCAGCGGGAACCCCGACGGGCCCGCGGCCGATCTTGGTTTGACGATCTCCGCCACGGCCTGCAACGCCGCCGCGCCCGACCCGTTCAATCGGTTGTCGTCCAAGATCAGTTGCAGCCGCCCTGGCAGCACCGGCACGCCGTCGATCGGGACGACGCGCTCGACGATCACTTGCGCGTCGCCCCGCGACCGGTCGAGTCGGCCCAGCAGGAAAACCACTCCCGCGCTGCTCGGGTCCAGCAGGTGGGCGTACTTGGCGAAGGCATCCGTGAACACGACGGCCTCGACCGCGCCAAAGGTGTCCTCGAAGGTCACGATCGCCATCTTCTGACCCGCCGAGCGGCCCGTTTTCACGACCAACTGCCGCAGCGACTGCACCAACCCTGGCAAGATCACCCGCGTGTCCTGCGGCATGTCCTTGGCGGTCGCGGTGTTGGCGGTGGCGAAGACCGAGTACCACGACTTCCAGGTGTCCAGCGGGTGGCTCGAGATGTAGAAACCGAGGACTTCCTTTTCATTGGCGAGCGACTCGGCCTCGGTCCAAGGCGTGGCCTTGCCCAGCGGTGTTCCGGTTCCGCCCGCGCTAGTACCAGTTCTCGCACCAGAACCGGAGCCCGCGTCGCGTGACTTGGACTTGGGTTCATCGAACCCCCCACCGAACCCGCCACCGAAACCGCCACCGAAACCAAACAGCGCTCCTTGCCCGCTCGCCTTGTCCGCCGCGGCCTTCTGCCCCGCGCTCACCGCCTGCTCGATCGTCGCCACCATCGCGGCCCGGTTGTTCCTTCCATGGATGGAATCGAACGCGCCGCAGCGCACCAGCGCCTCGATCGTGGCCTTGTTCAAGATCCCGTTGCCGCGCGCGAGCACTCGCTCGCAGAAATCAAACATGGACGTGAAAGGAGAGTGGCGGAGTGGCGAAGAGGTGGAGTGGCGAAGTGAGGAACCCTCCGCCGTCTCTTTCGCTTTGCCACTTTGCCACTTTGCCACTTCGCCACTTTTCTCCGCCCCGCTTCGTTCCGCGATCGTGGCTTCGATCGCTTTCTCACCCGCGCCCTTGATCGCGCCGAGCCCGAAGCGCACGTGCCCCGCGCTGGCCGTGCGCGGCTCGTCGAGGCCGTACACCACCGTGAAATCTGCGTCCGAAAGATTCACGTCTGGCGGCCTGACCTCGACTCCGGTCTTGATGACCTTCCCCGTGGTCGGCTCAACGAAGCGCGTCCGCCGGCAGTCTTCCAAGTACGGGATCCACTCGCTGACCTTGTTGGCCGCAGATTCGAAGGTCAAGAACGCGGCCATGTACTGGTTGGGAAAGAACGTTTTCAAGTACGCCGTCTGGTACGCCACGATCGCGTACCCGGTCGAGTGGCTCTTATTAAAGCCGTATCCCGCGAATTTCAGGATCAGCTCGAACAACTCCTCGGCCTTGGGCTTGGTCAGCCCTTGCTTGACCGCGCCCTCTACAAACGTCGGCCTCTCCGAGTCGATCTGCTTCTGCTTCTTCTTGCTGATGGCCTTGATGAGCGAGTACGCCGAGCGCAGCGGGATGCCGCCCAGCCCGTGCACGATCTGCATGACCTGCTCTTGATAGACCATCACGCCGTAGGTCTCGGCCGTGTACTGCTCGACGATCGGGTGGACCTTCGGAACGTCATCCTGTCCGTGCTTGCGGCGGTTGTAGTCGGGGATCAAGTCCATCGGCCCGGGCCTGAACAACGCGTTGGCCGCGATCAAGTCTTCGAGCCGGTCGGGCTTCATCTCGACCAAAAGCCGCCGCATGCCGCCGGACTCGAACTGGAACACGCCGGTCGTGTCGCCGCGGCGGAACATCTCAAAGACTCGCTGGTCGGTGAAGTCGAGGCGGTCAAGATCCAGGGGATCAGCGAGAGAGTGAGACAGCGAGACAGGGTCAATCGCCTTTCCCTGTTTCGCTGTTTCGCTGTTTCGCTGTCTCGCCTCGTATTCCTGCCCACGTCCCACCGCGTTCCAAATTTCCACCTCTGGCAGCGACTCGCGAATCAGCTTCTTGGCCCGCTCCACCACGCTCAGCGTGCGCAGCCCGAGGAAGTCCATCTTCAGCAGGCCCATCTTCTCGCACGTCGGGCCGTCCCACTGCGTCACGATCTCGTTCTCCTCCGAGCCTGGTTGCTTGTACAGCGGCACGATCTCGTGCAGCGGCCTGGTCGCCACGATCACGCCCGCCGCGTGTACCGACGCGTGCCGCGCCTGCCCTTCGAGCGTTCGCGCGTTGTCGATGAGCCGCTTGATGCGCTCGTCAGAGTCGTACATCTTCTTCAGGTCCGGCTCGCTGGCCAGCGCGCTGTCGAGCGTCGTGCCCAGGGCCTCGGGGATCAGCTTGGCGATCCGATCAACGTCCGGCCGCGGCAGCCCGAACACCCGCCCCACGTCGCGCACGGCCGCTCGCGCCTTCATCGTCCCGAACGTGATGATCTGCGCCACATGCCCGTACTTCTGACGCACGTAATTGATGACGCTGCCACGCCCATCCTGGCAAAGGTCAATATCGATATCTGGGTATTCGTTGCGATCGGGGTCCGTGAAACGCTCGAACAGCAGGCCATAACGAATCGGGCACGCGTTGGAGAGGCCCAGCGTGTAGCCGACCATGGTGCCCTCGCCCGAACCGCGAGCCAGCGCAGGAATACCGCGCTGCCGCCCCCAGTTCACGAAGTCCCACACGATCAGGAAGTACGCCGAGATGTTCTTGTCGGCCAGTATCTTCAGCTCGCGCTCAAGCCGAGCGCGGAACGGATCAGGCACGCCGCCAGCGTTCTTCGGATCAGACTTCGCCGCTGCTTTCTCGCCGCCGTACCGCCAAATAAACCCGGCCTCGGCCAGCATCCGCAGCGCCGCGTCGCACTGCTCTTTGGCCTCTTCCAATTCCTTCGTCGTCGGCTGCGTCGTGAACGGCTTCAGCTCGAACGCCGCGCAATACGCCTTGTACCACGCCGTCGGATCGCCCGCGAACTTCGGATCGTCGTGCTCGGGCAGCGCCTTCGCCTTGGGCAGGTCGATCCGCACCATCGGCGCGTTGTTCGCGCCCAGCGGCAGCTTCACGTCGCAACGCTCGGCGATCTTCACAGTGTTGTCGCACGCCGCCGCCCACTCGCTCGCGATTTCTGGCGACATCTCCTCAGCCAGCGCTCGCATCTCGCCCGGCGACTTCACATAAAGCTGCGGCGGGTAGCGCATCCGCTGCTCGTCCTGCTTGCCCTTGCCAGTCGAGATGCACACCAGCGTGTCGTGCGCGTCGTGGTCCTCGGCCTTCAAAAAATGCGCGTCGTTGTCGCACACCAGCGGCAGGTTCAGTTCCTTCGCCAGCCGGATCAAGTGCTTGTTGATCGAGTTCTGCTCGAGGATGTGATGCTGAAGTTCGATGTAAAAGCGGGGGGGGAGCGAATCAGCGAACGAGCGAGACAGCGAGGCAGGGGAAGTCGAAGGATCGCAAGTCCCTCTGTTCCCTGTCTCGCTGTTTCGCTGTTTCGCTGTCTCGCTCTCTCCAAACGCTTTCGCGTGCCAGGTCGCACTCTCGACCGCTTTCTCCCAGTGCTTCTCATCCCCCGTCCGCTCATAGTCCAGCAACGCATCGCCGATCTCGGACCCCAGGTGCCCGTTGATGGCGATCAGCCCTTCGCTGTGCTTGGCCAGCAGCTCGCGGTCTATACGAGGCTTGTAGTAAAACCCGGTCAGATACGCCTCGGAGCAGAGCACCAGCAGGTTCTGCCACCCGACATTGTTCTCCGCCAACAGCACGAGGTGGAACCCGCCGTCGCCGCTGCCGGTGTAGGTCCGGTCCTGCCGCGAGCCTGGCGCGACATAGGCCTCGACGCCGAGCACGGCCTTGATCCCTTTTTCCTTGCACGCCTGATACAGCGCGACCGTGCCGAAGATGTTGCCGTGGTCGGTGATGCCGACCGCATTCATGCCGAGTTCCGCGACGCGGTTCACGAGCCGATCGATCTTGTTCCCGCCGTCCAGCAGCGAGTACTCGGTGTGCAGGTGAAGGTGGACGAACTGCTGGTCTGGCGCGATCGCGACCGCGGACGCCGCGTGAGAGGTAGTGGAGGCAGAGTTGGATTTGGGAGAGGCCATCAGCGCGATGATAGCGAGCGATCCGCTCGCGCCTCGCGCCAGCTGTCAATTGGCGGGCGACGTACAATCCACCGTGGAGATTTCAACCTTTAACCTCTCGCAGCACGGCTCGCGCGTCTTCACGAGCGTGAACAGCCGCCCCTCGTTCTTGGCTCGCCTCGCGCTCTGGCTGCTGATCCTGGCCGCCCTCGCGCTGGCGATCGTCGTCCTCGTCCCCGTGGGCCTGATCGTCGTGCTGGTGACGCTGCTCTTCGCCAGCCTGCGGGCGATCGCGCGGCTGGCGACGAGGGTGCTGAAGATGGACGGGCAGGGGCGGAAGAACGTGCGGGTGGTGCAGCGCGATCCGATGAAATGATCCAAGATCGAGGCGATCGTTGCCGAATGAAGAGCTCAAGGCGATTCAACGACAAATCAGCGTTTGGCCCGCTCTCGCACCTGTGGCGATGATAACGGCCTTGATGCTTGCCTCGATGGCCTTGGGTTCGGCACTGTCGCATTGGTGGGTGCTCGCGACCCAGATTATCCTGACCGCGGTGATGATGACACTCCAAGTTCGACACGCACGGCGTCTTCGCTCAAAGATCGTCGCGGCAGCGGGAAGAGTCTGCATCCACTGCTCGTACACGCTCGCCAGCCTGCCCGCGCCGGGAGTGTGCCCCGAGTGCGGCCGTGCGTATCCCGAGGACGGGTACGCGGCCGTTTGGGTGCGGGCGTGGCCTCAGGCGCTGGGGAAATACTCGAACATGAAGTGACCTGATCTGTTGCTCGGCGTGTCACTGACCGAAGACGATCGCTTCCCACGCCTCGCGCAGCGCCTTGGTCATCGGCCCCACCACCCCGTCCCCGATCGCCTCGCGCTCCACCTTCACCACTGGCAGCACGCCCCAGCTTGAGTTGGTCAAAAACACCTCGTCGGCGTTGAGCACGTCGTCGATCGTGAGCATCCGCCGCACCACGTCCGTGCCGCGGTCGCCCGCCAGGTCCATCACCGTCCGCCGCGTGATCCCCGGCAGCACCGGGCTGGGCATGACCGCTCGGCGACTCGCGCCGCCCGAGACCCCGCCCGGCACGCCAGCGCCCGACATCCTCGCGCCGGGGCCGCCTTCGTCTTCGTCGTCGCGATCAAACTCGTCGCGGCCCGCGACTTCCTGCTCTTCGCCGCGCGCGATGGGCGTGTACAGCACGCCATCCTTCACAACAAAGGCGTTGCTCACGCACCCGCCCGCCAGGTAGTTCGTCACTTGAAAGACCAGCGCCTCGCCCGCCCGCTTCCCGGCCGCGACCTGCAGCTCGCGCAACCGGCCCCAGTAGTTCAAGGTCTTGTGCGCGCTGAACGGGTCGAGCGGGTTGACCTTCAGGTCCGCGATCACGGCCGCCACGCCGCGCTCGAACATCTCGTCGGGGTACGCCGTCGCCGGCTGCGCGACAATCAGCACGGTCGGGTCTTGGCCCCCGTCCCCGCCTCTGGTTGGCCCGCCGTTCTCTTGGTCCTCTCCGCCGTCTGCCGCGCTCTTGGCGGGCTTGCCGAGCATGTTCAGGTCTCCGCCCGTGACGGTGAGACGAACGCGGAACCGGTCCACACCGAGCATCTCCATCGCCGCCTTCTCGACCGTGCGCACGCACGCCTCCGCCAGAGCGTTCACGCGGATCGACTCCGAAAGCCCGAGCAATCGAGCGCTCAGCGCCAGCCTCTGCACGTGCGCGTGGAGCGAAACGATGGAAGACCCGCCGGTCGTGCCGCGCACCGCCAGCATGGTCTCGAAAAGACCGACGCCGTGCTGCAGCCCGGCGTCAAAGGCCGAAACCAAGGCCGCGTCACGATCCAGGAACTCGTTGTTGAGAAAGACCGATGCCATGGCGCAGCGTACGGCCCCCTAGGAACACCAGCCTGTCACCTGCGTCACCTTCAAGCCGCGACTTTGCGACGCGCCGATCTCCGGCCCGGGGATGTCAGATCACGCCGACGCGGTCGGTGCCGTCGTGCCGACGGCGGCGCACGAGCGGCGGGCACAGCATCGCCAGCGACGCCACTCCCCCATGGTCTGACTTACCCACCTTGTGAGGCAGGTTCGCGGACTGAACGTCGAACGCGGCAATGGACAGCTTCACGTCGAACTTGCAAGATCCTGAGCCTGCCCCCGACCCGATCCAGCCGTCCGTCACGTACACCACCAGCCGATACTGCCCGGGATCGAGTTGCCCCCTCGACAGGTAGCTCTCCGCCCCGTCCACCCGCGCGTGCCAGAAGACCAGCCCCATGTCGTCGCGCATCAGCGACACGTACCAATCCGCGGCGCTACTTTCGAGCGACGAACGAAAGAACCCGGTAAGCGAGAACGTGGAGGCCTCGGGAACGTTGAACACGACATTGAGCGTGCTGCTCCCGCCGCCCGAGCCCAGCGGGCTGTAGGAGCCGTCGATCCCCCACACCGTGCCCGACATCGTGATCCCGTCGCTCTTGAGCACGGAGTTCTGCGACGAGTACCCCGTGCTGTCTGGCTGGCCGCCGCCGTTGGGGAGGTCCAGCCGAGTCCATCCTATGAGAGGATTAAAATCGGTGCTCCGCGTCTCGAACGTCACCGGCCCGATACCAACCCAGGTTATAAAAGAACGCACGCTGCTAACATACGTGAGAGGCAAATCCTCCGCAACGGCCGTGGAGCACATCGTGAGCGTCGCGATCGCCACGCTCGCCAAGGCTCGCCGCGAGCACGAAAAAAAAGATTCGCTGAGTACGTCCACGAAAACCCCCGTTCGTCAGGATCTCAACCGCGAAGGTCCGAACCGGAACCTCCTGGCACGGATTCCAAACCCAATACCCACACCTCTCGGGCTGCCATGAGTCTACCAAGTTTTTCAGGGGGTGCGCACAGAAATAACTTAGTCTGTGAGCAGGTTCGGTGAAGATCTTCACCTAGACCGTGCCCGACACGTCTTTGGAAGGGGATCGGCGAGGTCCGAGTGTTTGCACAGCGCTGAAGTTCGAGGCTGGTATCCGCTTAGTTCGCGACCCCCGATCCGAACGCCGACGAAGTCGCAGTGCCCTTGCTGAACACCAGCGCCGAGCCTTGGGCGTCGACCAAGATCGTGTCTCCCGCCCCGAACTCGCCTGATAATATCCGACTTGCCAGCGGGTTCTCGATCCGTTGCTGGATCACTCGCTTAAGCGGGCGTGCCCCGAAGGACGGGTCGTAGCCCTCGGTGGCGATCTGCATCTTGGCCGACTCCGTCAGCTCGACCCCCATCTCGCGTTCCTTAAGCCGCTGCCGCAGTCGGGCGAGCTGGATGTCAACGATACCGCCCAGGTCTTCCTTGCGAAGCTGGTGAAAGACCACGACCTCGTCGATGCGGTTCAGGAGTTCGGGCCGCATGAACGGCGTGCGCAGGCCGACGTTGAACTGAGCGTTCATCTCGCCCTCGTCCATGCCCGGCCTCATGCCCCGGCCTTGCAGGTCGACGCCGGGCCCGCGCCGCAGCAAATCGCGTACGGCCGCGTCGATCTCCCAGTCCTCCGCGCCGCGTGCGGTCATCTCTTGAATCTGCTGGCTGCCCACGTTGCTGGTCATCACCACGATCGAGTTCTTAAAATCAACGGTGCGGCCTTGCCCGTCGGTCAGGCGGCCGTCGTCGAGCACTTGCAAGAGGATATTGAACACGTCCGGGTGCGCCTTCTCGATCTCGTCGAGCAGGATCACGCAATACGGCCTGCGCCGCACGGCCTCGGTCAACGCGCCGCCTTCCTCGTAACCAACATATCCGGGCGGGGCGCCGATGAGCCGAGCGACCGAGTGCTTCTCGCCGTACTCGCTCATGTCCACCCGCACCATCGCCTCTTGGCTGTCGAACAGGAACTCGGCGAGCGCCTTGCAGGTTTCTGTTTTTCCAACGCCCGTCGGCCCGAGGAACAGGAACGAGCCGATCGGCCGCTGCGGATCGCCCAGCCCCGCGCGGCTGCGGCGCACCGCGTCCGCCACCGCCTTGAGCGCGTGCGACTGACCGATCACACGCCCGCTCAGCTCCTCCTCGATCCGCTGCAGCTTGTCACGCTCGCCCTCGACCAGCCGCGAGACGGGGATGCCCGTCCACCGCGCCACGATCTGCGCGATCTGCTCGGCGTCAACCTCTTCGGTCACCATCGCGTTACCCTTGGCTTGCCGTTCGGCGAGCGATTTCTCGGCCTTTTCCAGCTTGGTCTGCAGCTCGCGCAGGTCGCCGTAGCGGATCCGGGCGGCCGCTTCAAGGTCGCCGCGCCGCTGAGCCTGATCGAACTCGACCTGCCGCGTCGCCATCTGCTCCTTGACCGCTTTCACGGCGTCCAGCTCGGCCTTCTCGGTATCCCAGCGGGCCGAGAGCGCCCGGTTCTGCTCTTGAAGCTCCGAGAGCTCGCGTTGGATGCGGTCGAACTCCTTCTTGGTCCCGTCGGCGGCGGCCTTGTCCTTAAGCTCGATCTTTAACGCCTCGCGCTCGATCTCCAGCTGCATGATCTTCCGCCGCAGCTCGTCGAGCTCGGTGGGCATCGAATCGTTCTCGATCCGCAGCCGGGCCCCCGCCTCGTCGATCAGGTCGATCGCCTTATCGGGCAGGAAGCGGTCGGCGATGTAGCGGTTACTCAGCGTTGCCGCGGCAAGAATCGCCGAGTCTTGAATTCGCACGCCGTGGTGAGCCTCGTACCGCGGCTTGAGCCCGCGCAGGATCGCGACGGTCTGCTCGACGCTGGGTTGATCGACAAAGATGGGCTGGAAGCGCCGCTCGAAGGCCGGGTCTTTCTCGACGTGCTTGCGGTACTCGTCGAGGGTTGTCGCGCCAATGCAGCGAAGCTCGCCGCGTGCCAGCGCCGGCTTGAGCAGGTTCCCCGCCGACACCGCGCCCTCGGCCGCGCCCGCGCCGATGATCGTGTGCAGCTCGTCGATGAACAGGATGATCTTGCCCTGCGCGGCCGTGACCTCGCGGAGCACCGCCTTCAAGCGTTCCTCGAACTCCCCGCGGAACTTGGCACCGGCGAGCAACTGGCCCACGTCCAGCGCCATGATCCTCTGGTCGCGCATCCCCTCGGGGCAGTCGCCGTTGATGATCCGAAGCGCCAAGCCCTCGGCGATGGCCGTCTTGCCCACGCCCGGCTCGCCGATCAGGACCGGGTTATTCTTGGTACGCCGGCTCAGCACCTGCATGGTCCGGCGGATCTCTTCATCGCGCCCGATCACGGGGTCGAGCTTGCCCGCCTGGGCCCTGGCGGTCAGGTCGATCGCGTATTTCTTGAGTGCTTCGAAGCTCGACTCGGCGTTGGGGTCGGTGACGTTCTGCACGCCCGACGATTTGCGGATCTCTTTGACGGCCGATTCCAGCCGCTTCTTGTCTGCGGCGTTGACCGACAGCACGTCCTTAGCCTGCCCGCTCACATCGGCGAGCGCCAAAAGCAGGTGCTCGCTCGAGACATACGCATCGCCGAGCCGCTTGGCTTCGGCGTCGGCCTTGGTGAGGATCTCCATGACCTGCCGCCCTGCGGTGCCCGCGCCTGAGCTGGTCGTGGTCAATCGCCCGAGCTCGCTCGCGGCAATCGAGGCGATGCGAGCGGGGTCCGAACCGCTGCGTTGCACGATCGACCAGCCGGGGCCCGATTTGTCCGAAAGCAACGCGGCCAAGAGATGCACCCCGGTCACTTCCGGGTTGCCGCGTGTCACCGCGTCCTGCTGGGCGTCGGCAAGGACTTGCTGTGCGGTGGTCGTCAATCGGTCGGGTCGCAAGGGTCACCTCCAAACCAGGATCGATCCCGGTTCAGAGAACATTGCAAGCGGCGCGCCGATTGGAAGAGGCGACAAACCGGGTTTGGCGGCGGCCGCACCGGCCAGTTCAGCCAAAGACTGCCATCGTGACAGCGGGTAGCCTCAAGTAGGAGCGGCTCTCCAAGCCGCAGATTGTCCCTCGCCGCCTCATCGCCCTGAATCCATCCTCATCCCGGCTCACTCTGCGACGCGCAAAGAAAGCCCGCCGGGTCAACCCAGCGGGCCTCGTTTTCCGATCAGATTTCGAGCGCCCGACGAGTCACGCGATCGCGTGGTCTCGTGTCATCAGGCGGTCAGGTCGAGCCCGCCCGGCCCGGCCGCGTTCACGCCCCCGCGACCTTGGGGAGCCGACTGGGCGGCCGACTGAATCAGCGAGACGAGCGCCTTGCCCTCGTCGCGCTGAGCGTCGAGTTGCTTCTTGGCGACCGCCATTTGGATTCTGCTGGAGGTGTCGAGGCCTGCGAGTTCGGTAAGTTCCATGATTCTGTCTTCGACCCGTGGCACCCCTACCACAGACCGAAAAGAGAGAAATTGTCACCGAGAGCGCTTTTTCGGACTAGACCAGACGGAACGTCCAAGTCGGCTGATCGAGCGAGTTTGCCAGCGAATTCTCGACGATTTTCTCTTTTGCTCGCGCCGCCGGGGTCCAGACAATCCAATGATTCGTCCGATTTCCATGCAGCCCGGGGATTGACGCGGGCGTAGAGGATCGTTACAAAGATCGCCTTGAAGGAGTTTTTTCGATGACGAACCCTGCCTCTCCCGCACCTTGTTCTTTCATGCTCGCCTCGCGCCGTCTGGCGGTCGCGGGTTCGCTGACGCTGGCCGGGCTTTCGCTCGCGCTGAGCGTCGGCTGCTCGGACTACAGCCACCAGATCGCCAGCGATGTTCGCTCCGATCCGACCCCAGAGTTGATGACGCTGTGGGAGAGGCCCGTGGACGTGAAGAATCACCTGGCGGTGGTTCGGAATGCGAACTTCCGCATGATGTGGCAGGATCTGGGCCGGGCCACGCTGCTGGACCACCCTAGCCGCATGACGTGGGAACCGATGCCTCGCTAAGTTCGCGTGAGCTGGCGGTCGGTGCTTTACGCGTCCAAACTTGGAATACTTTGAAACCCGAACGGCTCGCTCGTTCGGGTTTTTTGTGCGCTTCTCGAACCGTCCGTCGGTTCTCACGGCGGGTACTATTTCGTCTCTCCGGACCTCCGGGCGGGGCGAGCTTTTCACCCACGCTCGAGTTCCAATCCGCCGTTCGTCACGCCGTCAGATCCCGGGACTGATTCCCGTGCTTGGATCCTGCCGTCAGCCTCAACAAGGACGTTTTTTTCATGACTCACATCATCGCCGAGCCCTGCATCGGGACCAAAGACACTTCCTGCGTCGACGTCTGCCCGGTGGATTGCATCCACCCCACCAAGAACGAGCCCGACTTCGCCACCGCCGAGCAGCTCTACATCGACCCGGACACCTGCATTGACTGCGGCCTGTGCGTGGACGAGTGTCCGGTCAAGGCCATCTTGCCCCAGGAAGACCTGCCGGAGGAGTGGAAAAGCTACATCCAGGTCAATCTGGACTACTACAAAAACAAAGGTTGATGTTCAGGTTTGTTTCGCGCGCACAGGATCTGCGCTGTGTATCGCAATTTCCTTGATGCCGTGAAACATTTGAACAAAGCGGCGGCCAGCACGAAGCAGCGGGCATGTCTTCCCGCCTCCACCGGTCGCCACCTCTCTCCGAATCACTTCGCACTCAACGGAAAAAAGGAACTTTACGATGAATGCCTTCTTGAACCTCGCTCGTTGCGCCCGCACCGTCGCTGCGTTGGCTGGTCTGATCGGCGCCTTGGTCGTTCCCGCCGCGTTCAGCGACGCTCAATGCACGCCGGGCCCCAAGTTCTATTGCGTCGTCCAAGGCGTCAAGACGGCCGCCAACCCTAACCCGGGCGGGTTCACGTGCTGCACCTACTACATCAACGACATCGAAGCCCCCGAGCTGACGCTCGTGCGCGGCGAGACCTATACGTTCAAAATGAACGACATCCCGAGCTTCCACCCGTTCTATATCTCGACGAGCGTCACCGCGTCCGGCGCCAGCGTCTGGAGTCTGGGTGTCACGCCATCCACGGGCGTTTCGGGCACGCAGACGCTGACCTTCACGGTCCCGGCCTCCGCTCCGGCACAGCTCTACTACCAGTGCAGGAACCACCAGCGCATGGGCTGGAAGCTCAACATCGTGGACACGCTCCTCTGCCCGTCGGACTTTGACGGCGACGGCTTCGTGACCGGCGATGACTTTGACGCATTTGTCGGCGCCTTCGCCGCGGGGGATCTCAAGGCCGACTTTGACAAGGACGGTTTCGTGACGGGTGATGATTTCGACGCGTACGTCGTGGCGTTCGAGTCGGGCTGCTGAGGTTCTAGCGAGTGCCCACCGAGCTCGTTCACGCCGAACCTGCGCTCGTCCACCCCAGGTCCCCCGAACCTGCGATCTCGTTCCCGGACCCCACAATCGGAACTTCGACCGCTGCTCGCGGCGAGACCCCTCGCAGAGTGAAAACTCGCGCGTAAACCCATGACTGGGCTTGCATTGGGTTGGTCCCTGCGGTTACTCTGGACGATTCGTTCAGGGCTCGAGCCGCCGTCGATGTGATCTGCGGCCGGGCCGACTTTTCGGTTTCTTCTTTCGTGGGGCGTTCAAAGAGGAGTAGTTCATGCAGATGAAGACGTTCAGAGGTCTGGCCGCGGCCCTGTGCTGCGCCGCCGGGCTCACGGTTTCCGTTTCGGCGGCGGCCCCGTCGGCGGTCGGCAGCGGCGCGACCGCCCGCCCCGTCGCCGAGGCGCGTTTCCAGTTCGAGAACCCCGGCACGCAGATCACGCGCACCGGCTCGGCTATCACCACCATCTCGCACGATTCTTTCTCCTTCGGCGCAACCCCCGAGGAGAGCGCCACCGCGTTCCTGGCCAACAACGTCGGGCTCTTCGGCGTGGGCCTCGCTGACCTCACCCCCGGCTCGCTGGCCGGGGACGGGGCGCGAAGCCACCAAGTGATGCCGGTCGACGGCCCGGACGGCCAGATCGCCGGGTACAAGTTCACCCTTCTCTCGTATCTGCAGTCCGAGGATGGGATCCCGGTCTACCGGTCCGACATTCGCTTGCTCGTCCGTAACGAGCCCGGCGCGCCGCTGGTGCTGGTGCGCTCGGCTCTGCGTGACTTGGGTGACTTTGTCGTCCCCGCTGCTCCTCGGGCCAACGTCCAGGGCGCGATCGACGACGCCTCGCTGCGTTTCCTCGGCGCGCACAACCTCACGCCGCCGCAGGTCGTGATCTACGCTGGCGACCCCGAGCACCCGGTTGCGCCAATACTGGCGGTGGTCTTTGAGCTGGACGTCGGGCAGACCGGCGACGCCAACTACGCCCGCTGGCGCGTCGTCGCCGACGCGGCAACCGGCAAGGCTATCGCCACCGAGAACCTGATCAAAAACGTTGACGTGAGCGGCAACATCTCGGCCCAGGTTACGCAGGGCTTCAAGTCCGCCGAGTGCAACCCCGAGGCGTTGGCGGCCCTTCCTTTCGCTCGCGCCACCATCGGCGCGACGGTGGTCTATGCCGACGCCAACGGCAACTTCACGGTTCCCAACCCCGGCACCGCGGCCGTCACGGTCACGGGCTCGCTCCAAGGCCGGTACTTCAACGTCTTTAACCCCAGCGCGCTGGCTCCCACGGTCGCGGGCAGCTTCACGCCGCCCGGCCCGGCCAACATCGTCTTCAACTCGGCCAACACCGACGAGCTTCGTCGCGCCGAAGCCAACGCGTACTACTTCGCCAACACCTCTCGCACCTTCGTGCTGACGGCCAACCCCAGCTACCCGACCATCAGCGCGCAGACGAACTTCCGCGTGAACACGGCCGTGTCGGGCACCTGCAACGCTTTCTATGACGGGAACTCGATCAACTTCTACAGCGCCGGCGGCGGGTGCGCGAACACCGCGTTCTCTGATGTCGTCGCGCACGAGTACGGGCACCACGTCGTCAACGTCGCCGGCTCGGGGCAAGGGCAGTACGGCGAGGGCACGGGCGATTGCATGGGCGTCATCATCAACGACCAGCCGGTCCTTGGCTTCGGGTTCCAGAACAACTGCGCCGCTGGCATCCGCACGGCCGCGAACACGCTTCAATATCCGCAGACCGGCGCGATCCACGCCGCCGGGCAACTCATGTCGGGTTGCGTCTGGTCGCTCCGCAACGAGCTTGTGGTGACCGAGCCGTCGAACTACCGCACGATCCTGGGCCGCCTGATGATCAACGCGGTACAGCTTCACACCGGCACCGAGATCACGCCCCAGATCTACACCGATTATCTCACGCTCGACGACAACGACGGCAACCTCGGCAATGGAACGCCGCACTTCTGCGAGATCAACCGTGCGTTCGCGTCCCACAGCATGGCCACACTCTCGACGATCGGCTTCACCTTCCCCAGCGGGCAGCCCACGATCGTGAGCCCCGCTGGCGTCGCGAGCAGCGTCAAGGTCTCCGGCCTGTGCGCGTCGGTCACCCCAGGTACCGCCCGGGTCTTCATCGATAAGGAAAACGACGGCACGTACGTCCAGTCCTCGATGACCGACACGGGCGCTGGCGTGTACACCTTCAGCTTCCCGCCGAGCACCTGCGGCTCGACGATCCGCTACTACTTCAGCATCGGCACCTCGGGTGGCACGGTTGTCAACCCGGCGGGCGCTCCGACCTCCTACTACACGACCGTATCAGGTTATGGCCTGACCACCGTGTTCAGCGACAGCTTCCAGACCAATCAAGGCTGGGCGGTCACCAACGCCGCGGCCACGACGAGCGGCTTCTGGGAGCGTGCGATCCCGTCCGTGGCCAACACGTTCGGCGCCGCCCCGACCGTCGACGCCGACGGGTCGGGCCAGTGCTATATCACGCAGAACGCCGCGGGCGCGTCTATCGGTGAATTCGACATCGACGGCGGGACCGTGACGCTCACGAGCCCGGCGATGAACGCCAGCGGTGGCTCCGCCTTCATCTCCTACTCTCGTTGGTTCAGCAACAACCTCGGCGCTGGCCCTGACGACGACACCTTCACGGTCCAGGTCTCGGGCAACAACGGCACGACCTGGCAGAACCTTGAAGTCATCGGGCCCAACGGCGGAGCACAGCAGAACGGCGGCTGGTACCCCAAGTCGTTCTCGGTGCCCGCGGCCGTCGCGACCGCGCAGTTCAGGATCCGCTTTGTAACCGGCGAGACCGGCGCAGCCGGGTCGATCGTCGAGGCTGCGGTCGATGCCGTCAAGCTCCAGGTTCTTGACTGCAACGCCCCCTCGTGCCCCGCCGACTTTGACGGCAACGGGTTCGTCACCGGCGAGGACTTCGACGCCTATGTCGCGGCCTTCGAGGCTGGCGTACTCTCCGCCGACTTTGACGGCGACGGGTTCGTCACTGGCGAAGACTTCGACGCCTATGTGGTCGCCTTCGAGGCTGGCTGCTAAGTCACATGATCCTGTAGTTGAGATGCCCTGAATCACACGCGGCCCCCGGGACGAATCCCGGGGGCCGCTTTGTTTTCTTGCCTACCACGCCTCGCTTGTCAGGGCCCGGCTCGCCCTGGCCGTTCGTCACCCGACCGTTGCCTTGGCCAGCCCGCTGCGCCCGATGACTTCCTCCGCGTACTCGTTCATCGCGTCGCGCAGTTGCTCGAAGCTCTCGAGCACGTAATAAATCGGCTGGTAATGGTCGATCTCAAAGTCTGTCTCGCACACGCGCTCCAGATCGAAAGGCCTCCACTCGGCGACCGGCCTTTCCTTGCAGTCCTCGGCGCTCTGGCCCTTGTTCTCCCACACTCCGTTGAGCGAATACTCGCTCTCGGCGTGGCTGCTTACGAGCCCCGACCCGTAGATCTTGACCTGGCCGTTCTCCTTGATGAGCCCAAACTCGACCGTGAACCAGAAGAGCCGGCTCAGGCGTTTGATGTGCCGTTCGTCGTCGCACAAGAGCGCGGCCTTGCCGTAGGACTGTAGAAAATCCGCAAAGACCTTCAGCGTGTGCAGCGGCACGTGCCCGAACACGTCGTGAAAAATATCTGGCTCGGGCAGGTAGTTCATGACCTCGCGCGGGCGGATCAGCACTGTGGTGGGGAACTCGCGCTGCGCGAGGCACGCGAAGAACGCTTTGGCGGGCAGGTATCCCGGCACGCCGTAGCTGGCCCACTTGCTCTGGGCCGTGAGAAACTTGTTGACCCCGTCGAGCGTGGTGCCCTTCTTCAGGATCGTCCCGCCCGCGATCTCGATGTCGCGATCAAGCACGAGGTCGTCGAGCAGCGGCAGCCGATCGCGCGTGAGACGAAGGATCTTCATGCCGTCGATGAAGATCTTGCTGACCTGTGTCGCGAGCACGTTCCAGCGGCGGTCAAAGAGATCGCGCCACACGTCGTGGTCCTCGCGCGTGTACAGGTGGTACCGCTGCGTGATGTAGTACTCGTCGGCGTTGATCTGGCTGGCGGGCAATTCTGGCGCGCGGTCGGCGGCGGCTTGGGCGACGCGAGCTTCTTCGCCGCTGATGATGTTGTTGTACTTGATGTCAGATCGCATGAGAGGTCTCCAGGAGTAAAGGCTAGGGATTGTATTTCAAGGATGAAAACTTCTCTTCGTGTGTGACCAGAGGTGACCTCACGTGATCTCGGAGTGCGTCCCGCTCAATGAGACGGCCGCGCCGGTCGAATTCTTCCCTGTCGCTGTCGCTCCCTGAGAAGTAGCGATGTAGGGCCAACTCTGCAGTGCAAACATGCACCAAACAAAAGGACCTAAATGGCAGGCAAGTCGTCCATCGAGATCACGAAGCCATCGCTGTCCATGGAGGGAAAAAGAATTCACGCGAATGCTGGCGGCCTCAAGGGAGAAGGAATCGGAGGAATCGTTGCGGTAGTCGTCATCGTTGCATTGGTGTGCATCGTTTTTCTGGCTTTGATCTTGCAGTGATCGCACCCTAGCTCCGAATCTGCTTGACATCGATCCTGGAGGAGGTTCCAATAGAGTACAGTTTCCGTGTCAGTCTGTTCGAGGCTCGTTGTTCTGACGAGGCCGACTCTGAACTCGCCCAGCTTCCGAGAGGGAATCCTATGAAATCTCGCAAGGGTTTTACGTTGATCGAATTGCTGGTGGTGATCTCGATCATCGCGATTTTGATCAGCATTCTTCTCCCCGCGCTGGGGAAATCGCGCGAGGCGGGGATGCGGCTCGTCAGCCTTTCCAACCTGCGCAGCAACGGCACGTACTGCGCGGCGTACCAGAGCCAGTTCAAAGAAGCGTTCGTCAACCCATTCAGTCCGGGCGCACCGCCGCCGGGTGTCACGGATAACGCTGGGAACAAGGCGTGGGTCTGGCTTCGTGATCCCGAGCGATACACGGGACGCCCTGGGGCCGTGGGCTGGCCTTATGCCGGGGGGCGATACAGCGCCTCGGGCACCGAGACGTATGGCTACCACTGGCTCGCGCACACACTGTTCGAAGACGCGGACTCGACCTCTCGAGCAAAGTCCAACGTGGCGCCCGCCGATCGTGCGCTCTCGGCCTGGCTCAGAGAGAATCAGGACTCCAACGCGCAGACAGACCTGACCTGGATTTTCCCGTCCTCATACTGGTACCCACCGGTCTTCTGGCAGAAGCCCGAGCAGTTCAAGGACGTGACTCGGACAACCTCCACCACCGCCAACATCTGGCAGCTCCGGCGCAACCGTTTGAGCGAGTGCCTGTTCCCCAACCAGAAGGTCCAGATGTTCGAGGCCAAGGACTACGCCACCAAAGGTCAGCCGATGTGGAACAATCTGCGCGCCAGGCCTCAGGTGTTGATCGTGGACGGCAGCGCCCGAACCGTAAAAATGGCGGACCTGTACGCGATCACCACGACGAGCACCACAACCCTGCCGGGTCAGCTTCTCGCGCCCTCTGGCACTTGGAACCCGGGTGAGAGCGAGATGGACAGCAAGTTCCTCTATGGTGCCAAGCAAGGCTTCACCTGGGAGTACGGGAACCCCGCCTTTTTCTGGGCCACCCGCAATGGGATGCGCGGAAGGGATCTCCCTTGAGTGGGAACTCCTTGTCGAGCGCGGAGAAGTCTGGCAGCCAGACCAACGGCGGAAAGAAGACGCCCGGCGCGAGTGGCTCGAAAAAAACACTTCTCGCGTTGCTCATCGTGCTGGTGGGTGGCGGGGGGGCGGCTGCGGCGTTTATGTTCACGACTCGTGACAAGCCCGTCCCGACCGTGACCCAGGACAACGCCGAAAAGCTCAAGGCCGCGATGCAGAAGGCGGAAACAGAGGCCAAGTCCAAGGCACCGCCGCCGGAGGTTTCGTCGGAGCCCGAGCTGCCCGCGACGCGCGGGGTGCGGGAGCCGAAGTAATTCGGGCGGTTGTTGTCCCACGGGTCGAGGGCTGGCGTAGAACGCCGCGCCGACTGTTGATCACAGCCCCGACTTGTTCTTCGAAACAACCTTCCCGTCCGCCACCACCACGCTGATGTCCTTGTTGGGCTCGTGCCACACGTAGGTCTTCTGGTTGTTGCGCCCTGCGCCGCTCGTCAGCCCGCTCGCGCCGATCGAAACGCCCTCGCTGGCTTGTTCGTCGCCCTTACCCAGGATCTGTTCGACCTGGCTCAGGTCCATGCCGACGGTGATCTTGTCGAAGTTCTCTTGGCTGACCTTGCTCTCGCAGCCGGTAAGGGCGGCGATCAAGACAACGGTGGCGAGAGCGAGGGCGAACGGAGCGCGTGTGTACGTGAGTGTGTGCATGAGGGTGATCCCTTTCTCACACCAGTGTACAGGCTCACTGCGTTCCTCACCCGCCCGAGGCGCGGCGGATCATCACCAGCACGCGCAGCACTTCTGACACCGACCACGCCTGGCCCAGGCACCCCGAGGCCGCTCGCGGCGCGTCGGGCTGGTCGTCGCCGTCGTAAACCTCGGCGAGCTGCCCGAGCATCCGCCCAGGGCGAGCGCTGTCCAGCTCGGCCACCAGCGGCGCGAGCAGCCGCAGCCCCTCCTCGCAGGCCGAGTGCGAGAACGCGGACTTTCGCATCACTGATTCCACGAACGGCCCGACCAGCCAAGGCCAGACCGTCCCGTTGTGGTACGCCCGGTCGCGCTCGAACAGCGTTCCCTTGAACCGGCCGATGTACCCCGGGTCTGAGGCCGAGAGCGAGCGCAGCCCCATCGGCGTCGCCAGCCGGTCCCACACGGTCTGCACCACGCCAGCTCGCTCGGTTTCGGTCAAGGGTGAATGCCCGAGGCTGGCCGCGAAGATCTGGTTGGGGCGTGTCTGCTGCCCGGCCGCCAGCGGCTTCCACGCGCCCGCGTCGAGGTTCAGCACGTCGTAGCACGAGGACGCGCGCGCGTTCCAGAACTTGGCCCGGAAGCTCGCGGCCGCCTTCCCCGCCAGCTCATCGAGCTGGTACCACAAGGCTGGCTGATCGCTCTCGATGCCCTTGGCGAACGATCGCAGCGCGTGGTACCACAGCGCGTTGATCTCGACGCACTTGCCAAAGCGGGGCGTGAAGACCACGCCGTCGCGCTTGGCATCCATCCACGTCAACTGCGTGGTCGGGTCGCCAGCCATGATGAGCCCGTCGGCCGGGTCCATCTTGATCCCGTGCAGCGTGCCGCGTTTATAGGCGTTGATGATCTCTAGGCACGCCCGCCCGATCACGCCGCGATAGACCGTGCTGTCGCCAGTCTCTTCGGCGTAGCGGCACGCGGCATGGATGAACCAGAGCGGCGCGTCGACCGTGTTGTAGTCGGCCGCGCCGGTCGCGTCGTCAAAGCAATTGGGCAGCAGCCCGTCGCGGCACATGGTCGCGAAGGTCTCGAGTGTCTGCCGGGCCTCCTCGAACCGGCCTGTCGCCAGCAGCAGACCGGGCAGGCAGATCATGGTGTCGCGGCCCCAGTCGCTGAACCACGGGTAACCCGCGATCACCGTCGCGCTGGTCCCGCCGCCGGGCATGGCGCGACGCACGATGAACTTGTCGGCCGCCGAGGTCAACGCCGCGATCGCCGCGTCAAGCTCGAACGGCGACTGGAGCTTGATGGGCGTGATCGGGGCCATCGGCGCCACGCCCACACGCTGCGCAAGCCCACGGGCCGGGATCGAAGAGAGCTGCTCGGCCCGTTCGATGATCGAGGTCAAACGCGCGGCCTGAGACGCCGCCGCCGCGTCGATCTCGACCGTGGGCCGACCCGCGATCGTCCCCGTCCACGCCGCGAACTCGGCCGTCGATGCCCGCTCGCCGCCGGTACATTCGATCAGGAACATTCCCGGGCTGAAAAGGTCCTCGCGGCACGGCTGACCACGCTCGGCGTCGCGCGGGTACTCAAAGTCGAACCACCACTGCGCCGAGCCGACGAACAGCGCGTTCCCGCACGAAAGGTTCAGCCGCGGCAACCACCGCCCGTACTTGGCCGCGACCTCCACACTCACCACGTTGTTCATGTTCAGGACGTTGAAGCGGTCCGGGCACGAACGCCCTTCGAGCAGGTTGTGGAAATCGCGGATCGAGATCAGAGGCCTTGTCTGCAACGTCACACGCCGACCCGCCGGTTCCACGCGGTAACGCACGATCACCGCGCCGCCCGCCGTCGTGCCCGGCTCGGCCCGGCCCGGCACCACGCGGTCGGGCCGCAGCAGGCACAGCTCACGCTCGACCCGGATCGGGTTCGAAGGATCGCCCAGCGCGTAGCGCCAGCGGCAGGTCGTGCCGACCTTGAAGCTCTCCAGGTTCACGGCCCCGGTCGGGTGCATTTTGTCATTGGGAAACAGAAACGACGAGAGATCGAACCGCTGTTCGTCGCTGGTGCCCGCGTCCACGATCAGATGCTCGACGCAGGCGTTGAGCATCGCCACGCGCCCCACCGGCGGGGCCGTCGCCGCCACCAGCCAGGCGTGATAACGACGCGTCGGCACGCCCAAAGCGGTCCCCATCGAGAACCCGCCCTGCCCGTCGGTCAGGACCCATTCGGTGCCGAGATCGAGGCCCGGCCCGCGTTCGCTCGAATCGAGGCCTTGCTCGACGTTTCGTGCGAAGCTCGGGATCAACGACTGGGCGGTTTGTTCGGGTGCGGTTGTGGTCATAGGTGTGGCCGGGATGCGGGAATCTGTGATGAGCCGAGAATTGCCCAGGGTTCGGGCGAACACGTCGCGGTGGATCATTCTCGTCCAACCCGGGCGGCCGCATGAAACGACCTGGCTCGGCGGGCCTCGAACCATATCGCGCTCGCCCCACCACGCGGAATACGAGCGTTACCCGGTTTCTTCGCCGCCAAACCTCGAAGCGATTCGTACAACGATTCATTCTCAGCTCCCGAAAGAGAGACTATCGAGAACAGCCAATTTTCGCTTCGCACCGGACCGCGTGAGTGCCTTGCCTTGACTTCGATTCCCAGCCCGCGACACTCATCCATGGCAGCCCAGAAGCTCACCGCAGGCCGATCGACCAACTCGCCAACCGTTGCGGACGCTCTCGCACGCTCTCTCGCGCGTGCCTCGGTGCCTTCGCGGTCGACCGTCCAGCGCCCCCCAAAAATCGCGTACGAAGGCATCACCTTCGACGACGTGCTGCTACTCCCCGCACGCAGCACCGTCATGCCCGTTGACGCCGACACCTCTACCCGGCTCACACGCTCGATCCGCCTCAACATCCCGCTGCTCTCGGCGCCGATGGACACCGTCACCGAGTCGGCCCTCGCAATCGCCCTCGCGCAAGAGGGCGGCCTGGGGATCATTCATAAAAACCTCTCCGTCGAGGCTCAGGCTCGCGAGGTCTCCAAGGTCAAGCGCTCCGCCCACGGCGTCATCCTCGACCCGCTCACGCTCGGGCCCGACGACACCGTCGCCAAGGCCCGAGAGCTCATGCGGCAGCACAACGTCTCGGGCTTCCCCATCACCGAGAACGGCTCGGGTGGTGTCAACGGCAAAGGCCACGAGAAGAACCCTCATAAGGGCAAAGTTCTGGGGATCTTGACGCGCCGCGACCTCAAGTTTGTCGAGAACAACTCCACGCCCATCAAGGACGTGATGACCTCCAAAGGCCTCATCACCGCGTCGGTCGGCACCACGCTCGTCCAGGCCGAGGGGATCCTCAACAAGAACAAGGTCGAGAAGCTCATTATCGTTGACAAGCAATTTCGTCTCGCTGGCCTCATCACGATGCACGACGTGGACCGCCTCGCGCGCTTCCCGCGCACCTGCACCGACTCGCGCGGGCGGCTCCGCTGCGGCGCGGCCGTGGGCGTGGACCAGCTCGCCCGCGTCGAGGCGCTGCTCGCCGCCGAGGTCGATCTCATCGTCGTCGACACCGCGCACGGGCACTCCGAAAACGTCCTCCGCACCGTCCGCAAGATCAAGGAACTTCACAACGTCGACGTGATCGCTGGCAACATCGCCACGGCCCGGGCCGCTCGCGACCTGATCGACGCTGGCGCGGACGCGGTGAAGGTCGGCATCGGCCCGGGTTCGATCTGCACAACTCGAGTCGTCACCGGCGTGGGTGTGCCGCAGATCACTGCGATCATGAACGTCGCCGAGGGCGTGGCCGCGACGGGAAAGCAAATCCCTATCATCGCCGACGGCGGGATCCGCCACTCGGGCGATATCCCCAAGGCCATCGCCGCGGGGGCTGATTGCGTGATGATGGGATCGCTCTTCGCGGGCCTCGACGAATCGCCCGGCGAGCTGGTGATCTCCGGCGGCCGCCGCTACAAAACCTACCGCGGCATGGGCAGCGAGGGCGCGATGAACGCTGGCAGCGCCGACCGCTATCGCCAAGCGGAGAAAGTCGGGGCCGACGGCAAGGCCACGATGAAGTTCGTCCCCGAGGGCGTCGAGGGTCTGGTGCCTTATCGCGGGAGCCTCGCCGAGTTCGTGTATCAGCTGGTGGGCGGCATCCGCAGCGCGATGGGCTACTGCGGCTGCCAGACCATCGAAGAACTTCGCGACCGTACGCAGTTCTGCAAGGTCTCGGGCGCCACGGTCGTCGAGAACCACCCGCACGACATCCGCATCACCAAGGAAGCGCCCAACTACATGATGGACTCGAAGCAAGAGTGAATTGATTGGCAACGTGTGGGGGTGATTGTGCGAGGGTGTTTGTGTGGGGATGTTTGTGTGGGGAGGGCGTCCCGCCTGCCCTCTTGCATCTTCCCTACGCGCCCTCGCGAGGCAGGTTTTCAACCTGCCTTCTACCGTCTCTCTTGATTCTGCAGCCCCATCTACACTCCTGACATGCCCATGTTCCTCTTCGACACAGAACCAACCGAGTACTCTTTCGTCGATCTACACCCCGAAAAACACACGACTTGGACCGGGGTCAGCAACAATGCCGCGCTCGCCGCACTCCGCGCCTGCCGCAAGGGCGATCAGGTTCTAATCTATCACACCGGCGACCAAAGATCGATCGTCGGCCTCGCCAAGGTCACGAGCGCGCCCAAGCAAGACCCCGACCGCCCGGGCCTCACCGCGGACGGCGAGCCCAAGTTCGCCGTTGTGGACATCGCACCAGTCAAGCCCGCTCGAACTCTCGTCGCGCTCGCGACGATCAAGGCCGACAAACGATTCGCAAAGTTCGCGCTCGTCACGCAGAGCCGTTTGAGCGTCATGCTCGTCCCGCCCGAGCTCGACGCCGCTCTGCGCGAGTTGGCTGGCCTCTAACACACCTCGCTCACCCAAAGAACCTCACGCGCAAGCGTCGCGCGACTTACCCCGGTTAACCCACTCTCAGCCAGCTCACCATGATTTCACGCCGATCCGCGCTTCTCGTGCTGTTCTTTCTCTTCTCGTTGATTTCAGCGAGTTGCCGTGAACAACTTGCGCCACCTTCCTCGTCTCCGACCACGCCATCAACACATCCAACTCAACCGCGCCTTGTCGTACTCAGCCCCGCCCTCGCGGTCACACTCACCGACCTCAGCCTCGCCCACCTCATCGTCGGCCGCCACGGCTACGACCTGGCGCTCGACCCCGCCATCCCTGTCTGCGGCGACCAGTCCGGCATCGACTACGAGGCCCTTATTCGCGCCAACCCCACCGACGTCCTCATCGAATGGGGAGCACGCCCGCTCCCAGCCCGGCTCGAAGAACTCGCCAAAGTCAATCGCTGGAACATCCGCAACTTCACGCTCCTCACGCTCGACGACATCCGTACGTCTACCGAAGAACTCTGGCGCGCGTACGCAACGCTCAATCTCGCGAAGGCGGAATCTCCTCGCGCCCGTCTCGACCAAGCCTGGTCGGCGCGCACGCCGCCTCTTGCCGCCGCGGGCCGAGTGCTGCTGCTTCTTTCCGCGTCTCCGCCCGCCGCTCTGGGCCCGGGCTCGTTCCACCATCAGATCCTCACGGCCATCGGTGGCACGCCGGCGCTCACCTCGGGCTCGCCGTACATCGAGCTCGATGCCGAGGACGTGCTCAAGCTCGACCCCGATGTCATCGTCTTTGTGATCTCGCGCGCGACAACCGCGCAGCCTCGCGCCGCGAAAGCTCCGCTCACCGATGAGGAGATCGCCACGCTGCTGGGTCCGCTCTCGAAGGTCAACCTTCGGGCGGCACGCGATCGGAACATCGTCCTGCTCGACGACCCCTTCGCGCTCCTCCCCAGCACCGCCATGGCCCGGCTTGCAGACCAACTCGCGCACAAACTCGCGGACCAACTTGCCGGGTCGCTCAAACCGCGAGACAACGCACCGGGCCCGCACTGATCCTCGTCAGCCATTCCTACCATGCTGCCTCATGCCAGCATCGAGCCCACCCAACGCCGCCCAGGCCCCCGTCGAAGACCCCATCCAATTCCTCGGCTCGCGATTCATCGACGCTGTCCGCGCCGCCTTCCCCGCCGTTGAAGGCCTGATCGATCCCATGATCGCCGCCAGCCGTCAGCCCGAGTTTGGCGACTTTCAATCCAACATCGCGATGAGCCTGGCAAAGAAGCTCGGGGCCAAGCCGCGTGACGTCGCGACCGCGATCATCGCCAAGCTCGACCTCGGTTCCATCGCCGAGCCGCTGACCGAGAAATCCATCGCTGGCCCGGGTTTCATCAACATCCGCCTTCGCGCTTCGGCGCTCTCGGAATTGCTTGAATCCATTGACAATTTAAGCCTAGGTATCGTGCCCGCCGCCGAGACGCAGACCGTCGTCGTCGATCTCATGGGCGTCAATCTCTCCAAGCAGATGCACGTCGGGCACCTCCGCAGCCCGGTCATCGGCGACGCGATCGCGCGAGCCCTCGAACGCCTCGGGCACAAAGTCCTCCGCCAGAACCACGTCGGAGACTGGGGCCTGCCCATCGCGATGGTCACGGCCCGCCTCATGCGCCAGGCCGCCGGGGGCGAGATCAATCTCAACACCATCACGCTCGACCAGCTCGACGCCGCGTACAAGGCCGCCCAGGCCGAGTGCCAGCGCGACATGGAAGGCCTCGCCGCCGCGACCAAGTACAACCACCCCAAGGCTGTCGCGGAGTTGCAAGCTCAAGTCGACGGCGCAACCGAGTCCTTCACCCAGGCTCGTCAGACGCTGATTAAACTCCAGACTCACGAGCCCGCGACCTTCGCCGTCTGGCAGCGCATCGCCGACGTGACCATGGCCGTCTGCCTCGCGGTGTGCAAGCGGCTGCACGTCAACGTCACCGCCGAGCACAGCGCAGGCGAATCGAGTTACGCCGCCGAACTCGCCCCCATGGTCGCCGAACTCGAATCTCGCGGCATCGCCACCATCGACCGCGGCGCGCTCGTGATCCATCTCGAAGACCCGCAATACGGCGGCATCAAAGAACCCTGCCTGATGCGCAAGACCGACGGCGGTTATCTTTATGCGACCACCGACGTCGCTGGTATCCGTCGCCGCGTGCGGAAGCTGCACGCCGATCGTCTCGTGTACGTCATCGACGCGCGGCAGAGCCTGCACATGCGCCAGGTTTTCGGTGCCAGTGTCCGGGCCGGGTACGCGACCAACCTCGTTACCAGCAAGGTCGCGGTTATGCAGCACGCCGCGTTCGGCGCGGTGCTCGGCGACGACGGGCGGCCTTTCAAAACCCGCTCGGGTGACAACGTCAACCTGCAATCGCTCATCGACGAGGCTGTCGAACGCGCGTACAGCGCCGTGAAACTTCGCGCCGACGAGGACGCTACCAAGGCCAACAGGACCGGCGAAGCCGCGAATGAATCAGAGCTCCGGGCCCGCGCGGAGATCATCGGCGTGGTCGCCATGAAGTACGCCGACCTTGTGAATGATCGTGTCCGGGATTACGCCTTCAGCTTTGACCGCATGCTCGCCTTCGAGGGCAACACCGGCCCGTACCTGCTCTACGCCTACGCCCGCATCCGCAACATCTTCCGCAAGGCCGCCGAACGTGGTGTCGATTCTGGCTGGTCCTCTGCGCCGCTCAAGGTCGCCGAGCCCGCCGAAAAAACGCTGGCCCTGCAGCTCATCCGCTACAACGCCGCCGTCCGCGGCGTGGCCGACGAGATGGAGCCGCACCGGCTCTGTCAGTATCTCTACGACCTCGCTGGCGCGTTCAGCACGTTCTACGACCAGTGCCCCGTGCTCCAAGCCGACCAGCCTGACAAGATCCTTGCGCGCCTTCGTCTCTGCGATCTCACCGCTCGCGTCCTCGCCGACGGCCTGAACGTGCTCGGCATGCCCACGCTCGACCGCATGTAATCACGAAGCAAATAATCGTCACCCTCATCCGCCCTTCGCGACTCACAACTCGCCAACCCACCAATGGTCATCCTCCAAGAAATCCAAGTCTTTCTTCAGTTCATTTCCAGCACCGCGATCGCCAGCTCGCTGCTGTACGCGGCCGTGCAGTTCCGCAACACACGCCGGGCTCAGCATGTCGCGAACTTCACCAAGCTCGTCGAGCTGCAGATGTCGCTTCGCCGCATGCGCGTCGATGATCCAAGCCTGGGAGCCGTGCACGCTCACGACATGGACGGCCTGAACTCCCCCGACGAAGTCCGCGCCTACTTCATCAACCTGATGCAGCTCAGCGTCTTTGAGATCGTCTGGTTCAGCCACAAAATGGGCCAACTCCCTGATGACTACTTCGAGAGCTGGATGAAACGCATGGACCAGATCCGCGAGGAACCGTCGTTCCAGAAGATGCTCGCCAAGCCGTCCATGAAGATCTTTCACGACGAGTTCCAAGCCCTAGTAAACACTCGTTTCAGAACCGATCCCAGCGGCCTCGCGAACGCATCTGACTACAGTCGAACATGACCCCGGATCGCAACCAGACAACGACAACCGCAGAGTTCACGGCCATCCAATCCGCCGCCAGCTTCGCCGCTCGCGCCCACCGCCACCAGCTCCGCAAGGACGGCAAGACCCCCTACATCGCGCACGTCTATCGAGTCGCCATGACCGTGCGCCACGTCTTCGCCTGCGACGATATCGCCGCCGTCACCGCCGCGCTCCTGCACGACACGATCGAGGACACCACAACAGACTTTGACGACATCGCCGATCACTTTGGGATCCTCATCGCTGAGATGGTCGCCGCCCTCACCAAGAACATGGCCCTCCCCGAACGTCAGCGCGAGGTCGAGTACGAGGCTCGCCTCGCGGTCGCCGACTGGCGCGTCCGGCTCATCAAGCTCGCCGATACCTACGACAACTTCTTCGACTCCAATTCTGTTCGCGAAGGCGGCGGCCCGGAACGCAAGCACTTCGAACGCTGTGAGACCGCCATGCGGCTCGCTCAACCAGACTGCGCGAACAACCCGCTCGTCACGCGCGCAATTGAGACCGTGCGTTCCATTCTTGATAGCGCGAGTAAAAACCGAATATGATGTTCTTCGCGCTCGAATAAACTTCGCGGGCAACCGTCTTCAAGGATCACCAGTACACTCTTGGGCCTGCTTGTTGCGCGTTCGCGTTTTCGAGTTCGGTTCGAGATTTGCCGCAAACGTTGGACCAGCCTTTTCGGTCTGACGAGGGGAGTGATGAGGGCATGAAACGCTCCGAAGAACTGAAGCTGATCCGTCGCGCCGCCGCTGGCGACCGAGACGCCGCCGAGGTCTTCATCCGCGCGTTCCAAGGCCAGCTCTTCGCGTACATGCTCCGCATGTCAGGCCGCCCCGACATCGCCGAGGACATCGTGCAGGACGCCTTCGTGCGCGTGCTCACCAACCTCGACCGCTTCGACCCGCGCTTCCGCTTCTCGACCTGGCTATTCACCATCGCGCGCCGGCTCTACCTGAACACCGTCCAGAAGCACGCCCCGTCGTACAACTCCGAAGTCCTCGAAGGCCGGGCTGGCACAAAAAATGACGCGCCCGAAGACATCGCCATCGAACGCGATTCCGAAGCAATCCTCAAGGACCAGCTCCAGCGCGGCCTGGCCATGCTCACGATCGAGCAACGCGAGATCCTCATCCTGTTCCACCAGCAGAACTGGCCCATCTGGCTCATCGCCCAGAACCTCGAGATGCCCGAGGGCACGGTCAAGAGCCATCTTCACCGAGGCCGCCGCCGCATGCGCGAGATCCTCACGCAGGCCGACAGCACCATCATGTCTGTCGAGGAGGTTCTGTCATGAGCCTCTTTGATCGCAACTCCAACTTCAATCACGATCCGAAGGCCCAGCCCAATCTCAAGCACGGGCGCGGTTCGGGCAAGCTCGACCCCTCGGATATCCGCGCGCTCGTCTCGCGCGTCCAGCACGAGGACCGAGACAACGCTCCCGCCCCTTCCATCTCGATCACACCCTCGCACGCACAAGCCCGGCTCACGCCCGACGATCTGCTCGATCAATACTTCGACAACGAACTCGACGAGGTCGGCAAGGCGGCGCTCCAAGGACACCTGCAGCGCGACCCTGGTCTGCGGGCCTGCTGCTCACAAACTCGTGAGGCGCTCAAGCTCCTACGCGCCATGCCCATCGTCGCTGATCGCACCGAAGCGATCCTCGCCGAAGTGGACCAGCGTCGTCGCTTTCTTCTTCGTTCGACCCGCGTCAAAGTCTGGGGTTTGCGTGCCGCCCTTGCCGCGGCGCTCGCGCTCGCGGCGGGCGCTGCCATCACGCTCGACCGCGACTATCCGGGTCTGCTGCACGAATCGAGCCCCGCCCCGATCGGCGATCTCGAGTCCGCGGGCCGCAGCGACGCCCGCGCCACCGTCGCGTCGGCCATGGACGTCACCAAGGAGGTGGTAAGCGCGGTCGCGCAGCCGCTCTTTAGCGACCGCCCGATCGCCGCCTCATCGTTCCCTCGCGCCAAGGGTTCACCAAAGCTTGCGCTCGGTTCGCAGGACACCGGACCGCGCCTCACCTGGCGCGCCACCACCAGCTCAGAGATCCCGTCCACCAGCGGCTCGGCTCGTTCGCTCGCCGCGATCGGCCACTCCGATTCCCGCTCTTCCTCGTACCCTTCGAACATCCGGCTCGTCGCCGCGACCATCCCCGACGTGCGCGTGCTCCGCTGCGACTGGGAGCCTGACAGCACCCTTCGCGCCCGCGACGTCGAGTCTGGCACCAACAACCCTTCCAACCAGAACTCATGGTGGCTTCGGGCTTGGATGCAATCTTCTTCGGGCTACACACCAGCTGCCTCGTCCTACCAGCGATAGCAGCATGACATCCGCTCGGGCGCGGTCGTGGGGGTCTGGATCGTGGTGCTGAGTATCCGCACACAGGCCGTCGCCGCCGCGTTCGTTCTCGCAGCCGTCGCGCCCGACCCGTTGTTTGCGGTCGCCCGCGCCCAGCCCGCCAGCGCCCTCGCAAGCACTCAGGGCACCGTTGCCCAGCCCAACGCGCCGATCAAGGGCACGCGCGATCTCATCGCCCGCCTCCCTGCTTCGGTCACTCTCGCCGTCTCGATCGACCAGGCCGCAGTCCAGCGCACTTCTGACCCCGGCCGCTCGCTCTGGGCGTTCATCCAAGACGCCAAGCTCATGCAGCGCACCCAAGGTGCCTGGAACGAGCTGGCAGCCGCGCTCAAACTTCCGCCCGAACAGGCCTTCGACGAGCTCCTAGGCCGCCGCGCCATCTTCGTCCTCAGCGACACCAAGCCTGGCCAGCGCACCCAGTGGGCTCTCCTGAGCGAAGTAACACCCAAGGTTGAAACACGCATCCGCGAGAGTCTCTCGCCCGCTCCTCGCAGCATCGGACGCGGCAGGCCGATCCTCTCTCTCGAACGCGGCGCCTACGAACTCGCCACCACCGCGGGACGACCCGGACGTATCCAGCCCCCCGAGTTCCCGGCCGACGAACTGATCGTCCTTGCTCCCTCCGAAAACGCCGCGCTCTTCGACGATCTCCTGGCCGTTCTCTCCGGAAAAGAACCCGCAGACACTGTCGGGAAGCTCCCCGCCTGGCCTCTCGCTCAAGCCTTGGGTCGCGGCGACATCTTCATCTGGTGTACCGACACCGATCTCCTCGCCCCGCCCCAGCCGTCAAACAGCAGCGCCCCCGACGACGCCTCGACACCCAACCTCGAAGGCTTCATCGCGTTCTCCGCCGACCTCTCGCCGCGCGGCTGGAACGCCGAGTTTGTCGCGAGCGTCGAGAAAGTCGTCTGGGACCATCAGCATTGCTCCCCGCTCCCCGCGGCCGCCGCCGCGATCGAACGCGGCGCGATGATTTCCTACGTCGGCACGCTCCCTCTCCAAGGCGAGAGCGGCTCGCGCGAACTTCGTCAGATCGCCAAGCTCATCGTTCCCAAGCTTCCGCCGACGCTCCTGAAACATCTCGGGCCCGACGTCCTCTTGGCCCTCCACCCGCAGGCCCAAGGCCTGGCCGCCGACTCGCCCACCCAGATCGCTCTCAGCCTCGCCGTCAGCACCAACGACATCCACGAGACCGCTCAAGGAGCGGACGAGTTCGTCTCCTGGGCGGTCCGCAAGGGCGTCTCTCAAGGGCGACCCGACCGCGCACCCGCGACCATCTCCGAGCAGGATTTCTCCGCCCTCCAACCCTGGGACACTCGGACGCTCGAACGCAGCGCGGAGGACTCGGGCTCGGGCGAGTCATCACCCGACGCGGCCGTCGCCTGGGCCTGCACGCCGTCTCAAGTCCAAGCCCCCAAGCAAACGTCAGAGAGAGAATCAATCTCTGGCTGGTGGCTGACCAGCGTCGCGCTGGGCGCAGGCCCGCACGGAACCGCCACCAACCGCCTCGATCTCATGCGAGCTCTCACCATCCAGAGCGACCCCGAACCGTCTGGCGTCATCGCACGTTTCGTCGTCCGCCCGGCGCTGATCCTGCAGACTCTCGCGCCGCGCATCCCGGCCCTGCCTGATTCGCTGCGTGCCGCGCGCTGGTTCGAACTTTTCTCCTCCGAGTGCTTCGCGCCCCGCGACGGCGTGGCGCAAGGCCGGATCAGGATCGAGATGGCCGCGCCGCCGTTAACGCTGCCAAAGCCGCCAAAGTAAGAACAGACGCAATGGTCCTCGGTTTCTGGTCCTCGGTCTCTGGGCCTCGGTCTCTGGGCTCGGGCTCTTTTTCCCAATCCTTCCGCCCGGGCACCATCGATCAACCGCCTTAAGCAGCGAACGAAAAAAGGGCACGGCCATCGGCCGTGCCCTTCGATCAATCATTCAGTCACGAACCCGCCCTGACTCAGCAGCCCGCGAAGAACGCGTCCACGAACGCGTCGTAATCGTCGGCGTTCACAAACTCGTCGCCGTTAAAGTCCGCCGTGGGATACCCAAGCTCGAAGGCCAAGGCATACGCATCAAAGTCGTCGCCGTTGACAAACCCGTCCTGGTTGAAATCGCTCGGGCAGGCGCAGATGACCCGCTCGTCGCTGTCCAAGCATCCGTTCAGGTTGTGGTCGATGCCGATGCGAGTCTCAGCCCCCTTCGGAACAACCGTGTACGTCAGCTCGCTGCCCAACGCGGCCGCCGCCAGCAGCGCCGACGCCGAGATCGTCTGACCGGCACGGTCCGACTGGAACGTGCTGGCCCCAACATACGCCCAGCCACGCTGCTGGCCCGACTGCACGCCCTTGACCACCAGCCCGACCTTCCCAGAATCGGCCAGGCTCACGAACGTCGATATCAACGCCAGTTGTGCCGCCGACGCCGACGCCTGGCTCACCAGAGTCGTCTGCTTACCCACCGCCGCGTGCGTGTCCAGACTCAACGGGCCCGGTGGCTCCAGCGGCGTGTTGGGCAGACCCTGCGGGAGGTCCGAACCGCTGAACGCCAGCATCAGCGCGACCATGTCGGCCGTCTCTTGGTTGCTCGTCAGGTTGAACGCTGGCTCGTTCACGAACCGCTCGATCGAATCCACCGAGCCGTCGTGGATAAACCCGAACCCGGCGTTCGAAGACGTCGTGATGAAGTTGGACCCCGACTTCTCTGCCATGTTCCGAATCTGCGGGATCTTGATCGTCACGTTCGTCGAGCCGTCCACCGACACCACGCCTAGGTGGTGCTCGCCCTTGGGCCCAACCGCGATCGGCTGGTACACCGACCCCACCAGCTTCATATCCGGCCCCGCCCCCGTCGGCAACGTGTGGCACGTCACGCACGCGAACGCGCCCCGGTCCACCCGACGCGACGTGCTCCGGTAAATCGCCAGCCCGTTCACTGCGTTGCCGTTGGGCAGCGGCAGCCCTGCAACACCGAACCGCCCCGTCGTCAGGTGCCCCGGCAGGGGCAGGCTTGTCGGCAGCCCATTGGTGATCGTCCGGAACGGGTTGGGCGGGAACGTGATGGTCGCCAGGAAGTTCTCAAAGTCCTGCATTTCCAGCGCGTTGGGCTGGAAGTCCTTGCCCTGCAGACCAACGAACGCCGGGCCGAACGCCTCGACGCCCGAGCGATCGCCACGCCAGTGGTGCGGCTCCTTGCCCACGATGTCCTGCATCGTCTGCGTCGTCATGGGGCCCTTCATCGGATGAAACGGCGCGAACGCGGGGTTCGTCGTACCCGGGCTCAGCCCCGGCAGCCCGAACCCGAGGTTCAGGTCCGTCAAGGCCGCGATCGGCCCTCCCGGATCACCAAGGTCCCACGCCAGCCGATCCATCCGCGCGTCCACATGGCACGAGGCGCACGAGATCTGACCAAGCCCAGAGTTGAGGTGCGTGTCATAAAGATGCTTGCGGCCAAGCTTGATCGCTGGCGGCGTCGGGTCATACATCGGCACTATCGCAACCTGCGATTCCGTCGCCAGGTTCACCACCGAGATCGTCCCCTCGAACCGGTTCAACACGTACATCTGCCCACGCGCCTCGTCCAGGCTGATCCCCGTCGGCCCCTCGCCCACCGGGATCGTCGGGCTCAACCCCGCCCGCCCGCCCGCGCTGTTCACCACGATCACGTTGTTGGAGCCCATCCCCGCGACGTACCCCTTGGTGCCCGCGTTGTTCCACACGATCTCGCGCGGGTCGCCGATTGACTTGAACCGCTCGCTCGCCGGGATCGACGAAGACAAATAATCCAAGTGCGGGTTCAGGTCAACAACGGTCTTGGCCAGTGTCGTCGGGTTCACGCTCGCCATGTTCACGCGCGTGAACCGACCCTTGAGCACCGGCTCAAACCGCACTTCGTTGGTCGCCTCCGTGCCGATCACCGTGATCGCCCCCGTCGCCGGGTTCACGCCCACCGACATGCACAGGTTCATCAGCCCCGTCGCGTAGCTCACGCTCAGCGTGCTCGCATTGATCACCGCCAGGTCGCGGTCGGGCATGTCCCAGCCGATTACACGCCCCGACTTGCCCGCGTTCACGCCCGACACCATCGACGTCCAGTCGTGCGCGTTGTCGTCCATCCACTGACCGGCCGCGTTCTTCTTGACGATCAACCCGACCTTGATCGGCGGCGAGTTGCCCGGCGCAACGGGCGGGTTGAACACCGCGCCGTTGTTCGGCGGCGGGTTTACACCTCCGTACGGCCCGGCCACGTCGCTCACCGCGTTGGGCGGGAACGCGATCGTCCCCGTCCCCGACGAACCGCCGCCCAGCAGCGTCGAGCGGTTCCCCGATTCAAAGATCGCCGCGTATACCGTCGAACCGTCCGGGCTGACCGCCAGGCTCCGCGGGTCCTCGCCGTCGATCGCGATATCCACTGGGGCGGCCGAAAGATTCGCCGGATCAAACACTCGCACCGTGTTGGCCTGCGAGCACGTCACGAACGCGCGCACCGGCGAGCCCGCGAACACCACGTCGCACGGCTCATCCAGCGTGTCCAGCGTCCGCACCACGTTCCGAGTCGTCAGGTCTACCACACTCACCGTGTCGGAAACGTGGTTCACAACCCACACCTCATTGTTCGTGCGCGGCCGAACCGAGACCGGGTCTAGACCCACCGCCACGTACCCGATCACCGTCGGGATACCTCCCGCCAAGCTCAGGATCTCGATGCGGTTGTCGGCCGTGTTCGCCACCAGAAGCTTGGTCCCGTCGGGCGTGCGGTCGATCGGGTGAACCTGAGGCGTCTCCCAGTTCACGAACGACGGATTGGCCCGCGGTCCCGGCAGAGCGGGGCTTTCCTCCCACATCGACGCCGCACCGCCCAGGCACGCGGCCCCGATCGCCGCGAGAGATGCCGCCCAGACGCTTTCGATGTACCGCGCCATCAAGATCTCCTTTGTCCTGTAGTCCTTCAATTCCGCCGGAGCCAATCAGGCCGCCGCAGAGTGCTGACCCAAAGTTTACGCGCTGGAACCACTTGTGCAAGAAGAATTAACGACCGAGAAAAACTCATATGGCCCCGTCTTAAGCCCACGCACCGACCGTCATTGCTTCGAGACTGCTTGAGAAGCCACAACAACTAGTTTTAAAATCGGTCGAAGTTTATTGGTGCTTGTGATCATATCTCAGGCCTCGAACCGTTTCCGGGCCACCAGATGAAACAGGTGCCAGTCCTTCATCTCCCCGGTGACCCCGGCCTCGTGCTTATCCTCTTCGCGCATCTCCTCGAGCACGAAATCCTTCAGTAACCGTTCCACCTCGGGCCGGCTCTGGTGGCTGCGGTCCGGCAGCACCGCCCAAGCGTCTCGATCGCCGAACAACTGCCCCGCGAATCGCCCGCCCAGCGAGAGCGCGCGCACGATCCGAGTCCAAACCTCGGGGAACTTGGCTCGAGCGCAGAACGGCAGCGCAAAGCTCGCGTTCACCAGCGTGCAACCCGGCACCGAAAAATCCTCGTACTTCATGAGCTGGCACTCCAGCTGGCCCAGAACCTCCGGCGCCAACGAGCGCTCCGCCTGCGCACGCAGCCGCGTCATCCCGTCCTCGGAACTGTCCATCGCGATCACCCGCCAACCTCGCCGCAACAGCTCGAACGTGTCGCGCCCCGTGCCGCAGCCAAGGTCCACCGCAATCTTCTTCTCATCCGAGAGCTTCTCGGCGTCGAACAGATCCAAGGCCTTGAGCAACGTCTCGCGCGCTGGCTTCCCGTCCACCGCGTCGTAATATCGCGGCCAATCACGCACCGCCGCGTGAACGTGCGCCTTCCTCGTCGGCGTGCTCACCGGCATGATCTCGGGTTTGCGATCGTAATCTGACTGGTGGTCCGCCTGGTGATCTGAGTGGTGGTCCGATTTGTGGTCCGACATAAAGAAGTGATCCCCCATAGGCTGAATGAATGTACGACACGACCGAACAGTTCGTCCAAGCACTAGACCAAGCCGGCGAACTCAAGCGCGTCGCCGCTCGCGTCTCGCCAGTCCTCGAAATCACCGAGATCGCTGATCGCGTCAGCAAATCTCCGGCCCCCAACCTCGGCAGTCAATCGACACGCCGCACCGATCCACGCTTCCACCACCTCGGCGGCTCGGCCTTGCTGTTTGAAAACGTCGAAGGCTCCGACATCCCCGTGCTCATCAACGCGCTGGGCAGCTATCGCCGGATCGAGATGGCGCTGGGGTGCAGCGAAAAATCCGAAGTTAGGTCGGCAGGTAGGTCGGACCTCCGGGCCGACTCTTCGTCTCCCTCCTCCTCTCTCTCCTCTCTCTCTTCCGACGCTTTCGCCATCACAAATGAAAGACAAGAAATCGGCTCGGAGAGCCGACCTACCAGCCGACCAACCAACCAACCAACCAACCAACCTGTCACAGGCCTCGAAGCCCTCGCCGAACGCATCGGCAAGCTCGTCAAGCCCGAGCCGCCGCCGACGCTCTTGGCCAAACTCCAGAAGATCCCCGAGCTGCTCGAACTCGTCAAAATCCCGCCGAAAAAAGTCAAATCTGGCCCGTGCCAAGACGTTGTGAAAACTGGCGACGATATCGACCTCACACGCCTCCCCCTCCTCCGCTGCTGGCCTCACGACGGCGACTACGCCGCGCTCGGTTACCCCGCGAACATCAACGACGGCATCCCCGGCCTGGGCTCCGGGCCTGACTGGGAGAAAAACTCCCGAGGCCGATACATCACCCTCGGCGGTATCCACACCATCCACGCCGACGATCTGGGCAACCCGCAGCCGACCAGCCGCAACATCGGCATGTACCGCGTGCAGCTCCTAGGCAAAAAACACATGGCTATGCACTGGCACATGCACCACGACGGCGCGCGACACTGGCGATCGTGGAAAGCCAAGGGCCAGCGAATGCCCGTCGCCATCGCGATCGGCGGCGAGAGCGTGCTCCCCTACGCCGCCACCGCGCCCATGCCGCCCGGGATCAGCGAGTTCCTTCTCGCCGGATTTCTCAACCGAGGCCCGATACCGCTCGTCGCCTGCAAAACCGTCCCGATCGACGTCCCCGCCAACGCCGACATCGTGATCGAGGGATACGTCAGCAACGAGGCGGGCTTCATCGACTGGGACCCGCGCGAGAACCCGCTTGAGAACTCGCGCGATAAAGTAAGCCGGGGCGTGTCGCCTCGCCCAGGTCCAGGCGCCGTCTTTGAAGGTCCCTTCGGCGACCACACCGGGTTTTACTCGCTCCCCGACCGCTACCCACTCCTCGAAGTCACCGCGATCACGCACCGCCGGCGGCCCATCTACCAAACAACCATCGTCGGGCTGCCGCCGCAGGAAGATTACTTCCTCGGCAAGGCCACCGAGCGGATCTTCCTGCCGCTGCTGCGCACGATCGTGCCCGACATCATCGACTACGACCTGCCGCTCTTTGGCTGCTTCCACAACTGCGCTTTCCTGAAGATCAAGAAGGAGTACCCGCTGCACGCCCGCCGCGTGATGCACGCGATCTGGGGCGCGGGGCAGATGAGCTGGACCAAGACCATCGTGGTCGTGGATTCCGACGTGGACGTACACGACCGCGACGCCGTGCTGCGCGCAGTCGGCGAGCACTGCGAGCCCGCCCGCGACAGCGAGCTCGTCCGAGGCCCGCTCGATATCCTCGACCACGCCGCACCGTTCCTGGGCGCGGGCGGCAAGCTCGGGCTCGACGCGACATGCAAATCAAGCCCCGCCGAGACCCACCGCGCGATCTGCGGACGAGCGGCGGAGTTGTGCGCCACGGGGCCGATCCCGGCCGCCGTCGGCAGCGAAGCTCGCGCGACCGAATCTCTCGTCAAGTCCTTGCCCGGCGTGCGCGACGCGCGCGTGCCCGACGAGCTCGGCGGGCACTGGCTCGTGCTCCAGGCCGACAAGCACAGCCCCGGCGACGGCACTCGTGTCATCAAAGCCCTCGGCGGCCTGGCCGACCAATGCGCCCTGCCGCGCTGGACCATCGTCGTCGGCCCCGACGCGGAACTCACTGACCTCGACCGCGTCCTCTTCCACTGGATGGCCCACAGCTCGCACGAGCGCGACCGCTCCCTCAGCGTCTGCGGCCGGCGCGTCGCGTTCGAAGGAATGCCCAAGGTCCCTGGCGACGAGGCTCACGGCTGGCCGGTGCGGGCCTGGCCGCCGATTTTGAAAATGGAAGACGTGATTAAACGTGGTGTGACTGAGCGGTGGCGAGAATACGGCATTTAGTAAAGTTTTTGCACACGAACAAATTATAAACAATAACTTGATGAGTCTAACTTGCGAAGTGCGCCAAAGGTCGGTAGGTTGGAGTTGTCCCGAGCGTTTGAACCGATGAGATCAACACTTTCTGAAAGGTCTAGGTCATGCTCACCACGTCAGCCGTCAGCCGTCAGCCGTCAGCCGTCAGCCGTCAGCCGTGAATAGCCTCGCGCTCGCCGCAGGATCTGGCCGCGCCACCAGAATGGTCTGGGCGGCGATGGCGCTCTCGTCGTTGATTTTCGTTTCCGGTTGCGTAACATCTCAACAAACTTTGGACGAAATTAATAGTCAGCAGAACGACATTGATCGGTGTCTTGGAATGGCAATCGCACGTTGCAATGGTGACGCAGCGTGCGTGAAAGACGCCAAGGATTTTTATATACAATTGAACGAAGACTTGGAGAACCTCAAGACGCTTGTGCTCGAGCAAAGTTGGCAAGACGCACGAGCCGAGCGCTAGAAGCTTTACGATAGGCTGATCGGATTGATCCCGCAGTCTCCCGAACTCAAGGACCTGCTTGAAGAGCTCAAAAAACTCATCGATGAAGACAAGAAGAAGATCGGAGACGGCATTCTCGATGCCATACCGCGGAAACTCCCGCCCGGCACGCCGATCGATACCAAGGGCGGGGGCATCTCGGTGCAACATCTGCTTTCCAGTCTTGATTACGTCCTGACGAGAAATTTCAATTTTCACGAGGGACAATTGGCGGGGAATTATGGAATCACTGGTTCATTCCACGTCAACGCCACACGAAATGAATCTGGCTTTGTCGACACGATCACGTCCGGCACGATCAGCGTTCGCCCACCCGTCGGCCCGACACTGAAGTTCCCGATCGATCAGCAGTACTCACAGATCCTCACCAGCACGCTGACGGCCGACGCCGCTGGCAATGGCACGATCCACATTTATGTTCGCACCGATGCGCTGACCCTCCCTGCCAACCTGCTTTCGGCGATCATCAATCCTGTTGCCGGTATCACCCTTCCGATCACCATCGACGCGCAAGGCCACGTTCGCTTCCGGTTTAACGACAAGATCGGCAAACTTTTCTCGTCTGATCCGTGGCTCTCGTCGGATTACGACAAGGACGGCGCGCTCGATCTCGCGTCTGATTACGCCGCGTTTTTGGATGGCTGGGCGGGCAGCGAAACTCTGGCGGACAGCAACTTTGATGGCGTTTGGGATCAAACCGACATCGACCTCTGGCTCACACGGTTCCAGCGTGACCTCGACAACCAGTAACTGATCGCCTATAGCTTTGGTGCCCATAAAGCGACAGAAACAAGGAGCCTTTGCGTGAAAATGAATGCGATGATCTTTCTCTTTGCAACGATGACAGCGATCCTGATGATCGCCTGTGCAAGTGCTCCCGTGACAACGGCCTCAAACCAAGCGGAAAAAGAACAAATCCTCGCGGAGGTGAGTCGAATTCGTGAGATCGCGCGGGTTCATTTGAGCTTTGGAAGTTTTATGGAACTCACGATGGATGCCGTTCAGAGTGCGAAGTGTGACAAACTTTCCGCCGGTGAATACTACATGCAAGACGAGTTGTTCTTGCGTGTTAATCAATACCGTCAGTACGCGATCACAATTTCGCAAATTTGTCAGGTGATCGAGTCCAAGAAGGACCTGTTGAGCATACAACGGTTCCGTGAACTCTTAAAGATAGCGAAGAATGAGCTCGCGAAGGTGGAGGCCCTGCGCGCGAAGGTTCCCGAAGAAACCTTGCGACGTGTATTCAAGATCGGCCAGCAGAAATACGATCAAGATTACCTCTTGGAGGTCCGCACTGGCGAATGGGCAATGCCAAAGGATGAACCCAGAGCCGAGCCCGAGACCAAGCTTGATCCGGTGTCAAAGCCTGATTCCAAGTAAGTAGCCAAGATCGTAAAGTTCCAGTACCAATGTTTCACCCGGAGTGGCTGCCGCTCCGGGTTTTTAATTGGCTCGGCGATGATCTCTCCATCACTCTGACCGATTGAGAACAGTGGCTTTCACCCCACCAGCAAATTAATCATCCGTCCCGGCACATAGATCATCTTCTTGATCGCCTTGCCGCCGATCGCCTCGACTAGCTTGGCGTCCGCCATGACCGCCGCCCGCGCCGCGGTCTCGTCGGCACCCGCCGCGACCATCACGCGCCCGCGAACCTTGCCCATGATCTGCACCGGGATCTCGACCTGATCGTCGCGCAGCATCGATTCATCAAACGTCGCCCACGCCGCATCGCAAAGCAGCTCGCGCGGTAAACTCGCGTTCGCCGTGCCGCTCGCCGCATGGCTCGCGGCGCCGACCTTCGCCCACAGCTCTTCTGCCATGTGCGGCGCGAACGGCCCCAGCACCAGCGCGAAATTCGACATCTGCTCGGTCGTCAGCCCCCCCGCCGTCGTCGAAGCGTTCACAAACTCGATCATGGCCGCGATCGCGGTGTTGAACGCCAGTCGCTCGATGTCCGCGCCGACCTTCGCGATCGTGCGGTGCAGCAGCTTCTCAATGCTCGCGTCCGAAGCCGCGATCGGCCTGAGCGCCCCTGTCTTTTCATCAACACACAACCGCCACGCTCGCTGCAAGAACCGGTGGCACCCGCTGATATCGCGCGGGTTCCACGGCTTGCTCGTCTCCAGCGGCCCCATGTACATCTCGTACAACCTGCACGTGTCCGCCCCGAACTCGTTGATCACGTCGTCGGGGTTCACCACGTTCTTGTACCGCTTGGACATCTTCGTCACGATCGGCGCGACCGCCTTGCTCGTCGCGATCTCAACATAAGAAACTTTCTCACCGTCCACGACTTCCTTCACCTCGTCCACCGGCACGATGGTCTTGTCGGGCCGCTGGTACGCGAAACTGGTGATGAGCCCCTGATGGACGAGCTTGTGGAACGGCTCGGGCGTGCTGACCTCGCCAAGGTCGTAGAGCACGTTTTGCCAGAAGCGCGAGTACAGCAAGTGCCCGACCGCGTGCTCGGACCCGCCCAGGTACAGATCGACGCCGAGAGATCCGCCGCGGACCTCGTTCTTTGGCCCCATCCAGTACGCCTCGGCCTCCTTGCCCACCAGCCGCTCTGAATTCTTCGGATCGCAATACCGGATCGCGTACCACGACGAGCCCGCGCTGCCCGGCATGGTGTTGGTCTCGCGCGTCACCAGCGTCTCTGGCGGCAGCAACGCCGGGTCAACACCCGCCGCGCCCGCCGTCGTGTGCATCCACGCCGTCGCCTTGGCCAGCAGCGGCTGAGGCGTGTCGCTCTCGACCGGCGCATAGTCCGCCAACTCTGGCAGCGTCACCGGCAGGTGCGACGCCGAGATCGGGTACGCCTTCCCCGCCGCGTCGTACACGATCGGGAACGGCTCGCCCCAATAGCGCTGCCGGCTGAACGTCCAGTCGCGCAGCCGGTAATTCACCTTTCCACGCCCGACCCCTGCGCGCTCCAGCCACGAGATCATCGCAGACTTTGCGTGCTCGGTGGGCAGCCCGTTGATGTCCACGCCGCCGCTTCCGATCTTACTCGATGAGTTCACGGCGTATCCCGTCTGCGTGAACGCGCCCCCGCTCGCGCGGTGATAGCTCGCCGCGAGAAAGACATCGCGGAAATCCTCGAACTCTTTCATCCCGACCGTCTCGATCATGTCGAGCCACTCGGCCCGCAACGACCCGCGCCGGTCGGGCGGCGGCACGGGCACGCCCTTGGGCCGGCCGTGGCGCACCACGTTGATCGCCTCTTCAAGCCGCGACGGCGGCAGGCTGCGCGACACCGTCACGCCGAGCATATCCGCCAGCATCGCAGACCAAACGTCGTCGGCCTGCTCGTCGGGCGACGCACGCCGCGCGAAATAGTCCATCGCGCAGGTGATGCTCGAGTACACCACGTCGCGAATGGGGAGATCGAAAGCTTTGGCGAACTCATAGTCGCGTTCGTCGTGCGCGGGCACCGCCATGATCGCGCCCGTGCCATAACCCATGAGGACATAGTCGGCCGTCCACACCGGGATGCGCACCTCGCTGGCCGGGTTGACCGCGTACACGCCCGTGAACACGCCAGTTTTTTCCTTGCTGTCCTGCTGGCGTTCGACATCGCCGCGGTTGCGTGCGCGATCGCAGTAGTTCTTCAGCGCGGCCACGGTCGCGGCGTCTACGCCCAGCTCACCCCGCGTTACCTGTTCACACAGTTCGTGTTCTGGTGCAACAACCATGTACGTTGCGCCGAAGAGCGTGTCGGGCCGAGTTGTGAAAACCGTCAACGACGAAGCGCCGCCGCTCGCGACGGTCACGTCGATTTTAAACTCAACCTCCGCCCCCTCGCTCTTCCCCATCCACTCAGCCTGCTGAGCTTTCGTGCTCGAAGGCCAATCCAACCCATTCAACTGCGACAGCAGCCGACCCGCATACGCGGTGATGCGGAACATCCATTGCTTCATGGGTTTGCGGAGAACCGGGTACCCGCCACGCTCACTTCGCCCGTCGATCACTTCGTCGTTGGCCAGCACCGTGCCCAGCTTCGGGCACCAGTTCACCGTGGTTTGGGCAAGGTACGCGAGGCGATGATGGTCTACCACATTGCCGCGTTCGCCGTTGCCCAGCCCGCTCCAACGGCTTGTGCTCGTCGGAGGCCGCGCTCCGCGCTCGCCATCGCCCAGCCGCACCACGCCTCCATCGGGCGAAACATCGAACACGCCAGACTTCAGTCCAGCTTCCAACTCTCCGATCGGCCGAGCCGCGTTCTTCGCCGGATCAAACCAGCTGCCGTACAGCTTTAGAAAGATCCACTGAGTCCACTTGTAATAGCTCTCGTCGATCGTTCCGAACTCGCGCTCCCAGTCGTAGCAGAACCCGAAGCGCTGCAACTGCCGGCGAAAGTTCTCGATGCTCGCCCGCGTTGTGATGGCCGGGTGCACGCCGGTCTGGATCGCGTACTGCTCGGCTGGCAACCCGAAGGCGTCCCAACCCATCGGGTGAAGAACGTTGAAACCCTTGGCCCGCTTGTACCGGCACAAGATATCGGTGGCCGTGTACCCCTCGGGGTGACCGATGTGCAGCCCCGCCCCCGACGGGTAGGGGAACATGTCAAGGCAATAAAACTTGGGCTTGCTCGCGTCAAAGCCCGGCTCGCCCGGGTTTTTGGCCACGAAGCTCTCGCGCTGCTTCCACTCTCGCTGCCAACGCGGCTCCATCACGCCCGCTAGCGCCGCAGAATATCGAAAAGGATGATCAGGATCGGGCCCGGGGCCTGAACTTGCGGAAGACAACGACGTCGGTGGTGAGGCAGTCATGACGCAGCGAGTCTAGGGAACGCGCCCGCAAAGCACGCTGCGAAAGCCACGAAATCCGGCCCCAACGCGACCTCACCGTGCCCCTATTTCCGCGGCGAAGGCCGAGGTTTCAGGCCGGTCTTGGGCTCGATCTCGCCACCGCCGCCTCCACCGCCCCCGCCCGGCCCCGCCTCTTTACGAGCACGGTCCGTCAGGAACTTCTTCGTCTCGCCCGCCAGGTAGAACGACCCCGTCACGCAGATCAGGTCCCCGCGCCCCACCGCACGCTCGGCGATCGACATCGCTTCCTTGATCGTCGGAGCGACCGAGGCCGACTTGTGACTCACTTCCGCAAGCTTCCGCTGCAGCTCGCGCGGGTCCATCGCACGCGGCGTGCCCACAGCCCGCGTGAAAATAATCTTGTCCGCGCCCGTCACCAGCTTGGCCAGCATCCCCGCCACGTTCTTGTCGGCCGCACACCCGAAGATCGCCACCATCGAGTCGTACTTGATGTGAGCCCCGATCGCCCGCATCAACGCCAGCACGCTCTCAGGGTTGTGCGCCCCATCAATGATCACGCGCGGGTTGCTCGACACCAGCTCGACGCGCCCCTGATTCGGCGTCTTGGCCAACCCCGCCGCCACGTTTCGCTCGGGGGTCTCAAACCCGCGCGAACGAAGCACATCGAGCACCGCCAGCGCCAGCCCGCAGTTGGCGGCCTGGTGCTCGCCCTTAAGCGGCACCACCAGGTGCTCGAACGCCGACCGCGCCGTGTTCAAACACACTCGCGTGTGAGGCCCGATCTCCGCGTTCGACTCAAAACGCCCGCTGAACTCGATCTCCTCGCCCACCGTCCGCACCTGCGTGCCCACCGCGGTCGCGACCTGCTTGAAAACTTCCAGGATCGACGGCGACTGCTGCACGATCGTCAGCACCGGCACGCCCGGCTTCATGATCCCCGCCTTCTCGCGCGCGATCTTTTCGAGCGTGTCGCCCAGAATCTGCGTGTGCTCGAGCTGGATGGCCGTGATCGCGCACACCTCGGGCGTGATCACGTTGGTCGAGTCCAGCCGCCCGCCCAGCCCGACCTCGATGACCGCCACGTCCACCGCCTGCTCCGCAAAGTACGCCAGCGCCAGCGCAGTCACGACCTCGAAGAACGTCGCCTCCCCGTGCTCGGCCTCTACCGCGTCGGCCGCCGTCGCCGCGTGGCTCAAGTACGCCGCGAAGTCCGCGTACGAGATCATCTGCTGGTTGATGCGGACGCGCTCGCGCAGGTCGATAAGGTGCGGGCTCGTGTACAGACCGGTGGTGTACCCGCACGCGGTCAGGCACGAGGCCACCATCTCGCACACGCTCCCCTTGCCCTTGCTCCCCGCCACGTGCACAAACTTGGTGTTGTGATGCGGGTTGCCCATGACCGCGAGCATCGCTCGCATGCGCTCGAGCTTAAACGTCGCCGGGTCAACCTTCTCAGGCCTGGTCTTCTCGACGTTCATTCGGCTCGTCAGGTACTCTGTCGCGGCCTCATAGGTCGCGAACACTCGCGAGGTAGTCGGCCTGGGCTTGTCCGCCAGCCTGTCCACC